>ERZ761603.508-NODE-508-length-32560-cov-14.698323_pt1 | contig 32560 bp, 29 predicted proteins | sample MGYA00511879_ERZ761603 | MGnify/ENA primary metagenome ERZ761603 (study PRJEB28899, sample SAMN02850040) | bioreactor sludge metagenome | biome: EBPR Sludge; feature: EBPR Bioreactor; material: flocular biomat | place: Australia: Thorneside Wastwater Treatment... | reverse complement strand
CCGCGGCCAACATCTGCGGCCCCAGCGGGACCAGCAACCCCAACACGGGTCGTCGTGGCGTGTATTCCGATCCGCCCAGCGGTGTAGTGGCGACGGATGGTGAGATCTGCGGCGGAATCACCGTCACCTGGAACGCTGTCGCGGGCGCGCAAAACTACAACATCTGGAGGAGCACTTCGGATAACTACCAAGGCGCAACGCAGATTGCGATCTCGAATTTGAGCCCGTACACGGACTTCACAGCTACCCCTTGGACGACGTACTACTACTGGGTCAGGTCCTTCAGCGCTTGTGGTCCCAGTGAGTACTCGGGTTCAGACTCCGGCTTCGCCATGACCTACCCGAACGCCCCACAAGCCGTTGACGCGACGGATGGCGCGACGTGCAACAGCGTCTCCTTGTCTTGGGCACCGGTAGCCGGCACCGACTACTACTCCGTTCTGCGCAGCCAGACAGACGAGATCGGTACCGCGATCCAGATCGGGACCGACACATCCCCGCCGTTCCCCGACGAGACTGTCTCGCCCGGCGTCGTCTACTACTACTGGGTCATTGCGGTCAACACGTGCGGTGAGGGTACGGCGGGTGCCTCCGACGGTGGCTTTGCTGGTACGACCATCATGTTTACAGAGCAGCCGACAGATACCAGCGTGACGGTGGGCCACGATGCGGAGTTTTCGGTGACGGCTCCCGGAGCCACAGCATTCCGTTGGTACAAGGATGAGCAGCCGCTTGAAGACGGCGGCAATATCTTCGGCGCTGATACGGACGCATTGACGATCTCGCCGGCCATGTTCGACGATGCGGGGACCTATTACTGCACGGCGTCCGGCGCATGCGGTGACGCGAGTTCCGACCCCGCCACCCTGACGGTCGATCCACCCCCGTGCTATGCGGACTTCAACCAGGACGGGGGCATCGACGGTGCAGATGTCGAGGCTTTCTTCTACGCGTGGGAGATGGGGGACTCCTCCTCCGATGTCAACCAGGACGGGGGCATGGACGGCGCGGATGTCGAGACCTTCTTCCTCGCGTGGGAAGCGGGCGATTGCTGATGCCCCGCCCAACCCAGGCATGCGGTACCTATGGCCAACTCCTTCCGAATCTGAACACCGAGACGGTTCATCGGCTGCCCGATATGACCGGGCGTCCAGCCGACCTCCCGCAGCCCGCCCGTACCGAGGTCAGAGGCCTGTCACAAGAGGTGTGAACAGATCTCAGCGATGGTGTGTTTGCATTTCAAAGCACTGTTCCATGCCGCCTTGTCGCTCTCATCGTCACGCCGCCCAAGTGAGAAGTCGTGTTCTCGATCCCGGTTCCGAGGGTACTCAATATGAGCGAGTTTCCCTTTGCACACTCCACAAGCCCGTAACACCTCGATGGAGCGGCCTTGGTCAACATGCAATCACAATCCATCTCCGAGCCAACGGAGTGTGGGCGCACGTTGGCGAGTATGTGTTACGGGATGTATTGCCAGAGGTACAAAAGTGCCGGTTCAAACTCAGGACGATTCTCCATCCGCGACGCTGTGGATACTCTGGTCGGTGTCTTCAAGCATCAACGGATCGCCGCTCGATCAATCGAAATCTGGAGGGGCGTTGCGTCGCCCGCGGACCTTTCTTCGGTTGTTGGCCATCATTGCCGGGGTATACATCGCCTGGTGCGGGCTGCTTTTCACGGTGCAGGACAGTCTTGTGTACCTTCCCGGTCTGGCGGGCAAGCCTTTGCCCGACCGCCTGATTCCCGCAGGGGTGCAGCGAGTATGGGTGGAGCCCGAGGGGGCAGTTCGCGTGGAGGGGTGGTTGTGGGTGCCCCCGGGCGGGCCGGCTCCCCTCGTGGTGCTGATGCACGGCAACGCCGAACTGATCGACCACTGCACCGACAATGCCGAGGCCTGGTTGCGGCGCGGCTACGCGGTTCTGCTGCCCGAGTATCGCGGGTATGGGCGTAGTGGGGGTAACCCGGGCCAGGACGCGATTCTCGCTGATGTCCTCGCCATGCTTGCCCTCGCTCGCGAACATCCCGGGGTCGCGTCAGGACCGATTGTGCTGCACGGCCGAAGTCTGGGCACGGGCATCGCGGCTCAGGTCGCGGCGAGACTGCAAGAATCGCCGCGAGCGATGGTACTTGAATCGCCGTTTACCAGCATCGCTTCCTTCGCGTGGAAGTATGGCGTGCCGCCCGCGCTGGTCCGTAACCCGTATCGAACCGATCAGGTATTACCCACGCTTACCTGCCCGATCCTGATCCTGCACAGCCGGCACGATGAAGTGGTACCGTTTGCTCACGGCGAGCGGCTGGCGAGCCTGAACCCCGGGGCGCGTCTCGTGGAACTCTCCGGCTCTCACAACGCGGGTCTGTCGTTGCAGCCAGGGTACTGGCGGGCGATTGATGAGTTCCTCTCCGGGCCGTGATCGACTCGATGCGCCCGAACCCACCGAACCCGCGCGTGCCCGACCGGCTTTCGGTCTGAATACCCTCGCCCACACATGAAGCGAATCCTCTTTGTCGGGTTTGGCCCGCTGGGCCGGCGGATCGTGGCGGACCTTGTGGAACGGGCTGTCGGCGTCGTCGCGGGCGTGGTGGACACGGCCCCCGCGTTGGCGGGCACGCCGGTTCAGCACACCGTGCCCGGGGCGGACCACAGACTCCATGTGCTGCCGTCGCTCGACGCCGTAGACGACTGGGACCAGGTCGATGCCGCCGTGGTCAGCACCGCCAGCGACATTCCATCTTGCGCACCGACCTACCGCGAACTCCTCCGCCGCGGCAAGGCCGTGGTGGGAACGTGCGAGGAGTTGGTCTATCCCTGGTTACGGCACGTGGCGCTCGCGGAGGAACTCGACGATCTTGCCAAGCGACATGGAGGACGGTTGCTCGGTACGGGCGTGAATCCCGGTTTCTTGATGGACGCGTTCCCGGCCTTCCTGACCGGCGTCACCAAGACCGTACGGAGCATCTCGTGCTTCCGCGTGCAGGACGCCTCGGCCCGTCGCATTCCTTTTCAGAAGAAGATCGGCGTCGGTCTTGATGACGCCCAGTTCGCGGCTCGTGTGCGGGACGGCTCGCTGAAGCACGTCGGCCTGGGGGAGAGTCTTCACTTCATAGCGCACTACACGGGGGTGCGCATCGAACGCTGGGAAGAAGATATCGCCCCAGTCCATGCCGACCGCGACATGGTGAGCGGGATGGGCGTCGTGCCCGTGGGACGGGTCAGCGGGGTGCGGCAGACCGCCCGTGGTTACGCCGATGAGCGGCCCGTCATCCACATGGAGTTCCAGGCGTCCATCGGGCAGCGAGACCCGCACGACCGCGTCGTCATCGAAGGAGATCCGCGCCTCGATGTCACCATCGCCGGCGGAGTTCATGGTGATACCGCCACATCCGCGCTCGTCCTCAACGCCGTGCCGCGTGTCCTGGCGGCATCACCGGGTCTGCACACCATGGCCACACTGCCCGCGCCGATGCACCACGCGGCGGGGCCCCTGTAGGCACGTCCTACGATGTGGCTCTTGCCGCGATGGAACGCGGCGGATCCGCTCCTTTGCAGCCTCACTCAGCACGGACGCAGCATGGCCAGGCTCAATGTTGAATCTTCGACCGCGACGACCCTCGTAATCGACGGCGTCGAGTTCCGTTCTTTCGCCGGGTGCAACTACCTTGGGTTGGCTCAACACCCGGATGTCCTCACCGCCGCGGCGGACGGGCTGTCCCGCTTCGGCCTCTCCACCACAGCCTCGCGCGAAACGACAGGCAATACCGGCATCCACGATCTGCTGGAGGTTGATCTCGCCACGTTCACCCGACAGGAAGCGGCGATCCTGCTCGCGGAGGGTTACACAGCGAACTTCGCCGTGGCGCAAGGGCTGGCCCCTCACCACGCCGTGGCGTTGATCGATGCCCGCGCCCATCGCAGCATCCGCAACGCCGCGACCGCCGCGGGGATGCAGGTCTTCGAGTACGAGCACCTCAATCCCGTCTCCGCGGCGTGGCTGGCCCGTCAATACGCGGATCAGGGCGTGGCAATCTTCACGGACGGGATCTTCGCCGCGGATGGCGCAGTGGCACCATTGCCTGGCCTGTTGGCGGCGTTGCCCCCGATCCGGTCGGCGCTTGTCGTGGACGATTGCCACGGCTTCTGCGTGATGGGCGATGGTGGCAGGGGGCTGGTGGATCACTTCCGGCTCGACGATCCCCGCATCTGCATCACCACGACGCTGGCGAAGGGGTTGGGGTGCTACGGAGGGGCCGTGATCGGGCGAGCGCCGCTGATTGATCGGATCCGCGGCGAGTCCGACGTGTACCGGCGTTCGACACCCGTGCCCACACCCATCGCGCTCGCCGCCCGCGCGGCGATGAAGGTCCTTCGGTCAACACCCGAACTGACCATTCGACTGCGTGCGAACATCGCGGCGGCCCGCGCGGCGCTGCAGGGGGCGGGCGTGAACGTCCATGATGATGAAGTGCCCGTGTTCACGTTCATTCTGAAGCAGGGCAGTGAAGTCTCGGAGGCTCGGATGGAAGCGTGCCATCAGGCGCTCCTGCGATCGGGCATCTACGCCCCTCTCATCGAATATCCCGGCGGCCCGACCCGGCGGTATTTCCGCCTGACCGTTACAGCCTGTCATACAGAAGAGGACATTGCCCGGCTCGGGCGGGAGTTGAAACGCGAACTGATGCGGGGGTAAGCGTCCCGGGCGAGATTCGAACTCACGACCTGCGGTTTAGGAAACCGCCGCTCTATCCAGCTGAGCTACCGGGACCGTCTGATGATTCAGGCTGGCACTCCAGCCACCAGCCCTCCCGATTGACTGCCGAAATCAAATCAATAGACCGCCACTGACTTCAGTATCATCGGTAGCAGGAGGGTAGCGAGCCAGTCCCGAAGAGGTTGCCTGCCCGCCCCAGAGTCGGCCCGTCGGCCCGCCGTCTCGGGACGTTATCAACCAAAGCACGTATCATCCTCTTTTTCGCCCAGACTGTTCCCGACTCATGCTTGAAACTCTCGACCAACTCGAACACGAAGCGCTCGCCTCGCTCGCCGCCGCAGCCGATTCGCAGGCTCTTGAAGCCTGGCGGATCATGTTCCTCGGCACCTCGGGCAAGCTCAAGGCCGCGCTCGCCGGGTTGAAAGACGTCCCGAAAGAGCAGAAACCCGCCGCGGGCGCTCGGTTGAATGCCATGAAAGGCAAGGTCGAGGAAGCCTTTGCGGCTCGCAAGGCGGCTTTGGCCTCGGCGCCGGCGGCGATGGAGATGATCGATGTGACCGAACCGGGCCTGCTGAGCAGCTCGGGTATCGGCCGGCGTCACGTGATCACGCGAGTTCGTGATGAACTGGTCGATGTCTTCGCCCGGATGGGATTCGCCGTCGCGGAAGGCCCGGAGCTCGAAGATGATGAGCACAACTTTATCAAACTGAATATTCCCCAAGAGCACCCCGCCCGCGACCCGATCGATAACTTCTACGTCGATGACCCGGCCACGTGTTCCAAGCCGCGCATGATGCGTTCACAGACCAGCACGGTACAAGTGCGCGTGATGGAGGAGGCGGTTCGACGCGGCGGCGGCACCCTCCGCGAGTCCATCAAGGTAGTCGCGCCCGGGAGGGTCTACCGGCCCGACACCGTGGACGCGACCCACTCCTTCATGTTCCACCAGATCGAGGGTTTGTGCGTCGGGCGGGGCGTCACGATGGTGGATCTGAAGACGACGCTCTTCCAGTTCGCGCGGGCATATTTCGGCCCGAACGCGGAAGTGCGGCTCCGGCCCAGTTTTTTCCCGTTCACAGAGCCGAGCGCCGAGTTTGATATGAAGATCCGCCTGCGGCCCGATCAGCCCGAGAGATGGATGGAACTGGGCGGCTGCGGCATGGTCGATCCCGCGGTATTCACGGCGTGCGGGGTCGACCCCGAGGTGTGGACCGGTTTCGCCTTCGGTTTCGGTATCGAGCGTCTGGCAATGGGCAAGTACGGCATCCCCGACATCCGACTCCTCTTCGAGAACGACATCCGTTTCCTGCGTCAGTTATGAGTGGGATGTCACCGCAAGACCCAGGCCCGCTTTCCGTACAAAGGGGCGTACACACCATGCACGAACAACCCCTTTCCAACGCGACACACTATTCGGACATGCCCTACCTGCCCCCGGAGCCGCCCCAGTGGCCGAAGGTGGTCGGCATCATCTCGATTATCTGGGCCGGGATCGCTTTGACGTGCATCCCGTGCGGCATGATCGGGCCTTTTATCTATCCCGCGATTCTGCCGCCTGAGATGTTGGAAGGGGGGCTGCCGCCGAATATGCAGGTCAGCCCCATCATGCTCGGCATGAACGCGGCGGGTTTACTTCTGTCCTTGCTGTTGCTGACCGCAGGCGTCATGACGATCAAGCGGGCCGCCGCGGGAAGGACGCTCCACCTGGCCTACGCGTGGTTGCAGGTCCCGGCCGTGATCTTCAGTTTCTGGTTCGTCACCAAGATGGCCGGCGACATGAGGACCTGGGTCGCCAACAACCCGGATCACATGCTGGCCAAGGGTCAGAGCACCTCGGGGCCGGACATGAATCTCATCCTCGGGATCGTCATGACGGTTATCTTCGGAGTGATCTACCCCCTGTTTCTTCTGATCTGGTTCCACATGGTGAAACGCACGCCTCAAAGCATGATCGAGCCTTCAACTCAATCGCCTTAATCGAACAGTGGTGTGTCATCAAGGCATCGATTATGACAGGTCCGGAGAAGAATGCAGAAGGCGAGTGCATCATGCCTGTCGATCGTCCATGGCGGCCATGCATTGGCCGCTCCACCGCACGCCGCGGTGACATCATGACACCGCACTCGTGATTCATACCGATCTGTTCCCAGATGCTCAGAGTGGGGTATACTTCCGCAGCGCGGGCGTAGTTCAGCGGTAGAACGTCGCGTTCCCAACGCGAAAGTCGAGGGTTCGATCCCCTTCGCCCGCTTTTTTTTTACTTCGTTAATCTTAATCAGTTTTGACTCGGCACATTGCTGAGCGTTATGCACGTGTTAGTATGACGAAGAGGTGGCATGAGTGATGAGTTTGTAATTGCTAACTCTTGCGCATACATTTGTGGAGACTTGCTGCATGCTGGACATGCGTTCGGCGCGGCAGGCCGAATTCGCTTCTAAGTGACTGGCCTAGACGACCATGTCACGGGAGTACGTAAGAAAGGCTTATTAATGATGAAGCACATGATTCTTTCCACGGCGGTCCTGATGGGTATCGCGGGTACGCTGCCGCTCTCGGGTTGCTCGACCGAACCGAAGGGTGAAACCGCTCAGTCGGACTTGCGGACCGATGCCCAGAACGCATTGAACAAGGCTCAGGCCGCCGACCCGTCGCTCAAGCAGGTTCTGAGCTCGGCTGCGGGCTACGCGGTGTTCCCCAAGGTCGGCAAGGCGGCGGTGGGCATCGGTGGAGCCTACGGCAGGGGTGTGCTCTACGAGGGCGGCGCGTGGGTCGGCTACTGCGACATGACCCAGGCAAACTTTGGCATTGCGCTCGGTGGCCAGACCTTCACCCAGATCATCGCCTTCGAGACCCCCCAGGCGCTGGCCAAGTTCAAGACCGGCAACTTCGCCTTCGACGCCGCGGCGACCGCCGTGGCCCTCAAGTCCGGCGCGGGAGCGACCGCGAAGTACACCGACGGCGTCAGCGTCTTTGTCACCAACGAGTCGGGCCTGATGGCCGCGGCTTCCCTGGGTGGGCAGAAGTTCAGCTTCACGCCCAAGTAGTCGTTCAGCACGAGTACGTGCATTGAATCGGGATGATGAGCGGGCGATGATCTTGTCATCGCCCGTTTTCAATTGTGGTTGCAACGATCACGCCCCACGCACGGCCTCGATCATCGCACGGGCGCGGCACTCAATAGCATCCCACCTTCCCGCGGCGATATCACCGGCGTCGAACAGACTGCTGACAAAGCCCACCGCGAAGGCGCCGGCCATGAGGTACGCAGGCGCGTTGTCCGCCGTGACGCCCGCCGTCGGCACGATCCGAAGAAACGGGAGCGGAGCGATGGTCTGCGCCACCCACGCAGGCCCGGTCCCGGGCGCAGGAAAGAGTTTCTGTAAGGCGGCCCCCGCGTGGTGCGCCCGCAGCATCTCAGTCGGGGTAGAACACCCCGGCATCGCGGCGACGCCGAGTCGTGAGGCTTCGGCGATGACATCCCCATCGACCACGGGTGATACGAGAAAACGTGCACCGGCCTCGACAGAGGCCGCGGCATCGTCGGGCGTGAGCACGGTGCCCGCGCCGACGATGATCCCCGGAATCTGAGAAAACTCGCGGATCAGCGAGAACGCATCCGGAACCGTGAGCGTGAACTCGCAGATCCGAAACCCGCCGCGGATCGCCGCGTGCATCGCCTTTCGAGCATTGTCGGCATGAGAGGTGCGGACGATGGCGGAAGCACGGGCGGATTTGAACGCGGCGAGAAATTCGTGAGGGGTCATGCGATGATCATGCGGATGCCCTGGCCTGAAGTCAACGCGCCCGCCGCGTCACTGCGCACGGCGCGTTGGCCGGGTGTGGGCACTCGTGTAAGGGGCGCGGCGGTTGATCGATCACAGCGTCGAGACCCACCGGGCGGTCGTGGCCTAGCCTCGTGCGATGAGCCAGATGCCAATTGTGAGCGTGACGCGGACGCCGCCGGGTTTGCCCAAGGTGCTCGGAGCCGAGGTGCGGGTGCGTTCGGACGAGCGTCCGACACGCGAAGAACTGCTGGCCTTTGTCAAGGGCAGCGCGGTGGTCATCACCATGTACTCCGACAAAGTGGACAACGAGTTTCTGGACGCGGCCGGGCCGCAGTTGCTAGGCGTGTGCAACTTCGCCGTGGGCTACGAGAACATTGATCTTGAGGCCTGCCGCCGACGGGGTGTGAAGGCCACCAACACGCCCAACGCGGTCACGGAGGGGACGGCGGATATGGCCTGGACGCTGATACTCGGGGCGGCCCGACGGATCATCGAGGCCGACCGCTACGCCCGAAGCCCGGAGTACCCGCGCCGCGGCAATCTGGGGATGGCGGAGTTCCTGGGGCTGGACCTGACGGGGCGAACCCTGCACATCGTGGGCGCGGGTCGGATCGGCTTCGCCGTGGCGATGCGCAGCCGAGGGTGGGGGATGCGTGTGTGCTACACGGCACGCGGCCGTCACTGGGATTTTGAGTTGGCTCCGCTCGCCGCCGAGCGCGTGGAGTTGCTCGAAGGGCTTCGCCGGGCGGACGTGGTGAGCATTCATTGCCCGCTGACGCCGCAGACGAGGCATCTGATCAACCGTGACGCGCTCGCCGTCATGAAGCCCACCGCGATCCTCGTGAATACAGCGCGGGGACCGATCGTCGATGAGTCGGCCCTCGTCGAGGCGCTCGACAGCGGCCGTCTGTACGCCGCGGGGTTGGACGTCTTTGAGCACGAGCCGGTCGTGCACCCGGGTCTGATCGCCAATCCGCGCGTGGTGCTCAGCCCGCATATCGGCAGCGGGGCCGAGCGCTACCGCGTGATGATGACCGAGATGGCCTGCGAGAACGCCGCGGCGATCATCGCCGGTGCGGAGCCGCCCAACCGCATCGCCTGATCCGCCGTGTCTCAGGGCAACCGGACAAAGTTCATGATGTTGGGCGGCTGCATGGCGGCGTTGAACTGTCCCACGATGGGCGGGATCGGCTCGTACGAGTGCCAGACCTTGATCGGACCGTAGACGACTTTCTGCCACTGGGCACGGAGGTTCCAGTTCAGCGGGAGCACGAACGGATTGAAGGCCAACTCATGTACGGCCATCGCGAAGCCGCACTGGTCATTGCACGGCATTTCATCGAGTTGGCCATTCACAAACCGGATGGGCAGGCGGGAATCCGCGGTTCTGGCGAGTTCCGCCCAGCGGGCGAAGAGTTCGCGGGTGAGGGGGGCGCGGTCAAAGAAGAGCACCCCGGTGTTGTATTCGATCAGATCGCCGGAGACGGCGTGCGGGTAGCGGCGGGCGTACGGAGCCTCGCAGATGCAGCAGGCGAGGTGGTGTCGTTCGGCCATCTCGAAACCGAAGTCCAGGCGGTCGAGCACCACGGTGTCGGCGTCGAGAAAGAGCGTGGTATCAAAGGGGGTCCACTCCATCATGCCGGCTTTGTCCACGAGGCTCGCGCCTTTGGGTAGATCGTGGATCTTCACGGGCAGTTCGGGATGAAGCTGCTTGACAGAAGCGATGGAACGGTCGAGCGTTGCCTGCATCGCGGGGTTGAAAAATCGGTCCCAGACTACGTACAGCACGCCTCGGCTCGGCATGATTGTCCTTTTCTCGGGCGTATTCAACGCACGCCTGTAGAACCGAAGCCGCCCGTGCCGCGGAGAGTCTGGTCGAGCGATTCAACCTCCACGACAACGGAACGAACCACCGGTGCGATCACCATCTGAGCGATGCGCATGCCCTGGGATACATGGAAGGGTTCGTGCCCGTGGTTGATCATCGGCACGATGATCTCGCCGCGATAATCACTGTCGATCGTGCCCGGCGAGTTGGGAAGGGTCATGCCGTGACGACCAGCCAGCCCGCTGCGGGGCCTGATCTGAGCCTCGTAGCCCGGCGGCACCGCCGCCGCCCAACCCGTGGGTACAAACCTGATCTCACCCGGTTGAATGGTGATCCCAGACTCTTCCACACAGGCGCACAGGTCCATGCCCGCCGCCCCGGTCGATTGATAGGCCGGAAGGACAGCGCCAGAACGCAGTCTTTTGAGCGGGAGTGAAGTCGGTTCGGTGCCGGCATTCATAGGGGCGACGGTACGCCCCCGGTTGAGATGCAGCAGACCGAAGGCGGTGCTCCGCGTTCGGTGAGAAGTCGGTCGTACGCTTCCAAGGTGCGACGGGTTTCGGCGATCGCGTGGTCAAGACTGGAATGACCGGTAACTCGCTTGAAAAGGTCTCTCCGGGATGAATCCGCCAGCACGGCTTCGGCGCGGCGCTTGGAATCAAGGAGACCATCGAGAAGTCGCTGGGCGTCGGCTCGTGAGGCGAAGATGTCTTCAAGAGCGGGTTGGTTTTCCATGAAGAAACAATGAAACACAACTGACTGGCTCAATCGATCGGGTGATCAACCCCGGGTGCTATGGCATCCGAGTATTGGATTGTGGGCCATCGAAACCCGGGGATCAAGCCGCTCGAAGTTTCTGATGTTTACTCATGTTCGCAGTATGTGCGGTATCCAGAGAACTGGTTTTCATGTCGGGAACGTTGCGACGGATCGCGGCCAGCACGATGCCCTTGTCGGTGCAATGACGGACCGCAGCCAGTTCCGCTACCAAACGTCCGACATCGTGCGCTGTGGTCGCCGGCGATGCGAAGGAAAGAATGCCGGGATGGCTCGTGGGCGAGAGGTGCTCGGCGGTGTACGCGAGTTCCTCGTGGAGTTTTTCACCCGGACGGATTCCCGTGAATCGGATTTCCATGTTTGGCACTCGCGGGTCGGTTGGACACACGCTCTCGGTGGTGAAAGGTCGGAAGCCGTGGGCTTCAATAAAACGGTGCGCCAAATCGAGGATTCGAACCGGCCGGCCCATGTCGAGCACATACACCGCAGCCGGAGCGCCCTTTCGAATCGAGAGCGCGGAGGCCTGCACGACCAGAGACGCGGCTTCGTGGATGGTCATGAAATAGCGGGTCATCCGTGCATCGGTGACGGTGACCGGCCCGCCTTCTGAGATCTGGCTTTCCCAGATGGGTAGCACACTGCACGCCGAGCCGAGTACATTCCCGAAACGGACCATGGAGAGACCCGTGCCTGATTCGCCGGCCTGGTTCGACAACCCATGGACGTACATCTCGGCAAGGCGCTTGGTAGCGCCCATCACGCTGGATGGATGAACCGCTTTGTCGGAGGAGATGAGCACAAAACGCTCCGCCCCGACAGCGAGACAGGCGTCTACCACGCTCTTGGTGCCGAAGAAGTTGTTGTCCACGGCGTGGGAGGGATGGTCTTCCATGAGCGGGACGTGTTTGTGGGCCGCGGCATGGAAGACGGTGTGTGGTCGCAGGGCGACAAAGTGATCCAGCGTCGAAGTTGCATCGGTGACATCGTGAAGCACGGCTCTGCGAGGCACGTTCGGGAATCGTCGGGCGAGCGTGCGATCGATATCGAACAGCGCGTTCTCGCTCCGCTCGACCAGGATGATGCACGCGGGATTGAACGATGCCGCGATGCGGCAGAGTTCGCTCCCGATGCTCCCCCCGGCACCGGTGATCAGCACCCGACGGCCTTCCAAAACTTGCGCCACGGCTCCACGGTCGATGCTTCGCGGCGTGCGGTCGATCAGCCTGGCCGGATCGATGTTCACGTTCTGCTTCTGTGGTGTCGCGGCATCGCCGAGCAGGAGTTCATCCAGCGGGGTGACGAGTCTCGCGATAATTCCCAGGTCGCGCAGCCGGGCGAGCACATCGTCGCGCAGGCGTCCTTCACGATGCGGTACCGAAACGACCGCCATCGAGATCGGGTCGCGTTCGTGCTGTTCATGGAGTTCGTTGAGTGAACGCCATGTGGGAAGGCCGCATAGTCGAGTGGGGTCGGGGGCGTGCCCCAGCGCGACAACCGCAACGGCCTTGGCCAGGCCGGTGCCGAATACAAACTGTGGTGCCAGACCGGGAAGCGTGGAGGCCGTGCCGACAAGCACGATGCGGCGTCCCACATTCGGGCCGGAGAGGTCGCGAGAGAATCCCGTCTCCGCCTGTTCGTGTGAACCCGTCACGGTCAGTTCCCGGTGCAGAGAGCCGCTCGTTCGCGCACGCCGCGATGTCGAGCAAGCCGCATGGCTGGTTATCGTCAAGTCGCCTTCGATCCGTCACTGGCGAGCGGGTGCAAGAGAAATCGCACGCGCTGAAGAGTTATTGGATACCGTTTCCGCGCATGATCTGCCGAATCAAGGGAGTGTTGGAGCGCATCGACGGCCTCGGGGCCGTCGTCGCCCCCGTGGGGGATGGCGCGGTGGCATACGAGGTGCTGCTGCCGGCCTTTTTGGCCGAGCGTCTTTCCGGGCGGATCGGAGGGCAGGTGAGTTTCATCACCTTTCATTATCTCGAAGGACAGGGACAGGGCACGAGTTTCGTGCCCCGCCTTGTGGGATTCTCTACGGCCGCCGAAAGGGAGTTCTTCGAGTTGTTCACCACGGTCAAGGGCATCGGCAATCGAAAGGCACTGCGGGCGATGGCGGTAGAGCCTTCGGGCATCGCCGCGGCGATCATTCGAAAGGATGCGGCGGCTCTGATCAGACTGCCGGAGATTGGCAAACGCCTCGCCGAGACGGTGATCGCGGAGTTGTCGGGCAAAGTCGAGGCATTCCTGTCACCGGCCGAGTCGGCGGTCCTGGAGTCGGGGGCGACCGCCTCCGCGGGGGCCGGGCACGAGGACGCCGTGCTCGCGTTGATGGCACTCGGCGAGCCTCGCCCCGAGGCGGAGCGGCTGGTGGTTCGCGCGCTGGAGCGGGCACGTCGGGGCAATGTGGAACTGACCACTCCCGAAGCGGTGGTGGAGTACGTCTTTGCGGCGAGGGCCTCCTGAGATGACCCATCGCATACGTGTCGTTGATTCACACACGGGAGGCGAACCGACGCGAACGGTTCTCGCCGGCGGACCCGATCTCGGTTGCGGCCCGCTCTCGGAACGACTTGATCTGTTTCGTGATCGTCACGATTCGTTCCGTTCAACGGTGGTGAACGAACCGCGCGGCTGCGATGCCATGGTCGGAGCCTTGCTCGTGCCGCCGATCGATGCTCGGGCGGCGACCGGCGTGATTTTCTTCAACAATGTGGGATACCTGGGCATGTGCGGTCACGGGACCATCGGTCTGGTAGTCACGTTGGCGCACCTCGGTCGGATCGGGACCGGGCGTCACGTGATCGAAACGCCGGTGGGGAGCATCACCGCCGAGTTGCACGACGATCGCAGCGTGAGCATCGAGAACGTGCCGAGTTATCGTTTGGCGGCGGATGTCGGTGTCGCGGTGGAGGGACTGGGGGTGGTGCGTGGCGATGTGGCGTGGGGAGGCAACTGGTTCTTTCTCGTTCATCAACACGGCCAGCGGGTGCACGCCGACAACATCGAACAACTCACGGCGGTTTCGTGGCGCATCCGACAGGCGCTTGAGCGAGAAGGCATCACCGGCAAGGGCGGTGCGCTGATCGATCATATCGAACTCTTTGCAGCGCCAAGCGGACCCCACGCCGATAGTCGCAACTTTGTGTTGTGCCCGGGCAAGGCGTACGACCGTTCCCCCTGCGGCACGGGCACGAGCGCCAAACTGGCGTGCCTCTTCGCGGACGGTACGATCCGACCCGGGCAGACATGGCGGCAGGAGAGCGTCATCGGTTCTGTCTTCATCGGGTCTGTGCGAGAGGAAGGCGGGGTACTCTTGCCCACGATCCGCGGCACAGCGCACATCACCGGCGAAGCGGATCTGATCGTGGATCCGAATGATCCATTTCGGGATGGAATTCGTGTCTGAGCGCGCCGATCAACATGAGCACAGGTTGTTCTGTCTCACCGGGAGCAGTTCATGAAACAGCAGGATTGGCGGGGTGTTATTCCCGCGATCACCACGCCCTTCACCTCCGATGACAAGATCGACCATAATGTCCTGGCCCGGCACGCGGATTGGATGGTCGGTCACGGGTGTCGGGGCATCGTGGCGCTGGGTTCACTGGGGGAGGGAGGAAGCCTCGATCCGGATGAAAAGAGAGAGGTTCTCAGCACGCTGGTGCGCGCCGTGGGCGACCGTGTGCCGGTGGTGGCCGGAGTGGCGGCACTCTCGACCCGCGCCGCCGTGCGTTTGGCGATGGAAGCGGCCGACACGGGCTGCCGCGGTTTGATGGTTCTGCCGCCTTATGTATACCGCGGATCATGGGAGGAACTGCGCGGCCACGTAGGTGCGGTCATGTCCGCGACGGGATTGTCGTGCTTGCTCTACAACAATCCGATCGCGTACGGAACGGACTTCTCGCCCGGCATGATCGCCGAACTGGCCAGCGAGCACGAGAACATGCACGCGGTGAAAGAGTCTTCGGCGGATGTGCGGAGAGTCACAGCGATCCGCGCGTCGCTGGGTGCTCGTGTTTCGATTTTAGTCGGGGTCGATGATCTGCTGGTCGAAGGAGTGGCCGCGGGAGCGGTCGGCTGGATTGCCGGGCTGGTCAACGCTTTTCCGGAGGAATCTGTCCGTCTCTTCAACCTCGCCGCGAACGGCCGATGGGAAGAAGCGGACAGGTTGTATCAGTGGTTTCTGCCGCTTCTTCGGATGGATGTCGTGCCCGAGTTTGTGCACCTGATCAAACTCGTTCAGCAGGAGGTCGGGTGGGGGTCGGAGCAGGTGCGCGGGCCACGCCGGATTCTGACCGGGCAGGAACGGGGGCGTGCCATACAAGTTCTGCGTGGAGCGATGGCTCAACGGTCCGTGGCGGAAGGGCGCGACAGGGCACCGTGAGTTGTTCCTGGCGTTCCGCCGTCTCTGACGACGACGCTCATCCTACCCTCCTACCTTCTCACCCCGAGCCTGTCCGAGTTCTCAGTCCCCGCTTGTCAAACGAATCCGACGAAATCCTGTTTGAACGACACCGCCGCGGCGGGGACACGGGCGCGTTCGCCGTGCTCATCGAGCGTCATCAGGCCGATCTGCTGCGTTTTCTGACACGACTTATCGGCGAACAAGCCGGGGCCGAGGACGTCTTCCAGGAAGCCTTTCTCCAGGCTCATGTCGCCAGCCATACGTTCGATGCGGACCGCAAGTTTCGGCCCTGGCTTTTTACAATTGCGGCGAACAAGGCACGGGATTACCTACGTAAGAAAGGTCGTCGCCGGACCTTGGATCTCTCCGCACCGGTGGATGCGGGCGGCGGGGACGGTGACGGTTCGGCCGGGTCATTCATCGACCTGATGGAGATCGACATCCCGCAGCCCGATGCGGCGTTGGATCGGGAGGAGACCGGCCGGAAAGTGCAGTCCTGTCTGAATGAACTTTCGCATCCGCTCCGTGAGATTCTTTTATTGGCGTATTTCCAGCGCCTGAGTTATTTGCAGATTTCCGATGAACTGGGCATCCCGTTGGGGACGGTCAAGTCCCGGCTTCACTCGGCGGTGGCCGGGTTTGCAAAACGCTGGAAAGCCATGAACGAACCTGCCGATTCCTCTTCCGTACATCCCTCGTAGATCACTGCTGCAATCCCGCCCCGATAAGTCATGTCTTGCGATGATGCCACCAACTTCCTCAGCGCCCCGGACCAGAAGGCGCTCGACGCGTTGATGAACACCGGGCTTGATCGCTCTGCCTCGACCGGCGATCGTGCGAGATTTGAACGGGTTCATGCGGTTCTCGCGTTGGCGGCGGGGCCTTCGGTCAGCCCGTCCCCCGGTCTGGCGGATCGAGTGCTAGCCAGTGTGATCCGGTCCTCGTCCGGGACTCCTGCCGCCACGGGTACGCCGAAACTCGCGATCACGCATGATGTCGACGGTCCCGAACTTACTCCGGATGATGAAGAGGCTCTTGACGCGTACGTCATGGCGGGGTATCGCCCGGAGAAGGTCCCTTCTTCGTTGCGCCAACGAGCAGTGCAAATTGAGAAAATCGGGTCCCTCTTGACCGGGGGGATGGGCGTTCACCAGAGCGCCGACCTCGCGCAACGCACATTAGCCGCGATCGGCCGTGCCGGTTCCAACAGGACAGCGACAGTCGTTCATCCGACCACAGGGCGCTCCGGTGGGTTCCGGTTTGTGGATTTGGTTTCGATTGCCGCGGCGGTCGTGCTGGGTGTTTCGGTCCTCTGGCCTGTCTTGGCGACGTATCGGGTTCACTCCAGCCGCGCCGCCTGCGCCGCGAACATGGCCACCGTGGCAGGCGGTTTCGGTCGATACGCGGGTGATTTCCGCGATGCACTCCCCATGGCCGCCGCGAGCCTCGGCGGAGCCTGGTGGGATGTCGGTACGACGCCCGAGCGATCAAACGCGGCGAACTTGTTCCAGTTGCCGCGGCAGCAGTACGTCCGGCCGGTCGATCTCGCCTGCGCGGGCAACCCGAAGGCGGACCGGGGCACATCGTGCTCCGGTCGGTCGGATTGGACGTGTCATGAGTCTGTTTCGTACAGTTATCACGTGATGTTCGGTGCCGAACGGCCGCAGTGGGGGGAGCGTTCGGCGGTCGGACCGATGGTCATTCTGGTTGATAAAAGCCCGGTCATCGCGCGTGCGCGGCGTGGTGAGATCGTCAATCCATTCGAGAACTCTCCCAACCACGCCGGTGCCGGCCAATGGGCATTGCGCACCGATGGCTCCGCGGTCTGGCTCAAACATCCTCAGTTGGGCGAAGACAATATCTGGCTGCCGGGTGTGATCGATGCGATGGTGGCACGCGCCAGAAAAGAACTGGCCCGCGGCACACCCGCTCACCAGATCCGCATCAACGGTAACGAGTTGCCCGTTTCACGCAACGAGACTTTCGTCGGGCCGTGACGGCGTTCAGCCTTGCGGGCCTTCGATTCCGAGTGTTCTCATTTTTTTGTACAGCGTGGTGCGGTTGATGTCCAGTTGCTCCGCGGTTTTCTGACGGTTCCAGTGGTTAGCCGCGAGCGCTGCCGTGATGATCCGCCGTTCGGGGTCGCGGAGTGCTTCTTCCAATGACATCGGCACCCAGTCTGCACCTTGAACCGGCACCACGGTGACATGCGTTGGGCATCGTACGGAATCCGGCAGATCATCGATGCCGATCCTCTGGCCCTTGGCCAGTACGGCCGCACGCTCGATGATATTCGCCAGTTCGCGGATGTTGCCCGGGTACGGGTACGCGCAGATGGCGGCGAGTGCTTCCGGTGTGAAGCCGACGAGCTCACGGGCGAGTTCCCCGGCGTGCTTGTCGAGAAAGTGAGCAGCCAGGGACGGGATATCCGCCGCGCGATCCCGCAGCGGAGGCAGGGCTACCTGCACAACATTGATCCGGTAGTACAGATCCTGGCGGAACTGCCCCGACGCGACGAGTTGCTCCAGGGGCTGGTTGGTCGCCAGCAGGATCCGCACATCGATTTCAAGGGTTCGTGACGAGCCGACCGGCTCGAATCGTCGTTCCTGGAGAACCCGGAGCAGTTTCAGCTGCATCCCTGGCGAAGCGGAGTTGATCTCGTCGAGGAAAAGAGTCCCGCCGTGAGCGGCGAGGAATCGCCCCTCTTTATCGGCGTGCGCGCCGGTGAAAGCACCCTTTACATGTCCGAAGAGTTCGGATTCGAGGAGGGTTTCAGGGATACTGCCGCACGAGAGTTCGACGAACGGGGCGCTGCGCCGTGGAGAAAGTTCGTGGATCGCACGCGCGACGAGACTCTTGCCCGTGCCGGATTCTCCGGTCATCAGGACCGTCGTACGACTCGGGGCCACGGCCCGCACCACATCGTGGATGCGGGCCATTCGAGGGTCATCGCCGATCAGACCCGGGATTCCCTCGCCCACGCGTCTGCGAAGCGTGCGGTTCTCCCGCAGAAGGGTGTGCCTCGCGACGGCGCGGGCGACGGCCTGACGCAGTTCTTCATCCACCACCGGCTTCACGAGATAGTCGGATGCCCCGAGTTTGAGGGCACGCACCGCCGACTCAACGCTGCCGTAGCCGGTGAGCATGACGAACGCCGTGGCCGAGTGAGTGGCCGAGATCTGCTCGAGCAATGTGAGTCCGTCGCGGCCGGGCAGGTGCAGATCGCAGAGCGCGAGGTGGTATTCTCTCCCCGCTTCCTCGGCCCGTGCGAGGGATTCGAGCGCGGCTTCGGCGGTGCTCACGGTTTCCACTTCGTGTCCGTCCCGTGAGAGAAACTCGGCAACGGCTTCGCTCACCATCGCGTCGTCATCGATCACGAGCGTGCGAGTCGGTGGATCGGGCCGATCGGTCGTCGCTGTGTGGGGCCTGTGGATGCCGCTCACGGATCGTCCCATTGTTCAGGCCGCCCCGCCGAGGCGCAGGTTCATCGCGATGTCGGGAGAGGGAAACCGTGCTCGCAGCACCGCGCCGCGCTTGCCGATGGGGGCTTTGTCGAGGTTGGGGAAGAGTTCGATCGTGCCGCCCATGCTCTGCACCACGCTGCGGGCCACGGCCAGCCCGACGCCCGTGCCGCGAGGTTTGGTCGAGAATCCGAGATCGAAGACACGGGACGTGTCCGCCGCGGCGGGCGGCCCCTCTCCATCGTCGATGATCTCGATGGTCAGCCACTCGCGTACATCGCGTCCGTACCCGCCCGTGCGGGGAGGCTGTTCGCGGCGCACGGTAACGGTAACTCGACCGATCCCGCCCCGACGCTGAATGGACTCGATGGAGTTCTGTAAGCCGTTGAGAACCACGGTGTAGAGCGCCCCGGCCGGGGTCGAGGCGACATAATCGGGCATTTGCAGTTTCAGGTCGACACCGCACCTGGTTATCATCGGACGCAGCACATCGGCGGCGTGCTCGACCGCCTCCTTCAGCATGATGGGCCGGGCCTTTGCCAGGAGCGGAGAGCCGAGGGGCACGTTCTTGCCCTGCATGGCTGCGTGGACCAGTTCGCTGATGCGTTCCAACTTCCCTGCCGCATCGCCGAGTTGCCGCTGGATATCCGACCCGGCTGCGTTGCTGAGAAACGCGGCGTTCGCCGCGAGATTCTTCGCGGCGAGCGAGAGTGAGTGGAGTGATCCATCGAGCAGGTTGCCGATCTCCTGCACCAGCGTGACCAGCCGATCAACGGCGACGTACGTCGCTTCGGGGCTGACGGCGTGCGGCTCGGTCGCGTGCGAGTCGCGGCGTCTTGATGGATCGCCGGTGCTGCTCATTCGACTCAGACATCGGCGCTTCCGGCGTCGGTCTTGGGTTCGATGTTGCGGGAAGTCAACAATCCGCTCGACCCAGGTAGCGCCGGATTAGGATCGAGCGTGCACAACTATCGAGCCGCCACCCGGATGGGCGGGCCGAGAAGACTCAATCCAGATGATCGGAGATGCGCTTCTGCAGTCTGGCCCAATGCTGACGGAGCGAGGCCGAATCTTTTCCTAACTGACGGGCGATGATGCCCCATTCAAGACCCTTTCGGCGCATGTGGATGATCTCGCGGTCGAACGGCGTCAGTTGATCTCGAATCCTGTGGAGCAACTCGGCGATCTCCGCTTCGTCGCTCGCGGAAGGGGTGTCCGCGTGCGGATGGATGCCTCCCGCGGAACCGAGGCTGTCGGTCATCTGTTGACGGGCTCCCCCGCCGCGCTTGGCGGTGGCATCGCGCCGACCGAGTTCAGCGAGTTTACTCCGCACGACGCGTTGCAAGTACGAGGCGAGCGCGGCCTCGTTCGGAAACGAGAGCCGGCCGCCGGAGAAATCTTCGACGAAAGACTTCGCGACCGATTGGCAGACATCGATGGATTCGCGGTGATCCCGGAGTCGGTCGCCCATGCCCGCACGTACGAAAATAGACACTAATCGCAGCAGTTCCGCGAAGGCGGCTTCGCGCGCATGCGCATCGTTCGCATCGCACGCGCGGGAGAGGATGGCCTGAAGGACAGGAGTGGGGGCCATGGCGTAGCGCCTGTGAAGATCCGTGTGCCGACTCGGTATATTACCAGTCCCGGGCTTCAAGAGCACCAGGAGGGGCCTACAGCGCGGAGCCGCGAGTGTTCTGGCTCTTCACTTCTTCTCTTTCCGCGGCTTTTGAATGAAGCCCAGTTGCAAGTGCGCCGTGCTCACGGACTGTGCCGCGTATGCAGAATGGAGATTGTGTGTTCACCCTGCACGGCTCATAACTGAATCATGACCGTGATGTTTCCTGCCGTGGTGGCGGTTCGCTCCTTCATGTGGTAGATTCCTCCTGTCGGTGTTGAGTCACACGGGCGGATGGGCACACCTGGTGCCGCTCGAACATTGAGCGAGGAGAAAAAGATGAAGCAGAACCGAGCCTTCGCGGCGGGGATGGTCGCCATCGCATCGGCGGCGTACGGGGATACCGTGACGGCACGCTTCACCGGCGATTATTCCCGCACCATTGACATCACCTATGTCGGCGACCGTGAGGAGAGTCAGCGCACCGTCCTCTTCCGATGGACGAGGCAGGATTCGCCCGGTCCGGGAGTGGACTCGACGCTTCCTGTACACTTCACTGGGTACTGCGTTGAACTGGCCCAGAGTGTTTCTGCGAACACCAACCACGTCTACCAGGTTCTGACGCCGGCCGAGGCGGGGTACAACCCGGTTCAAGCACTGCTTCTGAGTCGCCTGTGGGCAACGTACCTGCCGGGTGTTGATACGGACAACGAATCCGGCGCGTTCCAGATGGCGGTGTGGGAACTCACCTTCGATGGAGGTGTCATTGACCTCAGTGCGGGCAACTTCCAAGGGCATGGGCCGAGCGCGGTGCGCAACCTTGCTTCGGCGTGGTTGTCCGATATCAGCAGTGTGGGCTACGCAGGAGGCACTGCTCCTCTTCGTATTCTTCACAATGATCGGGTGCAGGACATGCTCGTGCCCACGCCGGGAAGCCTCGCGCTGCTCGGGCTTGGTGGCGCTCTGATGCGACGCCGCAAGCGATGAATCACCTGCCCGCGATTGTTCCGTCTCCGCGCGCAGCAACGACACGCCCGGCACGTTCTGGCCGGGCGTGTTCGCGCGCCGATCGGATCGTGAGTTCTGAAACGGTGCTACGAAAGCGGGCGGCACACACCGCCGGTGCGTTCGTATCGCTTCAGCCGCGGGTCAGCGGTGAGCGCCCAGCACTCGATCCCGCCCGCCACGGACATGGCACCCGGTATACCCAGCGCTCGAAGCGCCAACGCGGCTCTCAATGACCGCACTCCGTGATGACAGATCAATGCCACAACTTGCCCGGGTTCGGGGCGGGCCTCCTCGGCGCGTTCTTCGATCTCATCGAGCGGGATGTGGACCGACCCGGGTATGTGCACCAGATCCCACTCGGGCTGGGTGCGGCAGTCGATCAGCAGAACAGACATCGGCGCTTCATCGAGTCGCGCCTTGACCATCCGCGGGGTCAGCTCGTACTCGGGTTTGAACTGGTATCCCCGGGGAAGCCCCTCATCTTCGGGCGGTCGACTCGATGCGTTCATCGCGCCGCCTCTGACGGATCACCGCCGGGGGCATGAGGAACCCGCTGAAGGGTGGTCGAACCGGGCACAAAGTACGGACGCGGATAGATGTGCTCATCCCATACCGGGTTCGTCCACAGATCATAAAAGATCATTCGTGTAAAGTCCCACGATGCCCACAGGGGGCTGGCCGCGGACTCGCCGATGACCGTCCAAGGTTCTCTGCCGCCGACATCGAGCGCGGAGAGTGCCGAGGGATACTCGCCCCGGGACCGCGCGGTGTCGGTGGCGTAGAAATGCTGCTTTGTGTAGAAAGGCTTTGATGCCAGACCATCGCTGGGAACAAGCACAGTCGTGGGCTTCCAGTTGGTACGAGACAGGCCGGTGATGGTGGGGCCGTCGGACGCGGGTGGCGGCGGGCCGCCCGGGTCGCTGAAAGTGGCGAGCGTTGAGCGATTCTCGGGGGCGAGGTCACCCTGATGGATGCGATTATTACCCGTGGTGCAGGCTGCAACGATCGGGCAGATACAAACGAGTGCGACAGCAGTACGGTTCACGGCCGAGAGCATAGGTCAGCCCCCGGATCAGGCACGACCTCTCTGCACCCAGACGGCCGCGATGATGATGAGTCCTTTGACCAACCCCTGCGCGTGGGCGATGTTCAGATTGGGCATGCCGAGTTTGGCCAGCGTCTCGCTGCTCGAGATCATGTTGAGCATGTTGTTGACCACACCCAGGATCAGCACCCCGACGACCGTTCCGAAAATACGACCCGAGCCACCCCGCATCGATGCCCCGCCGACTACGACCGCCGCGATGGCGTCCAGTTCGTACATCAGGCCGGTTTGTGCGCTGCTCACGGAGTTCATGCGGGAGGAGACCAGCAACGCGGCGATGCCGCACAGGCCGCCCATGAGCGCGTAGGTCGCGACCCGTACATGACCGAGTTTCACGCCCGCGTAGAGGGCCGCCTTGTCATTGTCGCCGACGGCGTAGACGCGGCGACCGAAGGTGGTGCGAGACAGAATGAAGGAGAGCGCGAGAGCCAGCCCGAAGAAGACGAGCGTTGGGTAATGAAGTTTCAGAGGAATAGCCGAATCCGCCCCGGCAGGGGTGAACGTGAGCGGTGTCTCGATCGAACCTGCCCCGAGAGCCCCGAACCCCGACACGCTCGCGCGGTACTCACCCCCATCGATGAAGAGGAGGGCCAGTGACCGAAACATGGCCATGCCGCCGAGCGTGGCGATGAACGGCGTGATTCGCCCCGCCGTGATCACGAGTCCGTTGACGGCTCCCAGCATCGTCCCGCCCACGATCATCAACCCCGCCGCGGCCCAGACAGGGGCCGAAGAGCCCGGCCACCACCCCCCCGCCTTGTTCAGGAACAGGATGCCGACCCCACCCAGCAACGCCACCATCGAACCGACCGAGAGATCGATCCCGCCGAGGATGATGACGAAGGTCATCCCCAAGGCGACGATACCGACAAACGAGTTCTGCCGCAGGATGTTCGAGAAGTTCTGAACAGTCAGGAAACTCCCGCTTGTATCAAGACACCAAGCGAGCAGTACGAGAAGCCCAAGGGCCGCGAGTGGGCCCAGACGTTCGGGGCCGAGTGTGCGAACCAGCCGAATCAGAAATGAACCGCCCGTCGTGTAAGCAGACCGTTTTGGTGAGTTCATGCGGAACAACGCGTTGGGAAGAAGGAAGTAAAAGGTGCGAACAGTCTAATTTTGCTTAGGGTTGCGTGAAACAGACCGATTCGCAGCCATCGCTTCCCTGACGAATCGATATCCTCCGCTCACCAACCCGGCGAATGCCCCTCCCAGGAGAAGCCAGGGCTTTGCACCGGGCCAAACGTACCGCTCCAGGACCCACCCGATCAGGCAGCCACCCGCGACTGTAAAAGCGAAGTTCGTGGCGATGGCCCATCCTTTGACTTCGCGGACGACGGAACCTGTTGATGGCTTCTGGACGGACATGGCGGAGCGTACACCCGTATCGGGCGGTGAGAATACACAGGACGGGAAGTGGAGCGGGCCTGGAACCGCGTAGACTTGGAAGGATGAGCACCGCCGAGCAGAACGATTCCGTGCCCCGACCGCCCGAGGCGGATGCTTCCATTTATCTCCACCCCCACACCCTGTCGAGGCTTGCCAGTTTTGAGTTGCGCGCCAAAATGATCGTTGAGGGTCTGTCGAGCGGCCAGCATCGCTCGCCGTATCAGGGGCTGTCGGTCGAGTTCGCGCAGCATCGACCGTATGTGCCCGGAGATGACCTCCGACACCTGGACTGGAAGGTCTTTGGCCGTACCGACAAACTGCACCTCAAACAACACCAGCAGGAGACCAATCTCGATCTGGTGGTGCTTGTTGATGCCAGCGGCTCGATGAACTACGGCTCGCGCTCGTTCGAGGACGCCAGCGGCGAAGGGAACAAGGCCAGTTTCGACGGACGCACCATGTGGTCCAAGTTTGACCATGCCACGGCCCTCGCCGCGGCCATGTGCTACATCACGCTCCGTCAGGGCGATCGTGTCGGTCTGGCCGTGTACAGCGATGAAGTGCGGGCCTTGGTGCGGCGCAGCAGCAGCCAGAGCACCTGGCGGCAGATCGTCGGAGCGCTCTCCGTGCACCCGGCGGATCCGAAGAACCGCGGGCGCGAAACCCACCTCAAGCGAACGGTCGATCAGGTCATGGGCAAACTCGCCAACCGATGCATCATCGCGGCCATCAGCGACTTCTACATCGGCGCGGAAGAGCTCCGGGACAGCCTGGCCCAACTCAAGCACGCCGGGCACGATGTCATTGTGTTCCAGGTCGTGGACCGGGCCGAGGAAGAGTTTGCGTTCACCGACTCCGCGCCCTTCGAGGGAATGGAGGGCGAGCCCGCGCTCCGTGTCGATCCTCGATCGATCCGCCGGGCCTATCTCGATGTTTTTCACGCCCACATGGCGACTGTCGAGAAACTCGCCCGCTCGTTCGGGTTCGACTATCAGAAACTCTCGACCCACGATTGGCTGGGGCCGCCTCTCGCATCATTCGTGGCAAGGCGGAACGCACGGATCAAGAGGAGCAAGTATGGGTGAATGTGGAGTACACGCATCATGGCGAGAAATCCGAGGCGGCCTCCGAGCGAAGCGCCATAGCCGCTGTCGTATGCGGGTGAAGATCCGCCAGAGGATGAGCCGCAGGAAATGATGTTTCTCAACCCCATGTTGGCGGCGGTCGGACTGGCCTGCGTTGCCGTGCCCGTCCTGATCCACATTCTCATGCGCCGCCGCAGGCGGCCTGTGGCTTGGGGGGCGATGCGCTTTCTGCTCGAGGCGTACAGGCGTCAGCGACGGAGGATGAACCTCGAGCAGTTGCTCCTCCTGTTTTCACGCTGTCTGCTGGTGGCGCTGCTGGCCCTTGCACTCGGCAAACCGATCCTCGGCGCGGCCGGCGCGCTCTCGGCGGCGGGACCGCGCACCGTATACATTCTTTTCGACAACAGCGTGGCAACCGGACCGGGGTCGGATGTCTCCGGCTCCGCCGGAGAAATCGAAGAACTCCGAGCGATGGCGCTGCGTTCCATCGGTGGTCTTGATCGCGCTCGCGGGGATCGGGTGGGGCTCATCCTTCTCGCCGCACCGGCGGAAAACGCCGTCCTGCCCGCTTCATCGGAACTATCGGCGGTCAGCGAGATGATCAAGCAGGTCCGCCCGTCCGCGAGCCGAGCGGACCTGCCCGGAGCGTTGATTCAACTGCGCGAAGAGCTCACCCGCAAGGACAACGCCGACAGTTCGGCGTGGGTTGTCGTGCTCAGCCCATTCCGGGCCGGGAGCGCCGACACGCGCACCTCGGTCCAATCACTCGGTCTGCCCGCCGGCCGCGTTGCTTTCATCGTCTCCGAGCCTAAAGAGAAACCGGTCGGGAACGTCTCCATCACCGGTCTCGACCCTGTGCGCAGCGTCATGCTGGCAGGAGAGGAACCCGGGTCCTCGACGAGCGTCACGGTTTCACTCACCCGCAGCGGACCGCTCGATGCCGAGACCAGCATCGTCTCGATTTATGCCGGGGCGGCACGCGAAGTCTCCACGACACAGGGTGCCGCGGCGAGCATCTCCGTGGCCTGGAGTGCCGGGCAGTCTTACGCCCAAGCCCTTGCCGGCTTCGGGTCGCCCCGGCCCGCTCGGCCAGGCGATCCGGTGGTGCTCACCGCAACGATCAATCCTGATGCGCTCTCTGCCGACAATCGATTCGTCCGGCCCGTCGAAACCCGCGAGCGACTCGATGTGGTGATCATTACTCCCGGAGATGTGGGTGTGCGGGGTGAAATCGCGAACTACCGGGCCGCGGATTGGTTCGCGCTCGCTCTCAGCCCATCGGCGGATTTGTCATTTCGTCGTCGGCAGGCTGGTGAAATTCGTATCAGCACCGTGGACCCGGAGCAGGGCATCGCGCCGAGCACCGGCACGCAACGCGCTTCGCGGGGCGCCGGCATCCTCCGCGAAGCCGACGCGGTCATCGTGCCGCGCCCGGACCTGCTCGATCCCGCGGCATGGAAGGCGATCCGAGAATCGAACGACCGTGGTGCGATGGTCTTGGTCTGCCCACCGGCAGGACCGGAAGTACATACCTGGACAGACACCTTCATCAACACCATGGGACTTCCGTGGCAGGTAAGCCGCGAATCACGAAAGTTGGCGACCCCTCTCTCCATCTCGGGGGAGCGTCCGCCGACTTCGGGAACAGATCTCCTCGGGGTGATCGCGCCGGAGTTGACGGCTCTGGTGGGTGGCGTAACCGTCTCCCGCATGCTGGATGCGCGCGGAACCCAGGGCGGCTTGGAGGAAATTCTCCGACTTTCCGATGGGACGCCGATCCTGATCGCGGCGGCTTTCGGTGAAAGTGTCGGCGAGACTCCATCCGAAACCGGTAACACGCGAGGCACGCTCCTGTACCTGGCCGCTGCTCCGGATGTGGAGTGGACCAACCTTCCCGCCACGCCCTTCATGGTGCCGCTCATGCAGGAACTCGTCAGACAGGGTGTGGGCCTCGCGGTTGGATCGCGTGCAGCGGTCGCCGGGGTCCCGCCGAAGTTGCCTCGTGGCGCGACGGAGCTCGTGCCCGCCGAAGGGCAGGGACAGTCCGTGATTCCCATCTCCGCTTCGGGTGTGCCGCAGATCCCGATCCGCGATGCGGGCCTGTGGACAATGCGCAGCAGCGGGGGATCAACGATCGGGGCGGTCGCTTTCAATGCCGACACCGCGGGGTGTGATACGACCCCACTGACAAAAGAGCAGGTGGCTCGTTGGCTTTCCCCGGCGGCTTCAAACTTCACCTGGCTCAAAGCAGGAGATCCAGCCGCGGCCCCCGGCGGTGTTGCCGACAGTGTTGAGCACCGATTGTCCCGCAAGCAGGAGACGCCGCCTATCAGCGTGCCACTGCTGATCGCGGCGGCGATCGTGGCGGCTGTAGAGTTGATCCTTGCTCGCATCTTCAGCCACGCCACCCGCGAGGAAACGCTCGGAGAGCAGCGCCGGTCGAGGGGGGCTGCATGAATCAACTCCTGGATCGACTCTTCGGCCTTCGCTCGCTGACATTCGGTGGTGAGGATGTAGAGTTTCGCTTCGCTCGGGAGATGCCACTGTGGGCCTGGGTGGGCGTGCTCGCCGCGTGCGTACTGCTAGCGCTGTGGAGTTACTGGCGGCTGCTCGGGAACAGGACCGCACGAATCACTCTCGCGCTCCTTCGTGCCGCGGTGCTGGCCCTGATCGCCCTTCTCATCGCCGGACCTGAGTTGGTGAAACAGAACGAACGCGTCGAGCGTGATTGGGTGGTTGTGATGGCCGACCGCTCCGGCTCGATGACGGTGGCCGATGCGGGCGGAGATTCCGGCAGGCCGTTGACCCGCGAGGCGCAGTTGCGTGACACCATGCAGATGGGCGGAGAGATATTTCAACGCCTGTCAGAAAATCGCCAACTCCTGTTCATGGGGTTTGATGCCGGGGCGTATGAACTTCGATCAACATCCGAAGAAGGCGGCTCTCCGGGCTTGGTGGACTTGGGGCTGCCGAACGGCCGTCGCACCTTTATCGGCCAATCACTGGAGCAGGCACTTCGCCGAGTTGCGGCGCGTCCGGTAGCGGGGATCGTGATTCTGAGCGATGGTCGGTCGGCGGATATTCCGGGTCGGAGCGTCCTGCGACAACTGGAGTCCGCGCGTGTCCCGATCTTTGCCGTGCCGCTTGGGAGTACGTCCGCCATCCCCGATCTTGCGGTGACTCGGGTTGACTCCTCGGGCGCGGCCTTTGTCGGCGACATGGTGCCCGTGGGAGTGCATATCGAGCGATTCGGCGCGGAGGACGGAGCGGCTCCGCTTTCCGGCACGGTTCAACTCATCGACACCGCCACGGGCCTGATCCTCGACGAGCGCCCGCTGCGCACTGCCGCGACCGATGATGAACGGAGTGGCGAGGCGCGCCGGGTGACGCTTCTCGCCAGGCCCGCACAGGCCGGGGCCGCTTCGTGGTCTGTCAGACTGATCAGTGACGGACCGGACTTGTCGGCGGACAACAACACGGCCCCGGTGCGTATCGAGATCGCCGACAGGCCGATCCGTGTCATCTACTTCGACGGCTATCCCCGTTGGGAGTACCGTTATGTCAAGAACATCCTTGTCCGCGAGCCATCCGTGCGGGTCTCGTCACTTCTGCTCGCGTCAGATCGGCGTTACATCCAGGACGGCAACGAGCACCTGGACGCGATCCCCCGTTCACAACAGGGTTGGAATCCCTTCGATGTCATCGTGATGGGAGACCTCCGCCCGGAACTCTTCAGTTCCGAGCAACTTGCGCAGATCCGAAGGCACATCGCGGAACGAGGAGCCGGCCTGTTGTGGATCGGAGGGGCAGGCTCCACCCCCGGCGCATGGAGGGGGACACCGCTCGCGGACCTTCTGCCGTTCGCGCTCAAGCCGGAAGCCGCGGGAGATCGCGGTCCGCTTCCGTGGTTGAATCCCGTGTTGATCAAGCCGGGAACCGCGGCGGAACGCTACGGCGTTCTACAACTGACAGGGCAACCAGAGGAGCCTTGGCCGCGTGACCTGATGGATCCCGCGCTCGGATGGCCGCTTGTCCGTTGGGCACAGCGAATCGAGGCTGCCACTCTCAAACCTACGACGGAAGTACTGGCGTACGCGCACCCCGCGGAAGTCCCTTCTCAGACCGCAGCGCCCGAACCCCTCGTGATGACCATGCGGTACGGTGCGGGCAGAACTGTCTATGTCGGCACCGATGAAACGTGGCGCTACCGCTACGCCGCAGGTGAAGTCCTGACCGAGCGATTCTGGATACCACTGGTTCGCCTGCTGGCGAGAGAGAGTCTGGGGCGTTCGGGCAAGCCCGCGATCCTGACCGCATCTCCCGAGACCGTGCGCACGAACCAGACCGTCCAGATCGGGGTGCGATTGCTCGACCAGGTACTGATCGATCAGCGTCCTTCCAGCATCACCGTTCGCGTCGCCAACGCCGGTCTGCCTGCCGAACTCGCCAAGCCCGCCGAGGTCACGCTGATGCCCCAGGGTACATCAGACGATCAACCCGCCGCGGCGTTCGGCGGGGTGTGGCTCTCCGCCGAGCCGGGGGTGTTCACCGTGACATCGATCGATCCCGTCCTTGCGGGCATCGATCTCTCGGCCCGTGTTGAAGTGATACTGCCCGATGATGAGATGCGCTTTCCTCAGACAGATCACGGCTTGCTCACCACCCTTGCACAGCAGTCCGGCGGGGCTGTTCTGCAGCCCGACCGGCTGAACGAACTCCCGGCCTTGCTCCCCAATCGTCAACTGCGCGTGCTCGGAATGCCCGACATCGAGACGCTGTGGGATAAGCCCTTTGTCTGGATTGTGCTCCTCTCATTGCTCTCGCTCGAGTGGATCGGTCGGCGATTCATCAAACTGGCCTGAGGTTCACCGCACGCCACAGAGCAAGCCCGCGGTTACAGTCAGTCCGCATGCTCGGATCGGTCCACATACCGTCACAGTTCGTTTCTCGTTACAGCCTGCTCGGGGCCTTCGCTGTCGAAATCGGCGATGCCTTTGCAGCGGCTGGTTGGCGGGTCAACCCCCCCATCGGTGAGCGAGGTCCGCACCTGTTCTTGCTTCTCAACTCACCCGCCCGCCTGGAGCAGGTCTTTGAGTGGATGCGTGCGGTCAGCGGGGGTGAGCACACCGCGATTGTGCAGTACTTTGTCGATCATCCACTGGGCCTACACGCGCCACACCTTGATCGGTTTGCGGTGATGCCGAACTACCGCCTCCTGATGCCCTGCAAGGATGATGCCCACATGCTCCGGCTGCGATGGCCAGCGCTGCGCCACATGCACTGCGGACACGGCGTTGCACCCTCAGCGCTCTGCGACATCGCGTCACTGGGAGACGGTCATGTAACCCCGGCGGGCGAACGCGGCGGGCGGGATCTTCCGCTGCTGGTCGCCGGATCCATCCATAGCGAAGCGGAGTTGGACTCACTCCGGGCCGCGCTGCCCGCCCCGCTCAGGCCCGTGTGCGATGGCATTGTGGAACTGCAACTCGCCGCTCCCTCGTTGACCTTTACGCAGGCTTTCGATCTCGCGCTCCCCGCGGGGATGATCTCACCAGATCATTGGCAGTTCCTCGCCGCGGTCTGGCGTTGCACCACGGCGGAACTGAATCGCCGCCGCCGCGTGGGCCTTGTTCGAGCCGTGCAGGGTGTGCCGACAATCGTCGCTGGGCCGCCCGCGTGGAAAGAGGAGTGTATCGGAACCCTCAACTACGTCGGCGAGGTTGCCTACGCCGACCTCTCGGCGCTGATGCGACGGGCCAGAGTCTGCCTGGCGTGGGGACCAACGCAGTTCGCGCACAGTTACAGCGAACGGCCGCTTCTCTCCATGGCCGCGGGGTGTGCCACGCTGACGGATGAACGACTCTCGAGCCGAGCCGATTTCGTCGATTCAGATGGTCCGTGTGCCGCTTTTTATGACTCTTCACGGCCTGACACGTTGCGAGAGTTGGTGGAGAGTTTGCTTCTCCACCCCGAGCGTTCCGCGAGGATGTCAATGCGCGGGCGCGTTCTGATCGAATCCGCCCATCTCTGGTCCCATCGCGTGCCGACGATGATCGCGGCCGCGAGGGATGCTCTCGCCGCGGCGTAGTCAAAAGCACAACCGGGCGGGAGCCACGCCCGCCCGGTCGAGTAAATCCAGATCGGTGAACCTTACCCGTTGATCGCGGTCACTTTGACTTTGGTGTAACGCTGGCGGTGACCGGTCTTCTTCTGCCAGGTCTTCTTCGCCTGGAACTTCTGGATGTGGAGCTTGTCGCCCATCACCATCGGGTCAATGACCTCGGCGGAGACAGTGGCACCGGCGACATAGGGCTGGCCAATCTTGGCCGTGCCGCCGATGTCTCCAACGACCAGAACCTTGTCGAACTTGATCGCCGAGCCGAGCGCGGCCGCGCCTTCCTGATGAAGATCGATGAGAATCTCCTCACCCTGAATCACTTTTCGCTGGCTGCCGGACTCTTCGATAATCGCGTACATGACGGAAACTCCTACGGAATGGGTCGAGATGATAGGAGCCACACGAGTCAGGGACAAGCAGTCATCGCGAGCCGCACCCATACTTGTTCCAAACGCGGATTTTCTGATGTCAAACCGATGAAAGATGCTTGAAACAAGGAGTATCGGGGTTTGAACTCCAAGCAATACTGATGAAACAGGTTAGCGTGTTGAGTGAGAGAGCCATTGATGAGCCATCGCTCATGACACATATGTCAATGAAAGGGAACTGTTACTCGCAGGTGCAATCGTCGAAGGATGATTGAGTGTTGACGAAGTCAGCATGTTTGCGTATCATTCCGGCCCTAGATTGCGGGGTGGAGCAGCCCGGTAGCTCGTCGGGCTCATAACCCGAAGGTCGCTGGTTCAAATCCAGCCCCCGCTATTGCCCGGGTCGTCCAGAAACTGGGCGACCCACCCGTTAGAAGTGAACGCCCCGACCGTAAGGCCGGGGCGTTTGCGTTTCCGGGCCGCGTTTTGCCGAGTCTCTCGACATGCCCCACCGCGGGAAGTCTCACCGACTTGCGCGGTGAGACTCACGGGGCGCGGCATCTGGCCTGTGAGGACGCTTCCAAACCCAAAAAGTCTCAGAGTCTCTGCGTCTCACCCGGCACGCCGTTATAGCCGTGACTCGACATCTCGTGGGTCGGCAACACGTGGCGGGCCCAGCAGGGGCGACGGCGATTTCGAACGCAAACTCGATCCGTGTGATGCCAACGCATCGACGCACTTCGCGTGAGCGCTGCGGCGAAGGTGGTGGCGATCCCACCTCGCAACTCGAATCAGATCGATCCCTCGCATGCCCAGTGCGGACAGCCCGCCTCCGCGTGGCGTATGTAGCCGGGGAGAAGACATGCCTTGCCTTCTCGCCCCCACGCCACCTCAATCGTCCGACGACGAGCCGGGA
>ERZ761603.507-NODE-507-length-32607-cov-6.355308_pt1 | contig 32607 bp, 28 predicted proteins | sample MGYA00511879_ERZ761603 | MGnify/ENA primary metagenome ERZ761603 (study PRJEB28899, sample SAMN02850040) | bioreactor sludge metagenome | biome: EBPR Sludge; feature: EBPR Bioreactor; material: flocular biomat | place: Australia: Thorneside Wastwater Treatment... | reverse complement strand
CACCATATATTAATAAGGTGATTATATGGAACAAACAAAAAGGAAAATACCTCAACCTATTGCGTTTGGCTTTTCAGTTGCGAAAAGAGAAATACGACATCGTCATTAACCTGCAACGCTTTGCAGCATCCGGATTTCTGACCTGGTTTTCGCGCGGGAAAGAACGGATCGGATTCGATAAAAATCCTTTTGCATTCAGTTACCACAAAAAAATCAATCACCAGGTGGGTAATGGTCAGCACGAAGTGGAACGCAACCTCTCCCTCATCGTCCACCACGGAGCATTTCAACGTCGTCGACCTGAACTGCATTTTTTACCACAACACGAAGAACATGTGCGTTCGTACAAAAACCGTCCGTACATCTGTCTCGCTCCAACATCTGTCTGGTTCACCAAACAATTGCCCGCAAAAAAATGGGTGGAACTGATTCGCTCCTATCCCAACGATAAAACCATTTACCTCCTCGGCGCTCCTTCCGATCAAAAAGCCTGCGAAGAAATTCTTCACGAAGCAGGTCACCCGGATGCAATCAGTCTCTGCGGTAAACTGAATCTGATCGAATCGGCTTTATTGATGCGCGATGCAGAAATGAATTTCGTGAACGATTCCGCTCCGCTGCATCTCGCTTCTTCCATGAATGCACCGGTCACCGCCTTCTTTTGTTCTACCATTCCGGAATTCGGATTTGGTCCTTTATCCGATCAGTCCATCATCAAACAGAACGAAGAATCACTCGATTGTCGTCCCTGCGGTTTGCACGGTTACAAGGAATGTCCGAAAGGTCATTTCAAATGCGGGGAGATCAGTATTTACTAAGGAAAACACGATTTCATCCCGAGTAAATCTAAATCCCATAATTCTCCGAAGGATAGTTAGGTATCTATATTTGGAACTTTCAGCCAAATTTTCCTAACTTCCTAAAAATTTGACTACTATGCGTCTTTATTCTATTCACGTATGCATACTTATATGCAGTCTTTTTAGTACATCTATCGCCTTCGCTCAAATTCCATCAAACGTTCCGCAAGCAGGATTGGTGGCATGGTACAATCTCGACAACAGTCCGGTTTGTGAAGTTACGCCCACGCTGAATGGAGTTTTTTCCGGAACTGTAGCTGGCATGCAGGACCGATTTGGGAACAACCACAAAGCCGTTGATTTTACCGGAACCGGAAAAATGGATGTAACAGGTATCAACATTACCAGTGGACCAAGAAGCTATTCTTTTTGGTTCAGGCATAATTCCTCTCAGCAAAACATCCTGTTGAACTGGTCCGGTGGTCTTGAATTAAGAACAACCTCATCAGGTCAACTCCAGATTCAACAAGCCACTCCAAATATTAATGCGACATTACCCAACTTCCCGCAAAATCAGTGGAACCATATTGTGGTAACTTTTGGATCAGGTATTTTGAAAGTTTTCCTCAATGGCAGCAATATCTATAGCCTTCCTCAAACATTAAACAACTGGAATGATTTCACTATGGGATACGGAGGATTACCTTGTATTGGTATGTTTGATGAATTGGGAATCTGGGCGTTTGAACTCAATCAAAGTCAGATTGACGCCCTATATCAAAGAGGCGGATGTCTAAAGGCCGAATACAAATTTTCAGGAAACGTAAACGATGGTGGTGGTTTTTCGCAGCATGGTACTGCAACTGATATTACTTACGTAAACGATCGATTTGGTGTACCACAATCCGCAGTGCAATTCAATGGAAGCTCCTCGTTCATTACAGGTCCAACCTGGTACTGGCCTGCGGGATACAACCAGCGTTCCATCGAATTATGGTTTAATGTGAGCGATACGATCTACAATGGTTATCATCGTTTGTTTCATTACGGAGGAACAGGAACGGGCTCCTCGCAGGAAATACTTCCAACAACCAACGCATTAGGAGTTATGAATACATTGACATATTCAGGAGGAAATGATAATGTAATTGTTGGATTCAATGGCGTCTACAACCAATGGCACCATGTCGTTGCTACTTACGATGGTTCCGTTGCAAAATTATACATCAATGGTCAATACATCAACCAGGAACCCAAAAGTTGGCCAACCCAAATGACCACCAATTTCATTTTTGGTGCAATCGTTGATTTTACACATTTCTACAAAGGAAAACTGGATGATGTTCGCGTTTACGGTTGTGTGCTAAATAATTCTCAGGTTGATTCACTTTACAATTTACCTGCAGGAGGTTCACCTTGTCAGATCACTGCATCGGCAAGCACCGTTTCGCCCTCCTGTTTTCAAGGGAGCAACGGATCAATTGATCTCAGTTTAAGTGGAGGAACATCTCCTTATACCTATATGTGGAGCAACGGATCAACCACACAGGATCTTTCTACAATTACTGCAGGAAATTATACGGTTGTAATTCATGATGCAACAGGTTGTGATGCCATGTTAACTGTAAATGTTCCTCATCCAACTTCTATGTCCTTAAACGTAAGCACTACATCACCAACATGCGGAATGGATAACGGTTCTGCTAGTGTTGCGGTTTCAAACGGAGTGATGCCTTACACCTACAATTGGTCGAACGGTGATAATATATCTGTGGCCGATTCAATGACAGCCGGTACTTATATGATAACCGCTTACGACGCCAATGGTTGTTCCGCTGCCCATACATTTATGTTATCGAGTTCCGGGGCACCAACTGTTTCGTCGGTTGTAACCAATGCCACCTGTGCAGGTTCAAACAACGGTGCCATCGATCTTACTGTAACCGGCGGAACTCCTCCATTCTCTTTTGTATGGAGTAACTCTTCCACCACCGAAGATCTTGCAGGAATTAAACCCGGTTCGTATATGGTACAAATTACCGACGCAGCAGGATGCATAACCGGAGCTGGTATTATTGTTGGTGTTAGTTCTATTCAAGTAGGGACTCCCGTAATTTCTCAACCTGCTTGTGGGGCATCTGATGGTTCAATCGCAATGAATCCAACCGGTGCTTCTCCGTTTACATATTTGTGGTCGGCCAATGCAGCAAGCGCAACAACATCTTCGGTGAGCGGATTGCCTTCAGGAATTTATTCAGTTACCATCAGCGATAACAACAACTGCTCCGTTACACAAAACATTTCACTCAGCAATCCGAATGCTCCGGTAACACAACTCGTAAGTGTAATGCCGGCGAATTGTTCAGGGATGTTGGGTGCTATTAATATGAATGTGACTTCAGGTACTCCACCATTCACCTATTCTTGGAGCAACGGCGCAACAACTCAGGATATTTCCAACTTACTTCAAGGCACCTATCATCTTTCAGTAACCGGTGGAAACGGATGCATGTCGCATTCTTCTGCTACCGTTCCCGGAATTTTTCCCGATCCGATTACGCTGTGTATGTCGACAGTAGATTCTGCCAGCGGAAAGGTATTATGCGTTTGGGAAAAACCCAATCTATTCAACATCGATCGCTTCAACATCTACCGCGAAAATGCAGTGGCCGGTCAGTACGATTTCTGGTTCACCAAACCGTTCGATTCACTCAGTCAGTGGACCGATCAATCGGCCAATCCTGTTATTCGCGGATGGAGATACAAAGTGACTATGGTTGATACCTGTGGAAACGAATCGTCGTTCGGAACCAATCACAAAACACTTCATCTGGTAAGCAGTCGCGGATTAAGCGGCGAAGTGAATCTGATTTGGGATACCTACGAAGGATTCAACTATCCAACTGTTTACATCAACCGTTACCATGCAAGTACAGGATGGGAACTCATCGACAGTGTCCCCTCTACGCTTCATGCCTATGTGGATGTAACTGCGCCGGCATCCGGATTGCTCCGATACACTGTAGATGTTCGTCCACCTACAAGTTGCGAAGCTACACGCGCCATTAACCACAACAGCACACGAAGCAACCGCGGAACCATTGCACCGCCGGCTGCAGTTGATGAGCTTCTTCAATCGTCCTTCCGCGTATTCCCGAATCCTACCGATGGTGTTGTATCAATTGTTGGCAGCGATCCTTCGGCATTTATTCAGAATGTAATGATTTACGACCTCAGCGGAAAACGGATTCACCGGATGAATATCCGATCCTCCGCCACATCCATCTCCATCGAAAACCTGGAGAGAGGCATTTATATTCTGGAAGTTCATACACCAACCGGTATAGCACGCTACCGCATTGTTCGGTCATAATTGAAATATACGTCAAACAAAAAGGGCTGTCGAAAGACAGCCCTTTTTGTTAGTGGCAACTCATCATTTATAGAATTCGTAAGCAACGTTATTAATGACAACCACAACATTTTCGCCTACACTCAGGTACTGATTGAATTCGGCAGACTGTCCTTTTGCGAGTTTGAAATATTCATCGCTGTACATTCTCACCTTCACCACATTCTTCGCGGTTTTGGCATCCAGACTTCCATCTACCCATTGATTGTTCTTATTATAAAAGGTCTTTGAACCAACATTACGAACATTCGCCATATTCTTTTCGGCCTGTTCATCCTTTTTATATGCACCACCCTGAACAGGCGCAGAGTTTTGCACTTTGGTGTTGTTTTGCATCGTCGATTTGTACGCGCGCTGATCGTTGGCCGATTCTCCGCGAACAACTTCCAGTTCTTTCAATTCTTCGTCGGCGATACGCTGGTTCTGGCTCATTGCATTCAGATCAACATCTTCGCGAGCAAGGAATGCAGTATAGGGTGTAAGAATTCCGTACTCCTTACTTAAGCGTACCAGTTCATCTACCAATTCTGTATTTCTTCCGTTCAAATCGATCTGATTGATCAGGTGACCAATTCTTCGCGATGCCCAGATCTTTTCTACATAATCATGCGTTTTGGTTCCTGTGTGCGAAACAAATTCTACCGGAAATCGATACTCCTTATTTACACCATTACTTTTTCCGCGAATCACCACATTGGCTTTGCAGGGTTTGTTGTATTTACCTACCCAAACAATTTGTCCGCCGCGAAACAGGTCAGGCATAATTTCCGGATAAGTGGAACGGATGTCCAATCCCGATACGGGCATAAATACTTCCACTGCTTCAAAACTGATTTTGATATCGGTGAGTACCGGACTACTAATATTGGAATACAAACGCGCCACACTTGCTTCAATGTCCTCAGCCGGTTTTACGTATTCACTCAATCCGCCATTCGCACTGCTTAAACGATCAAGCAAACGTGCATTCACATCATTACCTACTCCAAAAGCAAAGAGTCGTGCTTTTACTTTATTCGCGTTCTTGCAATTATTTGCAATTGTAAGTTCATCTGTTGCTCCTGCTGTTGGTAATCCATCGGTAAGGAAGATCACATAAGTCGGACGTTTATCATCGTGCAGCATTTCCATTCCTGCTACCAATGCTCCATTAATATTGGTTCCACCACCGGGACGTATACCATTAATATAGGTATAACATTCTTCGTAGGCTTTTTTGTTGTAGCGAACCAGTTCCGGTTTATAGGTTTCGATGCGGTCGTCGTACGACACTATATTAAACAGGTCGTTATCGTTAAGATTGCGCATTACAAACTCAACCGCCTTTTTTGCCTGTTCTATTTTTTGTCCCGACATCGATCCGCTTCTATCGAGAACGAACAGCACTGTCTTTTCCGATTGCTTTACGATTTCATCAACAGAAGGACTTGCCAGCAACATGAAGTAGCCATCTTTATCGGACGCTTCTTTATAACTTAATAAGGATGCACCCACTTCACCTTTATCTGTGGTGAAGACCATTTTAAAATCGGAAGTAGGCAAAACATAGGTCTTCTCCATTTTAATATGAGCCGTCTTATCGCCGGTGCGCTTTATTATAATGTCGTCGGTTGGACTGAACACCGTTTTAATTCCGTCGCTTGATTCGATGCGGGCATTGAACGAAAGAGAGCGCAGCGCTTTAGCAGAAAATTTTTGGGTACCGAAGGGATAGCTGAAGTTGACTGCATTCAGATTACGATCGCAAACCTGTGTGTAGCGCACGGTGATGTTCCGTTCTTCACCAACCTGAATCGGGAATACGGAAGTCTTGAATAAACCGTAGCCCACATACTCCATTAAAGCAGGATCGCGTTTGCGTCGCACGATAGATTCGTAGATACCACGTGCTTCTTCCTGTTTGAGAAGTTGTCCGGGAATTTCTTTCCCGTTCACCATCATCATAAAATTCTGCACGATACCACCATTAGGTAAAGGGAAGAAGATCTCCACTTCGAGCGCCTGGTTGCCCGGGTTGTAAATGGTTTGCGTTACAGAAACTTCAGCGATCTGATCGCGGATGGTAGCATCAACAGCGATGGCCAGAACTTCGTACGAATTCTGAACAGCCATTTGCTGCACATTCATTTCGCGCATTCTTCGGCTATCCCAGGATTCGGAAGTGATAGCCATTTGCGCGTTGACCGATTGCAACATCTGCAAAACGGAAAAGAGGAGGAGGAACAAAAAACGTTTCATACGTGATCAATTTTAAACCTGTACACGCGATGAGGAAGAAGGTTCAATCCTTGTTATGCATTGATAATGCGTGGAATGATTATATTTGAACAATGGATCAGGAACTGATCGTACCTTATATAGAATTCCTCAGCCAGTTCATCACCAGCGACCGGCTTCAGCGATTTGAGGAAGTACTCAGCAACAGGACGCGTCACATCACGATGGTGATTGAAGACATCTATCAGCCACAAAACGCAAGTGCAGTTGTACGAACCAGCGAATGTTTAGGATTGCAGGACATCCACATCATCGAGCAGAACAATGTTTATGAACTGAATAAGGATGTGGTGGTTGGTGCATCGAAGTGGATCAGGATGCACAAGCACAAGAAGAATCCGAACAACACCCGGACATGTTACGAGCGATTGCGCGCGGCAGGATATAAGATCTATGCGACCACACCAAACATAAACGGATACACGCCCGACACATTACCTTTGGATGAAAAGGTTGCGATTGTTTTAGGAAATGAAGGAGAAGGATTGAGTGCAACAGCGATTGAAGAAGCCGATGGATGCATTCAGATTCCGATGTACGGCTTTACGGAGAGTTATAATATTTCTGTTGCAGCATCGATCATTGCGTATGAATTGGTGCAGCGATTACATGCGAGTGAGATCGAGTGGCAGTTGAATGAAGATGAAAAAAATGAAATCAGATTAAGGTGGATGAAGAAAGTGTTGCGAAGAGTAGAATTGTTTGAATCGGAGTTTTACACAAGACGTGGTGGAAAAAAATAACCTAATAAATAGGATATAAGAAATCAATAACATAAATTTACATCACTAATCAAACCCTTAAAAATTAAACATCATGGCAAAAGCAACAAAAAAGAAGGCTGCTCCTAAGAAGAAGGCTGCAACCAAAAAGAAAGCTGCTCCTAAGAAAAAGGCTGCTGCTAAGAAAAAAGCTGCTCCTAAGAAGAAGGCTGCTGCTAAGAAAAAAGCTGCTCCCAAGAAAAAGGCTGCTGCTAAGAAAAAAACAGCTACTAAGAAAAAAGCTGCTCCTAAGAAGAAAGCCGCTACTAAGAAGAAGGCTGCTCCTAAGAAGAAAGCTGCTGCTAAGAAAAAAGCTGCTCCCCGTAAGAAGGCTGCTGCTGCTCCAGCTGCAAACTAAGAATCAACACTACATCTATAAAATCCCCGCCCCGGCGGGGATTTTTGTTTTTATACCCCTTCCAATTTCTGCAACAGATCATCAAGCATTGAGTACATGCTTTGCATTTTTTTCTGTTTAAACGAAAAGGTTTTCCGGACCGAAGAATTCAATTGAAGGACAAAATCAGACCAACCCTTGCATGAGGAATGCAGGAAAAGGGATTGCAAAAAACGAAATGAATATTCGCTTCAGGGCGACAATCGCGATGTCTGCCAGGCTTCGCCTGCTTTCGTAAAAAGTATGCGATCATGAAGTCGGCTTGGTCGTCCTTGCCAGAATTCAAACGAATCAGGCATCAGCAAAAATCCTCCCCAAAACGGCGGACGAGGAATATCTTTTCCTTCAAACTCGCGGGTTAACTGCTCCACTTTCTGTTCAAGTTCTGCTCGTGAAAGCAAAACAGAACTCTGCGCACTTGCCCATGCACCGATCTGACTTTCGCGCGGACGTTTGGAAAAATAAGCATCGGATAATTCATCATCAGCCTTCACCACACGACCTTCCACACGAATCTGACGATCGAGATCTCCCCAAAAAAACAATGCAGATGCCTTCGGATTTTCGATGAGATTCTTGCCCTTGTTCGATTCGAAATTGGTGTAGAACACTAGTCCGGACTTACTGATATCACGCATATACACCACACGCGAAGTAGGCTGACCATCCAATCCGGCAGTGGCAATGATCATTGCATACGGATCAAGAACCTGAGCTCCGACAGCTTCATCAAACCAACGTTCGAACAAATAATAAGGATCGGCAGGAACAGAAGATTCATCCAGCGGACGATTCGCAAAGTCGCGGCGAATGGAGTTGATATAATTGCGCAGGGTATCCACTATTGTAATCCTATTAAAAATTTCATCGTATCTACTCCATCCGCATAATCCCAAAGTGCAGGACGTTGCGCATCACCAAAAGGAATTCCTCCGGTTCCAACGCGGCATTGAATTTTTTCTTCAAGTCCGGCAAGTTTATTTTCCACCTCATCGTACGAAACGTATCGTTCAACAAACAAGGTACCCAACGGTGAATGAAGTCCTTCATCTTCTTTCACCAAAAGAAATCCATTCTCCAGCAACTGATCTCTGTTCATCAGATACAATGCTTTGTGGTAATCGAAATTGTTGGCGTATTTTTTATGATGAATGACATCCTTGAATGAATAGATCGCGCCAAACAAACGGTCCAGATCGAAATCGCGCGGAATAAAAACCTTGGAGATACTGCGGCATCCGAGTCCGTAATAATCAAAAATATCGTGACCCAGCGATTTGAGTTGTTCCTCTGTTTCCAGTCCGGACAACACGGCAACCGAAGTTCTGTTTTTGCGAATGATGTGAGGCCAGGACGAAAAATAATGTTCGAAATAGCGCGAAGAATTATCCGATCCTGTTGCGATCACTGCATCAAAATGTTCCAGTTTTCCTTTGGAATAGTTCACTTTTCCGGAAAATCCGGGTTCGATATGTTGGATCAGGTAATCGGTAAGAAAAGGAATGAGCAGATCATCATCCGACGATAATTTCACCAAGGCAGAATTTCCGCTGATCAAAACACTGAGCAGATCATGAAATCCGACCAAAGGAATATTTCCGGCCATGATGAGTGCAACGCGTTTGTTTCCACCCGTATTTTTCAATTCCGGATAGGCCGATGTCCATTTTTCCAGATTTTTTTCCGTGAGCAATCCCGACCAATCGCCGAGTGCTTTGCGAACCATTTCTTCGCTAAACCAACCATTATGGTGATGAACGCGGTGAATGAGAGCAGTAAATGCCTCAAAATCGGACTTGCTCACACCATGCTCATATCCTTGCCATTCCTTGGCTTCAGCGAAGTCGGACAGGAATTTTCCCAACTGAACAAATGCGGCGATTCGTTGTTTTAAATCCATTATTTGCAACTCAGAAATGATGCTATTTCTATATTTGCAAAACTAAAACAAAACAAAACACAACCGACATGGCCATCATGATCACAGACGAATGCATCAATTGCGGTGCATGCGAACCTGAATGTCCGAACAACGCGATATACGAAGGCGGAGCAGAATGGAAATTTGCAGACGGAACCTCATTAAAGGGAATGGTGACCAAACCCGGCGGAGGAGCAGTAAGTGCAGACGACAATCACGCACCCAAAACCATGGATGTGTACTATATCGTAACCGATAAATGCACAGAATGTGTTGGTTTTCATGACGAACCACAATGTGCAGCGGTTTGTCCTGTAGACTGTTGCGTTGATGATCCGGAGCATCGCGAATCGAAAGAGCAGCTTCTGGCGAAAAAAGACTTTATGCACCTTTGATAGAGGTAACCTTATTGGAAAAACACCGTTATGAAACGGTGTTTTTTCTTTTCCGGAAATCCGGAAAGCGGCACGAAATTCGCAGTAAACAAGCTATGAAAAGAATTCTGATAGTTCTCTTTTTGATCACCGGCCTCCCCTCGCTGCATGCACAGTACGAGTTGGAGCAAATGCGGTTTCAGGAAGATTCGCTAAGGTATTGTCTGGACAAACTCCGCAGTTCGCAGAAAGATGCAGACCGTAAGATCTGGAACAAAAAGTTCAAACTGATGCTGGAAGAAACGCTTGATATGAAAGGCGCATTCGAATATCCTTTTGATTCGCTGAAATCCATTGCACGTATTTATTCGCCCGATAAAGTATTCCGACTGTTCAACTGGAACGTTGAAAATGATAACGGAACCTTTACCTATTACGGATTTGTGATGGTTCCGGGTAATAAAACCAGCCTGTTTGAACTTGTCGATCAAACACCGGTCATTCACGATCCGGAGGACAAAACCCTCGACAATAAAAAATGGTTAGGCGCATTGTATTACGATATCATCTTATCCGGAACAACAACCAGAAAAGAATACACCTTGCTCGGTTGGGACGGATACAGCAGAATGAGTCAGCGCAAGATCATTGATGTGATGATTATTCAAGCCGATAAAATTCAGTTTGGTGCTCCAATATTTATGGCGGGACCAAAAGGCGGTTGGAAAAAACGAGTGGTATTTGAGTTCAGCAGCAAGGCAAAAATGACCATGAAATATTCGGTTAAAGACCAGATGATCATATTCGATCACCTCATACCTGAGTCGGAAATGGCAGAAGGAATAAGGGAATTTTATGTTCCGGACGGATCGTACGATGGTTATGCCTTGGTGAATGAGCGCTGGGAATACCGCTCGGATGTTGATGCCCGAAGGCCGAAGGATAAAAAAGACCGGTTTTGGAACGATCCGAAAAAAACGGGAAATAATTAACGATTATTACAATCAGGAGGGCATTCCCCTCCTTTTTCATTTTTTTATGAGGCGGAATATTTCCAATTTTGTGTCAGCTATCAACCAAAGCTTCCGAACATGAAAAAAGTCCACAACTTTAGCGCAGGCCCGGGTATCCTACCTGCAGAGGTGATGAAGCAGGCATCCGAAGCCTGTATCAATTTTAACGATCTCAATCTTTCATTGCTGGAGATTTCTCACCGCAGTAAAGATTTTGAAGCGGTAATGGACGAAGCACGAAATACCATTCGCGAATTATTCGGTGTTAATGAAGATTATTCTGTGCTCTACCTCGGTGGCGGTGCAAGTCTTCAGTTCGGTATGATCCCCTACAACCTTCTCCGCAGCAACGGAAAAGCAGCGTACCTCAATACCGGTGTATGGGCAACTAAAGCCATTAAAGAAGCAAAAATGTTAGGCGATACTGTTGTTGTAGCTTCTTCCGAAGACAAAAACTTCAACTACATTCCGAAAAACTACACCATTCCTGCCGACGCAGATTATTTCCATTTAACTTCCAACAACACTATTTACGGTACACAAATCAAACAATTCCCAAACAGTCCTGTACCAATGGTTTGCGATATGTCTTCCGATATTTTCTCACGTAAAGTGGATGGAAACAAATTCGGAATGATCTATGCCGGAGCGCAAAAAAATATGGGTCCTGCCGGAACTACCATGGTGATGATTCACAAAGATTTGGTTGGAAAAAGCGATCGCAAGAAATTAAGCATGATGGATTATGCTGTACATATCAAAGGCGAATCCATGTACAATACTCCTCCTGTATTTCCTATTTATGTTACCCTGCTTACCCTGCGTTGGTTAAAGAAAAACGGTGGTGTGCAGTGGATCGAAAAAGTGAATCAGGAAAAAGCGGATTTACTTTACAACGAAATTGACCGCAACAGTTTGTTTTACGGAACAGCAGAGAAAGAAGATCGTTCGACCATGAACATCTGTTTCCTCCTGCACAAAACTGAGCTTGAACCTGAATTCGACAAACTCTGGAAAGAAGCAAACATCAGCGGAATTCGTGGTCACCGCGATGTTGGCGGTTACAGGGCTTCGACCTACAATGCTATGCCGATTGAAAGTGTAAAAGCTTTGGTTGAAGTGATGCAGGCATTTGAAAAGAAGTTTGCCTGATACAAATCCGTTATTTTTTCGAAAAACCGGTCAATATTGACCGGTTTTTTGCTTTTTTAACGCTGTAATGCCGTGCCGTTGTGTACTTTTGCCCAATGCGCGTTATTGCAGAAATACCTCATCCACAGATTAAAATCACCATTTTCAGCTGGAATGCGAAATACATCATTAAGCTGGAAGCCGGTCCCTATGAACAAACATTTAAAATTGCAGAATCCGATATTGCCGGACTGGAACAGGTTCAGGCATTATTAACTCCAGAATTTATAGACGCATGTATTCAACGCTTTATCGCCATGCGCTCCGATTTTTCTACTAGCTTTAAATCCTTGAATGTATAAACGATGAACTCACAAAAATTATCACTTACGCTTAACGTAGTACTCCTAATCGCGGTGCTTTACCTTTTCTTTAAAGTTTCTTCCCTGAGCTCTGCAGTATCCGGACATCACGGCGAAACATCGGTCAACTCCGGAAACAATCCTAAAGATACCGGTGTAAAGGTAAACAGGGTTCATGAAGAAGATGGTCAGCTGGTTATTCGTTACGTCGATATCGATTCACTGAATAGTCAGTATGAATTGCTAAAGGATGCGGAAAAAGAATTCCAGGCATTGAACAAGCAGGCAGAGGCACAATACAAAGGAAAAATTCAGGCCGCACAAAAACGTGCGCAGGAAATTGAAAAGGAATTTCAGTTCATGACCCTCTCCCAGCAGAAAGCTGCACAGGAAGAAATGGCCCGCATGGAAAAAGACATTCAGATGTCGGAGCAACGCATTTTTGGTCCGGTGCAGGATAAATTCACGGTGCGTAAAAATGAAATCGACCGCACAGTAAAAAACTACCTGCGCGAATATTGCGTGAAGAACAACATCGATTTTATTTTGGGTCAGATGAGTGCCGTAAACTTCCTGATGTATTCCAATCCATCCATGGATATCACCGAAGAGATCATTGCCGGACTAAATGCCGAATACGCAGAAAGCAAAAAATAAATCATGCGTGCCGGAGAAGAAAAACTGAAAAAAAACATAGCCGAATACATCCTGTACATCTGGCAAATGGAGGACCTTGTCCGTTCTTTTCAGTTTGATGCAAACGTTATTCGTCAAAGCATTTTATCGCCACAGATCGAAGACGAAAAAGAGCTTGAACTGGAAATGGAATGGTTCAATGAGCTCATCCGCAAAATGAAGAATCAGCAATTGGTTCAAAAAGGTCACCTCAACGAACTCAACGAGATCATTCAGGAATTGTTCTACCTGCACAACACCCTGCTTAACGTTGCAAAAGATCAGGCTTATGTAGCATTGAACGATGCTGCGGCCGAAGCCATGGAGGAATTCCGTTTCAAAAGCAAACTCAATGACATGAATACCGTTGAGCTTTGTTTGAACGGGCTTTACCTGAAACTTTTAATGCGCCTGAGCAAACAGGAAATCACCTCCGCAACGGAGACTGCATTCGATTCGTTCAGAAAACTGATTGCCTACCTCACCATTCAGTACCATAAAATGAAAAATGGCGATCTGCAGTTCAATTACAATCTGAACTGAACTCAGAAATAAAAAGGCAGTAATTCAAATTTCCCCTGCTCAAGCACAAGAGTCGGAAAAGGAATCTTAATCCAGTTCAGCGATCGCAAAACTACCTTCTGCCATTTCTTTTTTGCGGGAATACGACTGCAGTCAATATCCAGTGAGAAATAATATTGCCGGGTTCTTTCTTTATGAGGTAATAATTCGCCGGCTTTGTTGCGTTCCGGATTTATGGTCCCTCCCAGCAATCCATTGGCACCGTAACCAAATGCAATGTTCAACCACTTCGGTAAATTACTTTTTTGCAATCCGAATGTTGAAGCCAGGTTGAAGGATAACCAATACGTCTGACCATTATAATCTTTCAAAATGCGGGAAGGAAAAGTTGAGCCCAGCAATTCCGGACGATAAGCTGCAAGGTGTGTAGTATGGGCCGAAAATTTGGGTATGATTCGCTGTTCACGCCACAAATATTCCTGCAAAAGATACGATCCGCAACCCAGCACGTTGGCTCCCATATCCGACCAGGAAAATCCCCAGTCGCGGGAAATTCCATCAAACATTTCCAGCGAACTGAGGAAAAAAAGACTTTGCGCCGATCCGATCAATGCAGCTTTCTTCGGACTCATATTCGCATAACGATAAAAGCGATCGGAATAGGAAGCAATCAGATACCCCGTTACAAAATGTCCTGCCTTATCCATTTGCAGCCACTCATCGGCATCATCAAACGAATGCAGTTTCACCAATGGTTGATCTTTGTACCACACAAAATACAAAGCGGTCATTGTAGATGCATAGCTAACTCCTTCAGCAATGAGAACAGTACGCAATCGTTTTTTATTGATGGAGAGCGAATCTGCATCCGGTTCTTCGATAGCGGAATAAACAGCGGGAGTTCCGAAAGAAACAGTACTGCTGAAAATCAAAATTACAGCAGCGATGGCAGCAGGTACAAGATGTCGGTTTCCGAAATTAACCCACCAAAGCATTGGCCTTGGGATATTTATAATTGGTACTGAGCGCTTTTTTCCCAAAGAGGTATGCCAATGTGAGCGCACCGATCTTTCCGGTAAACATGGATAAAGTGATAATGATTTTTCCGGCAACCGTTAAAGAAGAAGTTACACCGGTTGATAATCCTACCGTTCCAAATGCAGATACTTGTTCAAAAATGACATCCAGTTCGGTGTGTTGTCCGTAATAGATCGCATCCTGTTCGGTAACCATCAACATAAGAATGGCAATAAGGTTCCATGCGATGAAGAACAATAATATGGTAAATGCTTTTAATACTGTTTCTGAACTGATGGTCCGTTTAAACAATTCTACATTCTTACGTTCGCGCATTGTTGCAACGGTTGATGCCCAAAGAATAGCAAAGGTTGAAGTTTTGATACCACCACCCGTTGAATTGCTTGATGCTCCGACAAACATGAGAAACATAAAAAAGATCAACGTGGGAGTGCTCAGTGAACCAATATCTACGGTATTGAATCCGGCAGTACGGGTGGTGACCGATTGAAAAAGGGCAGTGACAACTTTTTCTCCGCTGTTCTTATCATTTAGTGTGTGGTAATACTCAAACATAAAAAACATCACAAATCCGGCGAGCACTAATATGATGGAAAAATTCAATGCGATCTTCGTATTGAAATTGATCCTCTTCCAGGGATTGCGCATTCGGTCTCTGACATTTTCTACAGAGAACAAATCGAATATGGCCATAAATCCGAGTGAGCCCAAAAAGATGAGTACCATTAAAACAATATGCAGGAAATAATTATGCCGTACAAACTCATTGAACATTCCATCCTGGAAAATGGAAAATCCTGCATTGTTAAATGCTGAAACCGAATGGAAAACAGATGCAAAAAAACGATCGCTGCCTGTAGGTGTTAAAGGATTATCATCACCTAAAAAGAAATAAAACAGCAAGGCACCCGATAACTCAAAAAACAAACTCCAAACCAAAATTTTGCGCAGCATGCGCAATGCACTCTCAATGGTTCCGCGCTTGGCGTAATCGTCCATAAACGAATGGTATTTCACACCAATACCAAACTTCGACATCAAAATGATAAAGGCGACAAATCCCACAATGTTCAATCCTCCCACTTTGATCAGCATCAAAATGACCATTTGTCCTTTGAGTGTGAAATACGTGGAAACATCTACAACGGATAATCCTGTTACACAGCTTGCACTGGTAGAGGTGAACAAGGCATCAATAAAGGACATTGAACCTTCCTGCACCGTCATTTCAGGCAGCATCAGAAGTCCTGTCCCCGAGATGATGAGCAATAAAAAGGTGAGCAGAAACAATGTTGCAGGATGCAAACGGATAAAGGGCATTATGGTGTAAGTTCTTGTTAGTCCGATGAGCACCACAAAAAAGAAATACAGCTGAATAAAAATAGTACTGAATTGTTCAAACGAACTGAAGCCAACACTTTGAAAGAAGGTTTGTAATAGCAGCTTACCTGTGAGAATACTCGACAATCCCTCTATGAAGAGGACAAGCATCATGATGGCTTCTATCCAGTGATCGCGTAAAAATTGGCCGGGTTCAAAATCGTAGAAGAGCCGGATAAAAAAATGCGTGATATAAAAACCAAATGAACATTTCAGAATGAAGGTGCTCAGATCGATGGTAGAAGTATCCTGCGGAAAACCGTAATAATACACCAGCGTGGCCACTGCGGTGAGGGTGACAATTACATTGAGGTATTTAAAAATAGCAAGTACCCTTTCTTTACTGTCGTAAATAAGGAGATTGATCTTTTCGCGTATCCTCTGGAAAATCATGCTTCGTTATGAAACTCCTGACGGGCTTCGTCGAGCAGTTGTTCTTTATCGATTGGAACCACACCCACCCTTTCGCAGACCAATCCACCTGCGAGATTCGATAAGCGGGCAATAACTGCAACATCTGCATTCAGCGCCAGACAAAGTGCAGCAACAGCAATTACAGTATCTCCGGCTCCCGACACATCTGCAATATTTCTGATATGAGCAGGGTAACGATGAGCAGTAGCTCCATTCTTTACGAATACACCACGTTCACTTAAAGTGATCAATGAAATGGAATGAGGCAAACGCTGTTCGAGTTGCTGAACGGCATTCAGCAATGCGGAATCATCGTTGCGGTCTATTTCCAATTTCAATCCTTCTCGTAATTCCTTCAGATTGGGTTTAAATAAGGTAACACCCGAATACGAAAAGAAATTCTTTTTCTTCGGATCAACACAAGTAGGAATATTTTTCTGCCGGGCCAGTTCAATTACCCGTGCAATGAGCGATTCGGTAAGGACGCCCTTGTTGTAATCTTCAAAAATGATGACAGCAGGTTTTTCCTCGTTTATGATTTTTTCAATCCTTTCAAAAAATCCGGATTCATCCGCTTTCGAAATATCTGCAGTTTGTTCTTCATCAATGCGCATCATTTGCTGCGAATGCGAAATGACACGCGTTTTAACGGTAGTGATACGTTGATCTGAACGAAGCAGACCTGCAGCAGAAAGACCTTGTTCGCGGATCAGATCGTCCATTTCATTTCCATGACGGTCATTTCCGATCACCGAACAGATAATGGGTTTTGCTCCGAGTGCTGCAATATTCAAGGCCACATTTGCTGCCCCGCCGAGACGATTTTCTTTACGCGTTACATTAACAACAGGAACAGGCGCTTCGGGTGAAATACGGTCTACCACACCCCAGAGGTATGCATCGATCATAACATCGCCGATTACCAATGCCGAAACACCGGAAAATTGCTGAAAGAGATGATCGATTTGTTTCATCAGGATAGTTGTGCCAAGGCCGTTTTAATGCGACGCATCGCTTCTGTAATTACATCTTCGGAAGTAGCGTACGAAATACGGATACAACGAGGTTCGCCAAATGCTTCACCGGTTACAACCGCAACCTGTGCATGTTCGAGCAAATACAAACAGAGATCACCTGCCGTTTGCACTTTAAAGCCTGCATGCGATTTACCAAAGTAATCGGTTACTTCAGGAAAAATATAAAAAGCTCCTTGCGGAACATTACATTTCATTCCGGGAATCTCAGCAACAAGACGAAGAATCAGGTCCCGGCGTTTTAAAAATGCTTCACGCATCGGAATAGTGACTTTCGGATCTTCGAGCATTGCTGCCTTTGCTGCTTTCTGTGCAATTGAACAGGTACCGGAAGTGATTTGTCCCTGCATTTTTGTACAGGCATCTGCAATTTCTTTCGACGCACCAATAAAACCAATTCTCCAGCCTGTCATCGCATAACCTTTCGATACACCATTTACCGTGATCACTCTGTCGCGAATACTTGCAAAGGTGGCGAGACTTTCATGTTTGCCATGAAAATTAATATGCTCATAAATTTCATCAGCAATAACAAACAAACGCGGGTGGCGTTCCATCACTGCTGCAATGCCTTCCAGTTCTTTTTTCGAATACACCGATCCGGTTGGATTACATGGCGTAGAAAAAATCATCAGTTTGGTTGCGGGTGTAATTGCTTTTTCAAGTTGTTCGGCTGTGATTTTAAAATCCGTTTCAATACCTGCACGGATAAAAACACATTTACCCTCAGCGAGTTTTACCATTTCTTCGTAAGAAACCCAAAACGGAGTGGGAATGATGACTTCATCTCCGGGATCAACCAGACTCATTACCACATTTGCAATACTCTGCTTTGCACCAGTAGAAACAACAATCTGATCAGCAGTATAATCGATGCCGTTATCCCGCTTAAATTTTAATGCGATCGCATCACGTAAATCCTGGTATCCATTTACCGGAGTGTATTTGGTAAAGTTTGCATCCAGCGCTGCCTTTGCTGCATCCTTGATGAATTCCGGTGTAGCAAAATCGGGTTCACCCAAACTCAGGTTAATGATATCGAGCCCCTTGGCAGTGAGCTCCCTGCTTTTCCTGGCCATCGCCAGCGTTGCCGATTCGGTCAGGTTGGTGATCCGTGCGGAGAGTAGATTCATTCGTTACAAATATATATGCTTTGCCGACCATCACGAAGAAAATGAGCGAAAAACAGTAGCACTATCCGGTCATCACGTGCATTTCCCGCTGGTGTAGCTTCCCTTCTCCGGTAATCCAGAACTTTTATTTTTGTGTTGTCAAATCTGATTTATGAAAAAAACCCTTTTCAGCCTGTTTCTTGCCGGTAGCCTTACACAGGCTATCGCTCAGCAGCCACAAAAGATCAAATTCACGGAATATGATCTTCCCAACGGACTTCATGTAATTCTGCATGAGGACCACTCAACGCCAATTGTCACCGTTTCAGTCCTCTACCATGTAGGATCAAAAAACGAAGACCCCACTCGCACCGGTTTTGCGCACTTCTTTGAGCATTTGCTGTTTGAAGGATCACAAAACATTGGTCGCGGCGAATACATGAAACTGATTCAGGAAAACGGAGGAGTTTTGAATGCCAATACTTCCTTCGACCGTACGTATTATTACCAGATTCTGCCTTCCAACCAGATTGAACTGGCTTTATGGATGGAATCGGAACGAATGCTTCACGCGAAAATTGATCCTGAAGGTGTAGAAACACAGCGCGGCGTGGTAAAGGAAGAGCTGAAACAACGGAACGAAAACCAGCCTTATGGTTCGATCCTGAATGAAATTTTTGGTCACGCCTATTCAGTGCATCCTTACCGCTGGACTCCCGGTGGTTCTCCTGAATACATCAACCAGGCGAAACTGGAAGAATTCATGGATTTTTACCGCACGTTTTATGTTCCCAACAACGCAACACTTTGCATTGCAGGCGATATTGATCCTAAAAAAGCAAAAGAATTTATCGCGAAATATTTTGGCGACATTCCAAAAGGAACACGTCCCATTCCACGTCCCAAAGAAGTAGAACCACGCAAAACGAAAGAGGTACGCGATACGATTTTTGATCCGAACATCCAGTTACCCGCTGTAGTGATGGGTTATCATATCCCTGCACAGGGCACACCGGATTATTATGCGGTTTCCATGTTGGGCAATCTGCTTTCCAACGGAAAAAGTTCTCGCCTGTATAAATCGGTGGTCGACGAAAAACAAAAAGCATTGTTTGCAGGAACCTTCCCTCTTCCCACCGAAGATCCGGGATTAGCATTGGCTTTTGCCATTGCCAATATGGGAGTAAATGCTGCTGATCTTGAAAAAGCAATCGATGAAGTAATTGAAGCAGTTCAAAAAGATTTGATCTCGGAAGAAGAATTCCAGAAACTGCGCAACCAGATGGAAAGTGAATTCATCAATTCCTACTCGAGCATGGAAGGCATTGCCGAAAATCTGGCTAACTACCATGTTTATTTTAAAGATGCCAATCTCATCAATACAGAATTGGATCGCTACATGAAGGTAACCCGCGAAGATATTCGTCGCGTTGCAAAAGAATACTTCCGCAAGGACAACAGGGTTGTGTTGTATTATCTTCCCAAGCAACAATAATCATTCAACAGAACGACTATGAAATTTACACGATATATTACACTTGCGGCATTCACTGCCCTGTTCTGCCTAACTGCTTCCGAAAGCAATGCGCAGAGTAAACTCGACCGCAGCGTGCGTCCCAAACCCGGACCTGCACCAAAAGTTCAGATTGGAAAAATTGAAAGTTTTCAGTTGGAGAACGGACTAAAAGTATTTGTGGTGGAAAACCATAAACTCCCGAAAGTATCTTACTCACTGATGCTGAATCTTGATCCGATGTCGGAAGGCAACATTAAAGGTTATTCCGAAATGCTGGGATCCTTACTTGGAACTGCCACTAAAAACAGAACCAAAGATCAGATCAATAAAGAATCCGATTTTATCGGTGCTTCATTGAACACTTCATCAACCGGAATTTATGGTTCTTCCTTAAAGAAGCACAATGAAAAACTACTCGAATTGATGAGTGATATCCTGCTCAACCCTGTTTTCAATCAGGATGAAATGGACAAAATCAAAACCCAGACCCTATCCGGACTGCAAGCCAGTAAGAACACCCCGGAAAGTATGGCTGCCAATGTTTCCGGTTTTTTGAACTACGGAAAAAATCACCCTTACGGAGAAATCACAACGGAAGAAACGGTGAAAAATATTTCGCTCGACGATTGCAAATCGTATTACGAAACCTACTTCAAACCAAATGTAGCCTACCTTGCAATTGTAGGTGATATCACTCCCGACGAAGCGAAAAAACTGGCGGAAAAATATTTTGGAGGATGGAGAAAAGGAAACGTACCACAAAGTCCCGTTCCATCAGTGGTATTCCCGAAATCAACTCAGCTGATTTGTGTTCCCCGTTCGAACTCAGTTCAGTCGAGCGTACGCATCACCTACCCGATTGATATTAAGCAAAGTCATCCCGACGCACTAAAGATCAAAGTTCTGAATGAAATTCTTGGTGGTGGTTCTTCAGCGCGTTTGTTCCGCAATCTCCGCGAGACCTACAACCTTACTTATGGTGCCTATTCAAGCATCAGCACCGATCAGCACATTGGAAACTTCAATGCATTTGCAGAAGTACGTACAGCAGGAACTGATAGCTCCGTAAATGAATTCATGAAAGAAATCATCCGTCTGCGCACTGAAAAAGTGGGTCAGGAAGAACTTCAGGGCGTGATCAATGCGCTCACCGGTAAATTTGCGATCGGACTCGAAGATCCTGCAACCATTGCACGTTTTGCGATCAATATCGACCGTTATAATTTACCTAAGGATTATTACGAAAACTATCTGGCTAATCTTGCAAAGATCACTGCCGACGACGTTTACGAAGTAGCGCAAAAATACCTTCGTCCGGAAAACGCATGGATCGTTGTAGTTGGTGATCGCGATAAAATGCCTGACCTCATTGCCCGCTGGAAAGAGAAAAACGCGCTGACCTTTATGGATCAGTATGGAAATCCCATCATCGAAACGCGTCCCGCTCCTTCCGGATTAACTGCAGAAAAAGTAATTGAGAATTACCTCAACGCCATTGGCGGAACTGCCAACATCAAAAAGATTCAAAGCATGGTTATGCGCATGTCGGGCGAGCTGCAAGGATTTAAATTGGAGATCGTAACCAAAAAACAAAATCCCAAGAAAAAAGGATTGAGCAAATCATCCAGCAGCATTATTCTGAATGGTGCCATGGTTGTGCAAAAAACAGTTTTCGACGGAGCAAAAGGCAAACAAAGCGGAATGGCCGGAGAGAAAATGATTGAAGGTGAAGAACTGGAAAAAATGAAACTGGAAGCACAGCCACATGCTGAATTGCGTTATGCAGAACTCGGTTACAAACTGAAACTGATCGGTATTGATAAGATCAACAATAAAGACGCCTATAAAGTAGAGATCACCGATCCTAAAGGTGAAATTGAATTTACCTGGTATGATGTTGAAAGCGGATTAGCCGTTAAAAAAGAAGCTACCCAGGATACACCACAAGGTCAGGTTACTTCTACTACATTGATGAGCGATTACCGTGAAGTAAACGGCGTGAAATTTCCTTATAAAATCTATCAGGAAGTAGGTCCGCAAATCATGGATCTCACAGTTACACTTATTGAAATCAACGGGAAAATCGACCCGAAAGAATTCGAAGTCAAATAACAGTCATTACCCCAACAATTGGCGATACCTTTCCAGCAATGGGAAGGTATCGTTTTTTTTACGGGCTTCTTCCAACGACTGTTCAATCTTTTTTTGATGGGTTTGTTCATCCATTTGCAGCCATTCATTCAATCTTTCGGCGAATGCAGACGTATCATTCAACGGTAGTGCTTCTACTCCACCGCTATTGGTAAATGGTGTCTGATCGCTAGTTAAAACAGGTGTTCCTGCCATCAGGCTTTCGAGAATGATATGTCCGAAATTCTCTCCGCGGGTAGGCATGAACAGGAGGTCCTGTCGCATCAGGATCTCGGTGATTTTTTCTGGAGAAACAGGTCCCATAAATTTCACTTCACAGGATGCAGGTAATTGCTCCGCTATCGATTTACAACGATTAAAATAATCCTCATTATAGACAGGTCCGTACACCTCAAAACGAACTTTTCCATCTTTCACTTTCCTGAGCATTTCGAGTGCAAACTCCAGATTTTTCTCAGGAGCAATCCGTGCAATATTTACCAGTCTCAATACACCGCTTTCCTTACCTGATTTTCGCGAAAGAGGAATCACTTTTAATGCAGGAAAATTATCGGCAACCTGTACCAACGCATTTTTTCCAATAGCGTCTTTAATGTGTCGTTCTTCCGTTGCATTGGTGGCGTGAAAAATGACATTTGAATACAATCCGCGTAAACGGGCCCAGTTCAGAAACAGTTTCTTTTTGAATCCCTTTACTGCAATGGCAGAAGGAGCCAACATTCCTCTGGAGGCAACAATCACTTTCCTTTTCTTCTCATTGCGTAACAATTCCAATGGCAGAATGGAAAAAATCCGGGAATAAATCCCGTTGATGTAAACAAAATCATAATTAACTCCGGAAAGTATGGCCTGTATTCCTTTTTTGCTGCATTGTTCAGGCGACAAATACATGACCTTCTCCGAAAATGGTCCGTCTACCCAGGTATTGGATTCGATAGTGGGATAGGGCGTGGTTTCGGTGTAATCTGTATTTCGGGTAACGATGCGAAAATCATAGTCCTTACCCAAATGCTGAACCATATTGGCGACCGAACGGATAGGTCCACCGGCCTTAAAGCCCGGCAAATACCAGTCAATAAACAGCAAAACTACAGGTCGGTTACGATCAGACATCCCTGCGAAAGTACGAATCCGCCGACGTATTACGAACTTCTATCGAATACCCGTTTTTAGCTATTGCAGAATTCTTTTTTTCGTATTTTCGCCCATACCCGTTTTACACATAAACCAAACAACTGCACGATGGCTTTCGACATTGAAATGATCAAGAAGGTGTATGCTGAACTACCTGCAAAAGTAGATGCTGCACGCAAGATGCTGGGGCGTCCTATGACCCTCGCCGAGAAAATTCTTTATGCTCACCTTGCTGAGAACCTCCCCTCGTCGCCATACGAGCGGGGAAAATCTTACGTCGATTTCAATCCCGACAGGGTAGCCATGCAGGATGCTACTGCCCAGATGGCCTTGCTTCAGTTCATGCAAGCCGGTCGTCCGAAAGTTGCGGTTCCATCTACCGTGCATTGCGACCACCTGATCACAGCAAAAGACAGCTCCAAGGCCGACCTCGACCGTGCAGTTAAGGTGAATCAGGAAGTGTATGATTTCCTTTCTTCAGTATCGAACAAATACGGCATCGGATTCTGGAAACCGGGAGCAGGTATCATCCACCAGGTTGTATTGGAAAACTATGCATTTCCCGGCGGGATGATGATTGGTACCGATTCGCATACGGTTAACGCAGGTGGATTAGGTATGATTGCCATTGGTGTTGGTGGAGCTGATGCCTGCGACGTGATGGCCGGATTGGCATGGGAACTTAAGATGCCAAAACTGATTGGTATTAAGCTGACCGGAAAAATGAACGGATGGACTTCTGCTAAAGATGTCATTCTTAAAGTTGCAGGAATTCTCACCGTTAAAGGTGGAACCGATAAAGTCGTTGAATATTTTGGTCCTGGCGCAGAATCACTCTCCTGCACAGGAAAAGGAACAATTTGTAATATGGGTGCAGAAATCGGAGCTACAACATCTACTTTCGGGTACGATGCCTCTATGGCCCGTTACCTTCAGAGTACTGGTCGTGCCGATGTAGCTGAACTGGCAGACAAAGTGAAAGAACATCTTACAGGTGATGCAGAAGTATACGCCAATCCTGAAAAATATTTTGATGAAGTAATCGAAATCAACCTCAGCGAACTCGAACCCTATCTGAATGGTCCATTCACTCCGGATCTTGCTACTCCCATTTCTAAGATGAAAGAGGAAGCTGCAAAGAATGGATGGCCTACCAAAATTGAAGTGGGATTGATTGGTAGCTGCACCAACTCTTCATACGAAGACATTGCACGTTCAGCATCATTAGCCAACCAGGCCGTTGCAAAGAATCTAAAGACAAAAGCACAATTTAACATTACGCCAGGATCTGAATTGGTGCGTTACACCATTGAGCGCGACGGATTCATTGATACGTTCAACAAGATCGGTGCTAATGTATTTGCAAACGCATGTGGACCCTGTATCGGAATGTGGGATCGTGCAGGAGCAGAAAAAGCAGAAAAAAATACCATTGTACACTCCTTCAACCGCAATTTTGCGAAGCGTGCAGATGGTAACCCCAATACTTTTGCCTTTGTTGGTTCACCTGAATTGGTAACTGCATTGGCTATTGCCGGTGATCTGAGCTTTAATCCCTTAACCGATACGCTTACCAACGAAAAAGGAGAACAGGTAAAACTCGATCCTCCATCCGGAAACGAATTACCTCCCAAAGGTTTTGCTGTTGAAGATGCCGGATACCAAGCTCCTGCAGCTGATGGTTCGAAGGTGAATGTACTGGTAAGTCCAACTTCCGACCGTCTCCAATTGCTCGATCCATTTGCAGCCTGGGAAGGTGTTGATCTGAAAGGATTGAAACTCCTTATCAAAGCAAAAGGAAAATGTACCACCGATCATATTTCGATGGCCGGCCCTTGGTTGAAATACCGTGGTCACCTCGACAACATCTCCAACAACATGCTGATTGGTGCGGTGAATGCATTCAATGAAAAAACCGATAACGTCAAAAACCAACTCACCGGAGCTTACGAAAGTGTACCGAAAGTTCAGCGCGCATACAAAGCTGAAAGAATAGGATCTATTGTTGTAGGTGATGAAAACTACGGAGAAGGTTCTTCGCGTGAACATGCAGCAATGGAACCACGTCACCTCGGTGTTCGTGCTGTATTGGTAAAATCATTTGCGCGTATCCACGAAACTAATCTTAAAAAGCAGGGAATGCTGGCGCTAACTTTTGCTAACAAGGATGATTACAACAAGATCCAGGAAGATGATCGTTTCGACATTACCGGGCTCACTTCCTTTGCTCCTGGAACTCCGCTTACACTTGTTATTCACCACAGTAACGGTAACAGCGAAGAGATCAAGGTAAACCACTCCTATAACGCTCAACAAATTGAGTGGTTCAAGGCCGGTGGCGCACTTAACATCATCCGCGCGAGTCTGAAAGCATAATTCTAATTTCCTATTTCAGGAGAGAGGCCATTGGTCTCTCTCTTTTTTTTTGTTCTTTTTTGATTCTCAAGTAACAATTCCTATCAAGTTTAATTAGTTGTTAAGCCAAATTGACCTTTCTGGATTTCAAAAATTGCCTAGCTTTAATCATGTTTTATCATAAAAAGATAATTGTTGTTATTGCATTGGTGCTATTAGCCGGCACTAGTTTTTGTCAGGTTGATTCCCTTCCCTCAAAAAAAAGGAAATCCTCCTATTTAGACACCAACTATGTGGTTCGCTATAAGGATCGTCTGGTTGTTTCTCTTTACCAAAGCACCAGGAACTATAAGTTTGATATGTCACCTATAGGTCTAAAGGACAGCTCCGGCGCAGACCTGATCAAGTACAGCACCAACTCCAATCTGGGTACCGGAATCGGATTCGATTACGATAAAATATCGTTCAGTATTGGTCGCAGTACCCCTGGAACGGAAAAGGAGATCCGACAGAAAGGTAAAACCTCATCGTTTAATCTGGCTTTTTCATTAAATGGAAAGCGTCACCGTATTGAAACCTTTTACCGCAGTTACATGGGTTTTTACGACAGCAACTACGGTAAATTCGGATACCAGGCCAACGACACCAATATCATACATTATCAAAACCCGAGAATGTCCGTTAAGGAATTCAGGACAAAATTTTTCTGGTATTTCAATAAAAAGCGCAGGTTCTCGTATGCAGCCGCCTATTCCAATACACAACGTCAGCTCAAATCGGCAGGTACATTCCTTGTCGCGGCGAATGTTTACGGATTGGTGGTAAAGTCAGATACAGGATTGATTCCCTACCCCTCCCGCCCCTTTTACCCGGAGAGTCCTGACCTCATACGGGTGCGTTCCATCGGATTCAGTTTTAAGCCGGGATTCAGCTATAATCTTGTACTGTTTAAACGCTTGTTTGCCAACGTAACTTTCTTATGGGGACCGGAATTGCAGTTCAGGAAATTCAGCGATACCGACCGAGGCGATAAAAAAAGTGCGGCATTTGGATTTTCCGAAGCAGAATTCAGAGGAAGTATCGGGTACAACGGGAAGTACCTATATTTCTATTATTTCCTGATGAGCGACCTGAACAGAATATCTACTAAAACAATTTTCATTGATAAAACACTCATCTATCAGGGAGGAGTGATAGGATACCGGTTTAAATTCAATAACAAATTCAGCAAGTGGCTTCAGGCCAATAAATATTACAACATGATCTAAAAACAGAAAGCCCGAACCTGTAGGTTCGGGCTTTCTGTTTATGAATACTTGCTTACTTTTTCTTTTTGCCTTTTTCTTCTTTAACTGGCGCTGCGGGAATAGCTGCAATTGCATCTTTCTGCGCTTTGCAGGTAGCAGAACACTCTGATGAAACGCCATCTAAAGCGCTTTGCCATTCACCGATACTGGTATTTGCAGCAGCGAGTTTCTTTTTCCAGTTTTCGAGCTCAGTTTTTGCTTCTTCTTCCTTAACCTCACCTTTTTCAACTTTTGCTTTCCAATCTGCCCAATCCTTGCTATCCTTATCCCATGAAGCTTTGAAGCCATCAAAGGTCGACTTGATTTCAGCAACTTTTTCTGTATGACCACTGCAAACCGTATTCAGTGAATCAATAACAGCCAGCTGCTCAGGAGTAGCATTCATTTTTAAGGAATCAGGCAGTTCAGAAGGACGCATTTGAGCCATGGCTGAATCTTCTTCAGAGATAGAAGCTCCAAAAGCAGTTGCGGCTTCCCCTGCTTTTGTCCATTCCGTTTCGAATGCACCGAGTTCCTTCTTTAATTCTTCAGAAACGCCACCTCCACAAGAAGTGAAAAGGAAGGATCCTGCAATAAGAGTAATTACGCTAAGTTTTAGTGTTTTCATGGTTTTGAGTTTTTTTTTGCAAATATATCTGCAAGTTTAATTCGAAATCGAAGTTGCGGTTTGTGCACTTCATTTTTTTTTCTAATTTTAATCAGATTAATCAAAACCCATTAAAATGAAAAAATGTATTACTCTGTTGCAGGCACTTGCCCTGACCATGATGCTGTTCATCGGCAGCACCCAAAAATCCAATGCTCAGGCCATGGAACAAGGGAATGTCGGTGTAAATGTTTACTACGGTTTCCCTAACCTGGCGTCCTACCTGATCAGAAGCTTTGCGGATGAAGGTGCAGATGCCAAGCTAACCTCGATTGGACCAATTGGCGGAAACTTTGAATACATGGCATCGGATAAAGTTGGTGTTGGGCTCGAAGTAAATTATTCCTCATTCGGGATCGAGTGGGACGATGCTGACTCTGCTTCCGGTGTAGTTTATAACTATAAAGCCAGCGTTAACCGTACCCGCATCATGCCCCGCTTCAATATCCATTTTGGTGCTAGCGAGAATTTCACGGGCTATTTCGGTATTGCGGCCGGTTATTTAATGACTAAATACAAATTAACCACTAACGATCCAAACCGTCAGAATGAATCCAGTCCAGGATTATTGCCTTTCGCAATGCGTATTGCTTTTGGTGGTCGCTATTATTTCTCCGACAATATTGGTATCCATATGGAACTCGGACTTGGTGGTGGAGCACTTATCCACGCCGGATTGAGCTTTAAGTTTTAATCATAAGGTCCCCACCAAAAACGGGGACCTTTTTTCTTTCCAACCATGAAAACTTTTTTCCTTTCACTTTTCTGCTTCCTGCTTTTTTCATTTTCCGTAGCTGCACAAACTCAGGGTGAGGTTGTGATTTTGCGCGTGGAATATGCTAAAAAATCTTCCGGCATCGAACACCGGATGCAATTGGATGCAGGTATTTCAACCCAACATTCCCTAAGCGGTAAAGTGATCAACGAAAAAGGCGTTGTTCGTATAAAGACCGACGAAAAAACGGAATCCTTTACCAACGAAGTTGACCTTTTAAGCTATCTGCAGAAAAATGGATTTCGCTTGCTTCAGGTTTTTAACCAGACAATAATGGGCGAAACTTATCTGGTATATCTCCTTGAGAGGCCCTGATTGTGTATTTTTGCCCGCATGCAACTAAAAAACGACCTCATTCTCCGTGCGGCAAGGGGTGAACAAACAGAACGTTACCCCGTTTGGCTGATGCGTCAGGCCGGAAGAATCCTTCCTGAATACCGGGCTGTACGCTCCAAACTCCGTGATTTTAAAGAATTGGTGGAAACACCTGAACGAGCCGCAGAGGTTACCATTCAACCGGTTGATATCCTTGACGTTGATGCAGCAATCATTTTCTCTGATATTTTGGTAGTACCCGAAGCAATGGGCTTTACTTACCAAATGCTCGAAGCGAAAGGGCCATGGTTCGAACATCCTTTAAACGGACCGGACGACCTTAAACGATTGAATGTTCCCGATGTACACGACCAGCTCCATTATGTTATGGAAGCGCTGAAAATCACCAAAAAAGAACTGAATGGCAGAGTTCCGCTCATCGGTTTTGCAGGTGCTCCTTTTACTATTCTGGCCTACATTATAGAAGGTCAGGGAAGCAAAACATTCAGCAAGGCACGGAAGTTGTTATACACTCAACCGGATCTTTGTCATACTGCCCTCGACCGGATAACGCGCACCACCATCGCCTACCTGAAAGCACAAATTGCAGCTGGGGCAGACATGGTGCAACTGTTCGATTCCTGGGCTGGATTTCCCACACCGGAACAATACCGCGAATTCGGAAGCAAATACATCAGACAGATCTGTGAAGCGATCACTGAAGTACCCGTAACCGTTTTTGCAAAAGGAGCCTATTTTGCACGTGAAGAATTTGCAAAAATCCCCTGTCGGACAATTGGTCTCGACTGGAACATGGATATGCGCGAAAGCCGTGCTATTGTTGGACCGGAAAAGACCTTGCAGGGAAATCTCGATCCATGTGTTTTATATGGTAGTCCTGAAGTTATTCGGAAGGAAACCATAAAAATGCTGGAAAGTTTTGACGGAGGACTGCATATTGCTAATTTAGGCCACGGTGTTTACCCCGACACCGATCCTGAACATGTTAAAGTATTCATAGACACAGTAAAAGCATACCAAAAACCACGATCATGAAACTAAGAATCCTATTGAGCGCAGTGCTGTTGAGCAGTCTGGTGGTAAACGCACAGGACGATAAAAACCTGGTAAAAAACCCCAGCTTTGAAGCTATTAACGGAAAGCTTAAAAAGCCAAAACAGCTTGAATTGGCAACAAACTGGACTTCACCTACAGCTGAAAAAGCGGATTTGTATTCCCGCTCGGTTAAAGAATTACCGGTAAGTGCACCCGAAAACACCAATGGAAAAGAAACACCTGCAGACGGAAACAATTATGCCGGTGTTATGATGTATTCATTCGGCGATAAAGCGCCCCGTACTTACATTATGACCGAATTATTAGGCCCATTAAAAGCCGGTGTAAAATATTGTGTACGATTCGATGTAAGTCTTTCCGACAACTCGAAGTATGCCGTAAATAACATTGGTGCGCACGTTTCGAAAAAGCCTTTTGGATTTGAAGACAAGCGCTCTATTATGGCAGAAACGCATGTAAAAAATTCGAAGAATAAAATTTACAACAACACTTATGGATGGGAAACCGTTTGTGCAGTTTTTACTGCAAGTGGTGGTGAAAAATACCTGACACTTGGAAACTTTAGTCCAACAAAGGATACCAAAAATGAAAAAGTGACCAAGCCAAAGGACTCTAAAGCCCAACAGCTTCCTTTCGCGTATTATTATATCGACAAAGTATCGGTTTTCCAGCTCGACAGCATAGAAGAATGTCAGTGCGAAGCAAAAGAGAAGATTGAAGAAGCGACTGTAATTGTTGGTGAGGGATATACCTCCAACAAAGAGTTCAAGCTCAAGGAAAAAATTGCGCATGAGAAAGTATTCTTCACGCATTTGAGCACAGACATCAATCAGATTGGTCTTGAGTCGATAAACGTACTCGTTGACCTCATGAACAACAACCCTGACGCTGTTATTGAGGTGCATGCGCATTCTGAGAGCTCAGAAGTTGCAGCAGCAACCAAGGTGGACACAGCCAAGGACCTGGCCAAACGCAGGGGTGAGGCTGTGGTGAAACAACTTGAAAAAGCAGGAATTTCAACCAATCGAATTGTTCTGGTGATTGATGATGACAAAGACCCTGTTTCCAAGGGAGAATCGGAATCAGAAAAAGCCAGAAACCGACGTGTTACATTCCAGTTAAGAGAATAATCATAGTATCGATATTTAAAGGGAGGTCATTGGACCTCCCTTTTTTTTATCTTCGCTTCGATGTCGGACACCATTACCAAAGGCGATAAAAAACTGATTCGATCATGGGCATTCTATGATTGGGCTAACTCTGCTTATCCGCTCGTAATTACTACAGCCATTTTTCCGATTTTTTACGAAAACGTAACCCGTTCGGATGTTAAGGATGAACTCGGAAACATAATTGGGCATTCGGATACTGTTACGTTTTGGGGACATCATTTCCACAACACGGAATTGTATTCGTATGTAGTGGGATTGTCGTTTATTTTGGTTTCCCTCTTCTCACCAATACTATCAGGTGTAGCAGATTATACCGGCAGGAAGAAACTGTTCATGCGTATATTTTGTTACCTGGGAGCAGTTTCCTGTGCATCACTTTATTTTTTCAATAAAGATTATCTGGGACTAAGTTTATTGTCGGTCTTTTTTGCATCCATTGGATTCTGGGGTTCACTGGTATTTTACAATGCCTATCTCCCCGAAATAGCCGAACCCGAAGATCACGACAGCATTAGTGCTCTCGGGTTTGGACTAGGGTACCTGGGAAGTTCAATTTTGCTTATCATAAATCTGGTATTGATTCAGGCCTTCGAAATGAATGCGCGTTGGGCTTTTGTGACTGTGGCCATTTGGTGGATAGGTTTTGCGCACATCAGTTTTGCCCGATTACCCAAAGGACAACGCAACGGAGAACCGCGTAAAAATATTCTTACCAATGGATTTCACGAATTGGGAAATGTTTGGAAAGAATTAAAACACCACAAACAACTCAAACGCTTTCTGGCTTCTTTTTTTATTTACAGCATGGGAGTACAGACCGTAATGCTGATGGCTGTTTTGTTTGCAAAAAAAGAAATTGAAGGTCTCGAAGAAAGCAGTCTGATTATTTCAGTATTGATTATTCAATTTTTGGGAATACTCGGATCCTTCCTTTTTTCCCGGACATCACGATTGATCGGAAATATTAAAACATTAGGCATCGCATTGTTTCTTTGGGTTTGCATCTGTGCAGGAACGTATCAATTCGTGTATTCGGCAAGCGGGTTTTATATTGTGGCAGCAAGTGTAGGCTTGGTAATGGGGGGAATACAATCATTATCCCGATCCACGTATTCCAAACTTTTACCGGAGACCGATGATCATGCATCGTTTTTCAGTTTTTATGATGTAGCGGAAAAAGTGGGGATTGTGATTGGAATGTTCTCATTCGGATTCATTGAAGGAATTACAGGAGGAATGCGCAACTCCATTCTTGCCCTGGTGATTTTCTTTGTAATCGGATTCATCATTCTGCTCACTATACCCAAATCAAAGCACGTCAACTGACATCAACTCTTGTATTTTCATTCATGACCACTACAGCGAATTACGACATTGCCATTATAGGAGGAGGAATTGTAGGTGCCGCCACATTTTACAAGCTACAGACAAGGTATCCACACCTAAAAATTTGTCTGATTGAAAAAATGCCCAAGCTTGCGGATCATCAAACAGGAAACAATTCCGGAGTCATTCATTCCGGGTTATACTACAAGC
>ERZ761603.506-NODE-506-length-32615-cov-91.349969_pt1 | contig 32615 bp, 26 predicted proteins | sample MGYA00511879_ERZ761603 | MGnify/ENA primary metagenome ERZ761603 (study PRJEB28899, sample SAMN02850040) | bioreactor sludge metagenome | biome: EBPR Sludge; feature: EBPR Bioreactor; material: flocular biomat | place: Australia: Thorneside Wastwater Treatment... | reverse complement strand
CTGCCGGCCGAAGCCCAGCTTGAACGTCGTGGCGTCAAGCCGCCCGAAAGCTCGCCCCTGATTTACCCTATCCTTCACAGTGTATTTATAGATTCCCGGACCAGACAAGTCAACCTCGGCATGACCCACGGCTGCACCGCTCCATGGCCGCCGCGGATGATTTCCTTGGTATCACGCGCTCGTTACAGTACACGGGATTGGTCAGTGAAGCAGATCATCCGGCTTCGACGAAAATGCGGCCAAGTGGTTGTTTGTGGGCCATACCGCTGTTCGGAATTGGCACTACAGCCGACTGGCGGATGGCTCGGCGCAGGGGTGGAACGATACCCCGGCGCTGGCCACCGCCGAGCGCCGCCACGGCCTGCGACGTGCTAACGCTGCCGAGCAAAGTCGCCGAGCCAGCGGCTCCAGCCGCTCGCTCGCGTCGGATGCTCATCCCCCAATGAGTCTCCCCCGTGCCCAGGCGCCGTCCCGCCCGGACACCGGCGCGGGGTTTTCGTCTCCGCCGAAAGCACTCCGCCACGATCAATTTTGCATTTCAACCCAGGTATTGCTTGGCAGATCGGAGCATCTGATGGAGCCTGGGATAAGGCGCGAGAGCCTTGAGCAATCGCGTGCGGTAGTTGTGGCGGCGCCAGCACGATTGGTACTTCGGGTGCATCTCGGAAACATACCGCGCGATGACCTGCCTGACCTTGTCGCCATTAGAGCCCGGCTTCTTGTGAGCCGCAATTTCCCCGACAACGCCCAAGATCGTGCTTGCCTTGTTCCTGTAGCGCAAAGCATCGACGCTGAGGACTGCCTCTCGACACCGGCGAATCATCGATTCGATCCTTGGCCTGTCGGCCATGGCCTCCAATACCTCCGGGAAATTCGACGCATCCGGCCGAATCGGGATGAAATGCTCACCCGGTTCCACGATTCCGCTGTATTCACCATCAACCAATATCTGGGCACTGCCGAGCAATGCCGCCTCCAAGACCCTGGGAGAAATCGCGGTAAAGCTGTATTTCCCGTCCAGCCCTGGAAAGCACCTCTCTTCAACTTCTTCGAACGAGGCGTCGGGGTGGCTCGCAAGGTAGGTCCGGACGCTGCGCTGAATATTGCCTATTGGGTCAAGGAGGCTGCTCCCGCTGTTGGCCCCGAGGGTGAATTTCGAATCTTGAATGAAACTGAGCCAGGCCTCGCCCAGCAATGTGCCCTGGTCTCCCAACTCGATGTCGACCCGCAGCCCGGCACCCCTGGCACGCGCAGCCACATCGCGCCCAATGGTCCACTTGTTTTCACCAAGGCGCCCGAAATACGGCGGCAATTTCCTTGCCCGGTATCCGATATCGATCGAGCGATCCCCGAATCCCTTGGGGATGCAATTCAACAGCGCCTCGTCGATATAGCCCGTGTAACCCAATCGGATATCACCGATCCGATGGTAGCAAGGGTAAAGGACGTCCCATCCTGAAGCGATGACCGAGAATACCACATCAACTTTCCAGTCGCACATCCAGTGGTCGAGCAACTCATGGCAATCGTACTCATCCTGCGGGAAGGCAATCTTCACCGCATCCGATTCCGCCACAAAGGCGTAGTCAGCCAGGCACTTCCTGAACTGGGCGTCTCCAGCCCATCTTGCGCACAACAGGGTGACGTCAAGCAAGATCGCGTCAAACCCGGTCTCCTTGACGTATTCGGGAATCGCTAGTGTCGTGTCGTGATAGAGGTAGTTGTTTTCCGGGAAGTTTCGTTGGAGGGAAAAGACATGCTTTTCGAGGAACCACGGTGCAAGTTTCGGATTTCCCAGGCTATGTAATACCAGGATGTTCAGATTCCCCATGGGCGCGGATCAACCCCCGTCGACAAACTGTTGGTGCCACAATTCCAGGCCAAGCAGTGCCCAGAGGTTTCTGCCGTAGGCACTTTCGGAATCCAGCACGGCATCGATCGACAGGGCTTTGTCCAAATAGCCACGCGTGCGAGCCCGCTCGGAACCCAGAATATCGCCGATCAGCTCCCTGGCCGGGCCAGCGCGCTTCAGCCAGAGATTCAGTGGAACCGGGAAGCCCATCTTGTCCTTGCGCTCCCGGATCGCCGCGGGCAGCCGGTCGGAAAACACAGCCTTCAACAGGCGCTTCAGTTCCCCATTCTTGAACTTGATATCCGCCGGAATCGTCGCCGCGAACTCGACCAACGGATGGTCGAGGAAAGGCACGCGCGCCTCCACCCCATGGGCCATGCTCATTCGGTCTTCCACCTGCAACAGTGCGGGCAACAGAGTCTTGAAATCGAAATGTGTCATCGAATCGAAATACGACTCCCTGCCAACGTTGCTCCCCCAGAAGATGCTCTTGAACTCCTCGAAGGTACCCCTTTGATCCATGGCCTCCGGAGTCAGGATGCCACTGAAAGTATTCGCACGGTTAACCAGCCGCCAATACCGTTCGTCACGCTCACCGAACAGCCCGCTCGCCCAGAACTCGCGCAGCATCGGCTTGTACTGTCGCAAGGTTTCCAGGTTCGGGATGATTGACTCGTAGGTGACCACATAATTTCCGTTGTGCAGAGAGCCTTCGATTGCCCCCTTGATGCATTGCTCGAAGTAAGCAACCAGGTAGCGCGCGTAGCCACCAAAAGTCTCGTCACCGCCCTGTCCGCCGAGGACTACCTTGATGTGCTCCCCGACCCGTTTCGACACCATGTACTGCGGGAATGACCCTGGCCCCGCCGTCGGCTGATCGAGGTGCCAGATCACCTTGGCGATGTGGTGAACAAAATCCTGTTCGCCTATGTCCGCCACATGCAGTTCCATGTTCCGTTCATCGGCCACGGCCTTGGCATAGCGCGACTCATCAAAGTCGAGGCCATCCAGGAAGCGGCCGTTAAAAGCCTTGAACGGACCATCCGGCCTGATTTCGCGAGCCAGAGCGGCGAGCAGACTCGAATCCACACCACCGCTGACGTAGCTGCCTACTTCCACATCGGCGCGAAGATGAACGCGGACCGAATCCTCAAGCAGATCCCGCAAACGCTGGGTGAACCAGCGTTCGGTGTGATCGAAATCCACGTCGTAGTGGACCTCCCAGTAACGCTGGGGCCTTGGCGGCTGTCCGGCGGAGACCACCGCGAAGTGCGCGGCCGGCAATTGCCAAACGCCGTCCATGAGCGTCTTTTCGCCCAGGCAGAACTGGAAGGACAGGTAATCCGAAAGAGCAGCACGGTTGACCGTCCGCTTCCTCAAGAACCCCGGCAGTGCCTTCATTTCCGAAGCGAAGTAGAACCCATCGGGAGTCTGGGCCCAGTAGAAGGGCTTGATGCCGAAGCGGTCCCTGGCAATGAACAATTTCTGCTCGGCGGCATCCCAGATAGCCATGGCGAACATCCCTCGCAGGCGGGCAAGGCAGTCCGCCCCCCAGCGCTGGAAAGCCCGCAAGACGACTTCAGTATCGGAACGGGTACGGAATGCGTGGTCTGCGAGTTCGGCGCGCAGCTCGACAAAATTGTAGACCTCGCCGTTGTAAATGATGGTGTAACGCCCATCATCGCTGTGCATCGGCTGCGCGCCCGTATCCAGGTCAATGATGGAAAGGCGGACATGCCCCAGTCCAACCTGGCCATTTTGCGATATCCACTTGCCCGTACCATCAGGACCGCGGTGGCGTATCTTCTTCAGACCCAGGTCAAGAGTGTCCGCCGACAGCCCAACCTGCCGCGGAGTATCTGCGAGAAAGCCAAAAATCCCACACATAGTCGAACTTCCGAAACATCGAATCAAGGACCTTCACTCGTGACTCACAATCTCGCCCAGCCACCAAGGAGAGTCGCGCCGCAGCATCGCGGATCAGGGTCCGGCCCAATCCTTCCCAACCACTCAGTTGTGGCATGAATCCACGACGCCCGCGCCAACCTTCAGCCATGGCCCGGAGTATGCGAAGTTGGTGAGGGTCCGAGCAAGACAGCCAACTTTGCTCCGAACGCTCGGCGAGTAATTTGCAAGCAAAATGAGGTAGTAAAGCGATGGCGACGTTCCCTTGATCGTCGTCCCGTCAATCAGGTTGCCGACCAGTGATCCGTCACTGTTCAGTAGACCATCAACCGTGTTTGCCAACGCAATTACATCGGCCCTGCGCACTCCGTAATCATCGCCGTACGCATCCAGAAGGAACTTGGCGACCAAGTTGGCGTGGCCCACATCGTCAACGCGCTTCATGTAGCTCGAATAGTTCCACACCAGGCAGACCTTGCCCTGCGCGCAAACACGGCGTTCGAGAACGCGATCGTTCAGATAATCAACGAATCGTTCAACCTGTTTCCTTTTGAGCGCGGTTTGGCCATCACCGAGAGCATGCTCTGCTTTCCCTGCGTGCAATATGGCCGTAAATAACGCGGCATTCATGTTCACCGGCAGGATCAAACCGTCGAGTCTCCGGGTCCTGGCGGGAACTGCGTCACCGAAGACGAAGTAGTTGTATGCGCGATCGTCGCGCAACTCGCCGTAATGTACGGCGAGCGCGCGATTGAACTCGCGCAAATACCCAAGTGCATGGTCGCGAAAAGTTCGCCCCTTGTAGACCGAGCGCGCGACCTCGGGATGCGCGAAGACATAGCGCGCAAACTCCATCAACGGCGCGTAGCAGTGCCCCGTATACCCGGCCCACGCGTAAGCCTCCGTGAGGTTTTCGGAGCGATCCAGCCATGCGTAGGGCCGTCCATCGATTGAACTCAGCGCATCTCGCCCATCCAGCAAGGTGTCGCCGAAATCGACGATCAAGCGCGCCCACTTCTCGTCGCCCGTAATCGACAAGTGATAAACCATGCTCTGGATTTGGTAGGCAGCCGACCAATTGTAGCGGCCATTCGCCAAGACCGCCGGCAGCGGGAGCCTTGGCGGCTGAGCCATCCGATCGTTTGCACCAAGCCCCCCGGACGGCTCGCTGGCTTCCGCCAGAGGCGCGACTCGACGTTGCGAAACGACGCCCTGCTCCCCTTCCTGGGCAAGCGGCCAAGCAAATGCTGCCAGTAGAGCCAACCCGGCGATCAATCGGATGAAGACCATCGATGAATGGGGGCGAAACTCAATGGAGCTCACAGGAAAAACCAGTCGGCGCTGGGTTGGTAGTGGCCGTCGAGACGAATGAAACCCTCCGCCTGCATGTCACCGTCGGCATTCAAGATCACCAGCGTCTCGTCTGCCTTCGTCGAGTACCACCACCGCAGCTGACCGGGAGCAGAAAACGGCGCGCTTCCAATGAACCGGAACGACTGGTCTCCCGCAATCAATTCGTTGGCATCAATCCGATTGACGGCAAGCCGGTCCCCGTCCCAGCGGTTGAAATCGACCACCAGATCGGCTGAATTGGTGGTGAGACCGGTTTCAGCGACCGACCGCCATACAAACGTGTCTCGACCGGCCCCGCCATCCAGAGTGTCGGGGCCCGGGCCTCCGTCGAGAACATCATTCCCTGCACCACCGGAGAGTTTGTCGCTTCCGGATCGGCCGTAGATCGAGTCATCACCCAGGCCTCCTGAAAGTTGATTCGGCAGCTCATTCCCATACAAGCCGTTGCCGAGTTTGTTGCCACTGCCAGACCGCGCGGACCCGGTCAGAACAAGATCCTCGACGTTTGCTGACAATGCCGAGGTGGAGATCATCGCATAGACCGTGTCACGACCCCCATCAGCGAGTTCCAAGACCAGGTCCATCGCGCTGTCGACGATGTATACGTCGTTACCGGGCCCGCCAAGCAACGTGTCCCTGCCGGCGCCACCGACCAATGTGTCGTTCCCTTTACCTCCTTCGCCATAGTCGTCGCCAGCGTCCAGATACAGCGTGTCGTCGCCCCTTCCACCGTAAACCACATCGTTGCCCGAACCGGAGGAGATCACGTTGCCGTAAATGCCTCCGACAATTGTTTGACCACCGTCGTCGCTCTCGACGACAAATGGATTGGCCAGATAGGTTGAATAGTGGTTGACCCAGTTTTCAAACCTGGGTATGTAGTAAATCAGATCCCTGGCGTGGTACTCCCCATCGGCCAGCGCGCCACGGACCTTGAGATTGAAGTTCGACAGCTCAGCGCGATGCAGCAGCGACTTCTGGATGGAGTAACCTTCGTGCCCAACCAAGCCAAGAAGATCGACGTTCTGGACAACCAATCCGATGGTCGGATCGAGCAACAGTTTCGATAGCCCGTCGTCAAACAACATCTGGGCATGATTTCCGACCGCACCATCGTCCCAACCTACCGCAATCAAGTGATCCGCCCCAAGCCCAAACCGTTCGAACAGGCCCCAAGTCAGTGAGACATAATGAGCACAAGCAATCGTATCGGCAGCCAGGAGTTCTGCAAGGTCCTTGGTCGCCGGCCCGGGACCGTAGGGCACAAGCCCATAGGCCACGACGCTGCACCACGCAGCGACAAGAGCCTCCTCGGAAAGACCATCCATCCCGAGATCGCGCGCGAAGACGGCTCGTGTGGAATTGAAGTAATCGACCACTTTCGCTGGATCGCTGCGAATCGCTTGGTAGGTCGACTCGGCAAGATAGGCCATCAACAATCTCCTCACCAGTCAAAAGGGCCCCGCTCCGGTCAAAGAACGAACCAGTCAGCGCTGGGTTGGTAGTGGCCGTCGAGACGAATGAAACCCTCCGCCTGCATGTCACCGTCGGCATTCAAGATCACCAGCGTCTCGTCTGCCTTCGTCGAGTACCACCACCGCAGCTGACCGGGAGCAGAAAACGGCGCGCTTCCAATGAACCGGAACGACTGGTCTCCCGCAATCAATTCGTTGGCATCAATCCGATTGACGGCAAGCCGGTCCCCGTCCCAGCGGTTGAAATCGACCACCAGATCGGCTGAATTGGTGGTGAGACCGGTTTCAGCGACCGACCGCCATACAAACGTGTCTCGACCGGCCCCGCCATCCAGAGTGTCGGAGCCCAGGCCTCCGTCGAGAACATCATTCCCTGCACCACCGGAGAGACGGTCGCTACCGGCTTGCCCGTAGATCAGATCATCACCCAACCAACCTGTCAGTTGATTCGCCAGTTCGTTGCCATAAAGGGCGTTCGAAAGCTCGTTGCCTCTACCCCGGAGCGCAGCGCCAATGAGAACGAGGTTCTCGACGTTTGCGGGCAACACAGCGGTCGAGATCGACGCATAGACCGTGTCTCGCCCCTGATTCGGAAGCTCCAAGGCCAAGCACGTCGCGCCATGGAGGTAGTAACGGTCATTGCCCGCCCCCCCCTCAAGCAAGTCCATCCCTTCGCCGCCGGAGAGAAGGTCGTTGCCGGAATACCCCAGAAGATGATCGTTACCGACGGTCCCGGAGAGAGTATCGTCGCCACTGCCGCCCACCACCTGATTGGCCGAGGACCAAGACACCGAAAGCAACCTGCCGTCATCCATCTCGAAGTCGCTGGCTTGCACTCCACCCGACGCGCCGATTCTCGTTGCCACCCACGACCACTCGTAGTCGTCGGCGAAATCGAATTCGGAGACCTCGGCCGAGCCGTCATCGAATGCTGTCGTCCGCCGAACGGTGGATCCTGTCGCATCGGAGAGGGTGACACGGTCTGCCCACTCGTAGGCAGATTTCTGGTCCCAGTCCACGAGGCTCATCGAACGATCGTCAAAATACGTTACCCTGTAGTCGAGAACGCTGTGCGCGTTCACATACGTAACCGTCATGGACCAGTCAGCAGAGCTTGCCTGGTCCCAATCCTTGAACCACCACGAGCCATCGTCATAGCGACCATACTGCGTATCCGCTTGACCTGATTTGTCGGCGCTCGTTTCGGCGTAACTCCAGCTCTTCGTGCCCGCTCGATCCTCGACGCGAACCCAACTACGGTTGCCAGCGATGTACGTGTCAACATTGTTGATGTTGTAGGCTGCTCTGCTGCCAAAGTAGAGGCTGTCAAGCTCTCCGGCGACCACGGTGTCCATCTGATACAGATCATGGGGCATGGTTGCCATCGTGCCCTCTCTCGCCCTGAACACGGCATTCGCATCTATCGAGTCGAGGGCGACGGAGGCCCCCTGCCAGCCCGTCAGGGTGCACTGCTTGACGACGATATTGGGCCATTTCGACCGCGCCTCAGCAATCGACAGCGGCGCCCCGCCACCGAGCGGCTCGAAGTAGATTCCGAAGGTCGCGTCAAAGAACATCCATTTGCCATTGATCTTCAGCTCCGTAGCGACGTGGCCTCCCTGGAAAGGAACGTCGTAGAAGCACACCCGACGTCCCTCGACTCCGATCTCCAAAAACAGACTACTCAGTAACAGATCCCGCCATCCGCAGTACGCATTGAGAACCTCGGGAACATCCCGCGCACTTTGTGGCTCCTTCCCATAACCACCTGGCAGCAAGCTGGCCCACTCCCAGGCGACAAGGGCTCTTGCAAGCGCCACCTGATCCGCACGGTGGGCCTTCACGTACTCGGCAAGATCAGCATAAGTAACCATCACACCTCCGCGGAAACGCATTTGACTAGTGAACGATCCAGCCCACAGGTCAGTGACCGACAACAACGGGAGCGCGGCCTGTTCGGCCCACGCGCCACCCACCACCACGATGGATGCTCAACCATTCCGCAAGGCTGATCCACCGCCACAGCGCCCACGAGTTGTTGGCATCACCCTTCTGGTGATCATCCCAAAGCGCACGAACCGAGGTAATCTCGTAGCCCGGCGTACCGGCCAGCTGGCTGTCCATCACGCGTTCATAAGCCCACTCACGGAGTTCTCCGCGCAACCAATTGTCAAGCGGAGCGGCGTAACCCACCTTGTCGGCTCGCCAGCGAATCTTGTGCGGAATTGTCTTTCCGGCAGCCTCGCGCAGAATCCACTTTTGCCATCCATTGCGCACGTAGAAGGCGTCCGGAAGACGAATACAAAAATCAACCAGGTCGTGGTCGAGGTAGGGCAGCCTTGCCTCCCGGGAGAACGCCATGGAGTTCCGGTCAGCGTATCTCAGCAGCATGGGCAAACTATTGTACAGCAGAGCTTCCGAAAGCGTTCTACGCAAGCGAAACCCGCGCTTGGCAGGCGCCGTACCGATTGCATAGGGATAGTGGAAGACTGACGGCGAAGCTTTGCCCAGCGCCCGCAATTCAGCGATTGAATAAGCCACCGACACATTGAAACGCCTTTGGGCACCCTCGAACTGTTCGCTGGCCACTCGAAGCCGCCGGTTGAACTTCGCCGTTTCCCGCATGCACAGCGCCGAACGCCCCTGATCAAGCAGATCCAGTTGTCGCAGCCGAAAGTAGAACTGATAGCCACCGAGCAGCTCGTCGGCACCCTGCCCATCCAACAGGACCGTCGTATTGTTCTGCTGGGCAAGCCTGGCTACGCACCACTGCAAGTAGATGGATGCGGACAGAAACGGCTCCTCCTGGTGCCAATGGAGCAGTGCGGACTCTTCCGCAAGGCCACGAGGATCGGGAACGACTGCAAAGGAGTTGACGCCAGCATGCGATACGACGGCCTCGATTTCCTTATCCTCAGACATCGTCGGGTCTGAGGGGAAAATCGCAGAAAACGTATTTTGCGCAAAGGTCGATGTCTTCCGTTCTCGCGACAGAAGGCCCACAATTACCGACGAATCCAAGCCGCCCGAAAGGCTCGAACCTACCGGAACATCGGCACGAAGGCGAAGGCCCACGCTTCGTTGCATCAACTCGGCAAACCGCTCGACTGCAGCGCGCGGCCTGATCTCGGTATCAACAGCCGTGTAGTCTGGCGTCCAATAACGCCACCGGCGCTCCTCGGAGCCATCTTCGCGGAACCATGCGGCGTGTGCCGGCGGGAAGCGTGCGATGCCCTCGAAGAAGGTCAACTCGTCATCCTCATACCAGGACCCCATCCCGTAACGCTCTGCCGCCCGCGCGTCAAGAGAACAACGCACCAAGGGATGAACCAGGATTGCCTTCATCTCCGATGCGAACACCACCGTCCCAAGACTCCCCCTGCCGACAAACAGCGGCTTCTCCCCAAACCTGTCGCGAGCCACAAGCATCCGGCGTGACCGCTCATCCCATAAGGCGAAGGCAAACATCCCGTTGAGTCTTGGCAAAGCAGCCTCGCCCCACCGGCGCAACGCCACAAGCAATACTTCGGTGTCGCTACGGGTACGAAACACCTCGCCCAACTGTTCGAGTTCCTGCTTGAGTTCGAGATAATTGTAGATTTCCCCATTGAAGCTTATGCGCAAGGAGCCATCTGCCGTCGCCATTGGTTGATCAGCCGAATGGGAAGTATCGATGATCGATAATCGGCGATGCGCGAGGCCGACTCTTGAGCCATCGCGCAGCCAGCTTGAACCATTGTCGGGGCCCCGATGAATCAAACGATCACGCATTGCCGCGAGCAGCTCGTCCCGAACCGGCACCCCCGGTGAAATGACTCCAACAAAACCGCACATGATTAGTTGCCCACCCTCGCCTCAGCGACGCCCCGTGAGCCTAAGAATGCGGTCCTGCGCATCGCCTGGAATTTGATGCCAAGCGCGCCTGGCAACTCTGAAGACCAAGGAATTTCGCTCCCGGCCGTTCTCCGCCCGCCGCAGCAAGGCGTTCGCCAACTGCCCCAACCGGGCCCTCCGGGGAACATGAATCGCGGTTCCGAGCGCGGCTTTAAGGCGGTTCGCCAACTGCCCCAACCGGGCCTTCGGGGGAACCGAAGCGCCCACTGGCTGCGAAGCATCGGGAGCGGCTCTCGGGGACATGGAGTCTGCCGGCCGACTCGGTGAAACCGGTCTGCCCAAGGGATGGACGCCGGAGGTCAGCCCAAGGGGCAGCAATGGTAGGGCCTGCCTCAGCTCACCGCCGCTGTCAATGAAGTGCAATGACCTCAGCAGCACCGCTGGCGAACTGGGGTGCAGGACTCGCCGCTCGAGATCTGAATCAATGCCTTCGACGAAGCGTTTGTACGAATATTTTCCTGAAGCGACCACATCCTCGTACGCTCGATGGGTAAGCGCCCTCAGGTGATCATCGTCCTGCAATTTCCGGAGCACTTCGTCAATATTCGAAAAGTCTTTCTTGAGAGGAATGAAATGCACGTCGGGTTGCACTACGCCGGAGTAAGTTCCTTCAAACAGGACAAGCGCTGTGCGCAGCCGGATGGCCTCGAATATTTTCGGAGAAACCTGGTTCATGGCCACCAAACCCTCGTGCGGGGCAAGAACTTGGGCAAAGATTTCCCCAAAGCCCATGTTCGGATTCCTCGCCTGCAGTGCCTTTATCTGCGTGCCAAGCGAACCATCGAAGTCGAAAACATTGGATCCGCTCTCCGTTCCCAGCGTCGCGCGAGCAGAGCCCAGAAGTTCATACCAGCCGGAGCCATAAATCCGCTTGGAATCATCCACCTCGATGTCGACGGGAAGTCCGCGCATCTGCGCGTGTATCCTCATCTGCGCGCCGATTCGGTATTTCTCGAACCCCAGGTTGCCATAGACTGCCGGGAGCTTTCTTCCCCGGTAGGCGATCAACACCTTGCGATCGCCAAGCGGCTGCACAAAACGTTCAATGCTCACGTCTTCCGGAACATACCCTGTCAGCGTTGGGAGAAATTCTGTTGCAGGAAAACGATAGCCTGGATAAATCCGCTCCAAGCCTTCAGACGGAACGCATGTATAAACGAGATCGAAGTTAACCCGGTCCATCCAGGCTCTCGCAATCTCGGTGCCCTCGTACTCATCCTGAATGAACAGACCCTTCAGCCCTTGAAACCGCTCCAACGCCCGGACCAGGCCCTCCTCAAAATGCTCCCTGATGGAGAGTCGGATTGAATAGTGGACAAGCACAACATCAAATGCCGAAAACTCAACTGAACTCTCGACCTCTTCAGGCGATTGCAGCCAGTAAGAGGGGGTGGCGGGAATGAACGTGTAGTCATGCACAGAGTACCTGTGGAACGACTCCAGGTGCTCTCTGATGGTGCTAACGTGCATTGAGCCAACGCCATCATACAACATCGCCACCCTCAATCTCCTGTGCTGCCCGACAAGATCCCGGCGAGCTGTTACCAGCGCTTCGCAGACCTCGACGAAGCGCTTCTCGTAAGACTTTGCCAGCGCTGCCTCTCTGCGCCTGGCAAGCAGCGCAGGGTCGTACCGCGTATTCGCGACGGACCTGATGACATGCTCGAACTCTGCCGCGCTGGTCGCGAAGGAAATCAAATCCGTCTGGCCCTCGAGCGAGGTTATCGGAACGGATACGACGGGCAGACCACAGGCAACATACTCAAACGCCTTCAGCGGCAGTGAATTCCTTATCCACTGGTCCTGGATGAACGGGATCAACCCCACCGTGGACCCACACATCTCCCGGGCGACCCCCTCCGCATCAAGCATCCCAAGATACTGGACATTGGCAAGTTGCAGAATCCGGGCCCAGGCCGTGCTCTCCGTCGCCAAGCCGCAGAACTTGAACTCCCAATCCGGCATTGTTCGGACCAGCTCAAGCAGCAGATCATAATCCAGCCGCTGGTTGATTCCACCCTGGAACATCGCGCTTGGCTTCTTCGGTCCCCCCGTGCCCAAGCGATGAAGCCCGGCCTGACCCAGCAGGTACTCCGCGTCACAGCCGTTCTCACTCACGAACAGCGGACCTCCGAATCCACCCGACGCACGGTAGGACCTGGCCACTTCGTGAGAGCATGCCACCAATAGATTCACGTCCTTCAATCGCTGCACAATTCTTTCCCGGACATGCTCTATGCCGCTGCTCCAGTTGGTGGTCTCAGCGAAGTAATCCTCGGTGGCGTGAAAAACCCGGAACGCCTGCGGGAGGGAATCTATCAGCCGATCATAGTGCACCGGATCATAGATCCAAACCAGAGGACGCTTGATCCCCCTTGCCGCAAGCAGCCTCCTGATCAACCCGACATCCTGACTCGACGACTCGCAACCCAAGTTAACAATGTCGATATTCTTGAAATTGGTGTTCTCTACAGAAAAATCGACCGTTTGCTGGTTGTTGTGCTGGAAGAACAGGACGGGGAGGAGCCGCGAAAATCTCGTGGCAAAGTGATACCGATTGCTCCGCGGCTCCGACTTCCAGTCAGACCACGTAAGCATCAAGACGGCATCGAAAGATTCTTTCAAATTCATCACCTGAGTCCTAGAACCGACGGGCGCCACGCCCATAGCGTCTTTCTCGAAATTCGCCAGCCACCTGCTGACCGTTGGCTAGGCAATTCTGCCCTCCTTCGCCGGCCGCTTGTTCCTGACGGACTTGGCGAGGATTCGGAGAAATGAGGCAGCCGATGTTTGAGAAAACTGTTCTCCCAATTCCCCACTCTGCGTGGACGGCCGCAATAAGGTGGCGTTGCTCCACCATCAGCAATTTCCCGACCGCAACGACACGCACCGCAGCGCAATCGAACTGGCCATCACTGCCGATCCGTACACCAAATCTTCCTGAACACCATATTGACTTCCAGGGCCTCAGCAAGATCTGGAAGAAGTTCCTTGAGTAACGCCGGGTTGCCATCCCGAAGACCATAAACCCAATTTCGATAGGCCTCGTGTGTGACACTGGCGACATTCTTCAAGGTCCACAATGGATGGTCTGGACCATCGGCCTCGCTTGCCAGTTGACGAAGTCTTGAATCACCGGGAAAGAGCTTCACCTTGAAAAGACTGTCCTTCAGATACGGGCGTGAAAAAGTATGCTCTTCGTATGTCATTCCATGAATCTTGGAAAACAAGATACGGAGCGACGGGACATCGAACGAGCGAACGTGTATCAAGTCATAGGGAAGACTGTCATCCAGATACGCAGCCATATCGTCGAGATAGGGAACGCGAAGAATCAATGAACCACCCGGCTTCAGAACCCGGAGCAGCTGCACACAGCAGGCGTGCAGGTCAATGACATGCTCAAGAACATCGCAGACAACGACCGCATCAAAGGCACCATCCTCATATGGCATGTCTTCAATTTTTGAGAATGCCACCTTGAAACCTTTATCCCGTGCTATCTTGAGGTAATCGATACTGATATCGATACCGTAGCGATCAAGGCGCGTCATCCGGCCCATCAGCCGCCCCAGACCGACACCCGCATCAAGAACTCTGGCGCCGTCCGGTAGATGCTTCTCTATCAAGCTGCGCGTTGATTCCTCTAGCTCAACCCAAAGCTCTTCGTCCATGAACGGGTTATTTCCCGTGGCTGCCACTGCGCCAACATGGTCGAGCGCTATCTTCTTGTAATTGTCCACATATCGATCTCCAGGTGAAAACACCGCGATGCCATCCACGTAATCGATAGGGTCGCGCAGGAACTTGACGGGGTCATGATCAGCCATTTCGGACCTCAGGAATCAAGGAAATGCCATTCAGCACTATGAAGGAAAGAGCACTCCAGTGCCCCGAGGGATTCCGGCAACTCAACTCTCAAGTTGAAACTGCGGCTCAACAAGTCGTACCTGGGCGTACTGTTCAGGTGTTCGATTTCCATGTAGGGATGCACACTGATACCCACCGTGTATTCACCCGGTCCGATCTGACAAGGATTCAAGAATATCTCGACATCCCGGCAACCGTTCTTCGCTATCGAAAAGGTGTCGCGTGGGCTGAAGATCCTTGTGATGCATTTACCCAGATGGTCGTGCAGCGCCACCCCGTAGCGACAACAGAATTCCCCATCGAGGTCCGCCATCAGGCGGATGGCCAGCTTGGCCGGCCGTAGCGCGATCAACGTGTTGTGCAGGCCTCGCTCGGTAACGACACCAAACCCACAGACTTTCAGGCCCGGATCAGAGTCCCAGCGGGAAATCCCTCCAGGAGCGAGAAAGTTCAGGTCGGCAACCTTGATGTTCGGCAAAGTCTGTTCAGAGGAGTGGGGGGCGAAATAGGGCTCCTGAAGCACCTCGGCAGAAGGCCACCCTGCACGCAACGGTGCAACCGACGGGGAAACGACCACAATATTGGGAGCACTCGCCTCCATCGGCCCTTCCCCGCTGGCGGACAACCCTGTGGGCGCTGACGTGCCTGAGCCGATGCCCAGGGGCCCGTGCAGGTATTCCTCGTATGCCTTGACCACAAGGAACGATTCGCCCTGCATTCGAATGTTGCCTTTGTCCATCCATATTGCTTCATCGCAGAGCTCCAGAATCTGCTGCATTGAATGCGAGACCAGAAGCATCGTACAGCCCGAACTGACCAGCTTTTCTACACGGATCTTGGACTTGGCGACAAAATAGGCATCACCCGCTCCCAGAACCTCGTCGACAATCAGAATGTCCGGTCGAATCGCGGTGGCAGCAGCGAACATCAGGCGCGCTTGCATTCCCAGAGAATAGGTCTTGAAGGGCTGGTCGAGAAAGTCCCCAAGCTCACAGAACTCGATAATCCCGTCGATTGCATGCCGATATTCATCGCGGGCAAGGCCGTTGTACTGCAGCGACGCTTCGACGTTCTCGCGACCGGTGTATTCGGGATGGAACCCGAGACCCACGTTCATCAGGGCCTGGACCGCACCATTCACCATGATTTCGCCGCTCGTGGGCGCGAAATTTCCGCAGATCAGCTTGAGAAGTGTCGTCTTTCCCGCACCATTGCGGCCAACGATTCCCAGGCGATGGCCTCGCGGAACACTCAAAGAGACACTACTCAGGGCTGCAAACTCCTTTGGAGTCGTTTTCGGCCGCAAGCCGAAGCGCTGCAACCCGAGGACATCGATCAGCTGGTCGCGCTGGGAGCCGTGCAATTTGTAGATCTTCGATACATTCTGCAGTCGTATCGCCGGGGGCTCAGGCGTAGTCAAAGAAGACATATTTTGTTTTCTGGAAAGCGAAAAACCCCAAGAAGAAGCCACACAGAGAAAGAATGACGGCTCCGGCCGCAGGAACAATATCAGGCATGGTTCCCATACAGATCAGCTGCTGAAAGGTGAGCACGAAATACGACAGCGGATTTAGGTAGATAATTACCCGCATGGTTTCCGGCACCATCTCCGGTGTAAAAGCGAACGGACTGAGCACCATCACCAGCATGAGAATCAGACCGATACTGTGCTGAATATCCCTCGCCACGAGAGACAACAAGGCCAGAATCCAGCCCAGTCCGACAGCGAACATCAGCAGTAACACCCAATAGATCGGCACCAGGAGCAATCCTTGCCAGCTGGTACGGCCGAGCGCGAAACCAAACACCAAGGTGATTGCCAGTCCGAACAGCGTTGGCACGTGCGCTGACAAGGCGGCGCGCACGGGAATCAGTTCAGCCGGAAACACTGTGTTCAAGAGAAGGCTTTTGTTGGCCGTCAACGAGTTGGTTGCTCCGACTAGCGCCTGACTGAAAGCCAGGAGCGGAACCAAGCCGGAAAAAACCAGAAGGGTGTAGGTCCACTCCGTCAGGCCGGAAGGACGAATCTTGAAGATGACTGTATACAGGCCGGCGTAAATGCCGAGTTGTAACAGCGGGAAAAGAAAAGCCCAAAAGACGCCGAATACCGAACCCGTGTACTGCTGGCGCACGTCATGCATGACGCCTTCAAGCAACCGTTGGCGGTAGCCACCGAGCACTTGGAGGGAGCGAAAGATTCCCAACTGGGTGTTCATGACGGGCAACTCCGCTGGCGAGCGCGCCACTCGAGGAATTCAGACAAGCCACGGACCAAGGGAACCTCGGCGGTAAACGCGAGGTCACGTCTGGCGCGCTCGGTTGCCCCCACGCGGTTCGTAACGAAAGGCCGACTGACCGACTCGAAGCGCGCGCGCAACTTCCGCGGATGCAGATCTGAAAGATGCTCAGCCAGGGTAGCGACCGAAGTCTTGACTCCGGTGCCCACGTTGTAACAATGGCCGCTCGCATCGGCCTCCATGGCCAGCAGGTTTGCGCGAGCGCAGTCGCGAACATCGACGAAGTCGTACGCTTGCGAACCATCGCCATGCACCGTCGGCTGCTGGCCAGCGTCCATGGCATTGAGCATCCGGACGATCACCCCGACATACGCGCCCTTGTCGTCCTGCCGTGCACCGTAGACATTCATGTAGCGAAGGCCGACATACTGGAACCCCCGGCGATTGTGGAGTTCCCGGTTATGGAGGGCGCGCAACAGCATCTCTCCACAGGCCTTGCTGGCACCGTAGAATTCTTGGCAGTTGTACGGGTGATCCTCCTCCATCGGCTCGGTGATGGCGTCACCGTAAACGGAGGCAGACGATGAAAAGACCAATTTCTTGGCACCTGAGGCGACAACGGCCGAGATCACATTCATGGTACCACCCACGTTCACGGCGAACGCCGATCGCGGGTACTCGTGGCATTGCAGCAACCAGAGTGCCGCCAAGTGAAAAACGCCGTCCATGTCCTTCATGGCTCTGAGAAGGGTGTCGAAATGAAGGATATCGCCACCATCCGAGAAAACTTCGGCTCGCGGATCTGCCAGCGCGTGCGTGAGGTTTTCTCGCTTGCCACGGGAGAAGTTGTCGTAAATGCGCACCTGCTCGGCACCAGCAGCGAGCAGTTGGTCGACGACGTGCGAACCGATGAACCCGGCGCCGCCAATCACAAGAAAGCGGTTACCACTCACTCGCACCTCGAGCCCCCCGCCTGCGCCATCAGCTTGTCGTGCCTGGCGATGCTGCGCCTGATGAGTTCCTGGTTTGCCTTGGTCCACTCGACGGTGCGCCGCAGTCCCTCGCGAATATCGATCTGCGCCGAGAAACCCAGCTCGCGTGCCGCCTTTTCGGTGGAGGCAAAGCGCTTCCCTGAACGGTCCCAGTCGCGCGCCGGCCGCAGATCCATTGGTGTGGGGTTGCCGGTGTACTCGTTGATGATCGTTGCCAGTTCCAGAATGCTGGTTTCCCGGCCAGTGGCCAGGTTATAAACCCCGCCGGCTGCCCCCTTCAGCGCACAGGCCATCAACCCGCGCGCCATGTCCTCGACGAAGATGAAGTCACGGCTGGCATTGCCGCCATTGTCCAAGGGCAGGGCCTCACCTTTCAACGAGCGCCAGATGAAAGTCGGCGTCACGTTGCGCCAGACGGTATGAACCGTCCCCCGCCACTGCCCGGCGCCGAGAATCTCCCGCGGGCCAAAGACGTTGGAGAAGCGGGCCTTCACAAAAGGCAGCTGGTACTGTTGAAAGTAGTAGTTGCCGTACAGCTCGCCGATGATCTTGGAAATGGAGTACGGACTATCGTGGTAGAGGGTGACCGGTTGGTCTTCCGTCGTTGCGGTCGGGGCGTCGTAGGTCTTTTCTGCCACCGCGCAGGCCGCTGCCGCGTAAACGACCTTCTTGAGGCCCTTGACTTCCTTGAGACGGTCGAAGAGCTTTAGCGACGTGTAGGTGTTGTTGTCGTGGTCGGCAAACGGGTCGGCGATGGACGACTGGTTGCCGTGGAAGCAGGCCAGATGAAAGGCATAGTCGAGATCACCCGGCAGCCCGGCCAGAATGCGGTCGTCGGTGATTGAACCGAACACGAAACGAACGCGCGAATCCGCGGGAATGTTGGAAACATCCGAGGAAATGAGGTTATCCACAACGAGGATTTCGCGCGGATCCTGCTCGAGAATCTGATGCACCAGGTTGCTGCCGACAAAACCAGCGCCGCCGACCACCAGCACCCTCGCTCCTGAAAACGTGACATCCCTCATGACCGATAGCCCTGTCTATTTGGTTGGCGTTGGCGCCTTGAGATGTGAGAACACATCGGAAACACCGTACCTGTCGTACCACGCCAACTGCCGCTTGATCGTCTCGGCAAAGCCGACCCGGGCTTGCCAGCCAAAGGCTTTCAAGGTCTCGCTGGCATCGAGCGCAACCACCGGTACATCATCGGCAGCCGGAGGAACAACCGGAACCTCCTTGCGGCCCAAACCGACGTAATCGGTCACCAGATCGAAGATCTCCTTGATCGAATGCGCCTCGCCACTGGCGATGTTGTACACCCCTACAGGCGCATCGGGCTGGATGGCCATATCCATGAATTCCAGGAAATCCGACATATCGAGGAAATCACGCGAGGTATCCGAGCAGAAACAGTTCTGGCCAGCCTTCAGGCGCTTGTAGAAGGTCGGGATCGGCCCGATCGCCAGGCGTGGGCCGGTGACGTTGGCGATGCGCAAAGACAGCGTCGGGACGCCGGAGAGCAGCATGAACTGCTCACCAGCCGTCTTGGTGATGCCGTAACTGGTGAACGGCGCCGTCGGGTGGCTCGCCGGAATCGGCACCTGCTGCGGTCGGCCGTAGCATAGCGCCGTCTGGAAATTGACGAGGCGCCTGGCACCGCATGCCTTTGCCGCCCGCGCAACGAGGGCGCTGCCGATGACATTCGTCCGCGAGTCTTCGACCCAGTCATCGGGATCCTTGTAGGCCGCAGCGGCATGGATGACCACCTCCGGCTGAAATTGCGCAAAGCAGGCATCGACCAGCCCTGGATCGACAATGCTGCCTTCCGTAACAGCCAGGCCGGACACCTCGGGCACGACCTCGCGTTTGCCGGTAGCGAAATTGTCGATCACGAATATCTCGTGGCCTTGCGGCAACCAGTGTTCGATCAGGTTGGAGCCGAGGCAGCCGGCACCGCCGGTAATCAGGATACGCATCGGACCCCTCGCTTACTTCTTGCCTTCGAGACGCAGGTGCGTGTATTCGCCCAGCGTACCGTGCTTCTGGTAATAAGCGATGGCCGCCGAAACGGTCTCTTGCAGCGGCGTGAATTCGATCGCTCCGAAATCCTCGAAGGTGCGACTGGGGTCAAGAAGGATGGAGAAGACATCGTCCGGGCCGAGTTCCTTGACCTCGGCCTTTGGATTGCCCGGCACGTCCAGGGCGGTCACAACCGCATCGTAGAGTTCCTGAATGGCGACATCCTTGCCCGACGAGAAATGGTAGGCGCCGTGACCAACACCGTCGATGGCCTTGAGGACAACCCGGGCGAGATCCTTCACGAAAACGAAATCCCGGCGGGCATTGGTGACGAAGCACTGCTTGCCGTCCTTCAGCCGCTGGTAAAAGATGGGCAGCGGGCCAGCCACATTGCGCGGGCCAACTACGTTGGCAAGGCGGAAAGTGACGTAGTCAACACCAGACAACTCCAGATAATACTCGTTGGTCGTTTTCGAGATCGAGTAGCTGCTGCTGCCGGGAAAGCGCGGATGATCGAGACGAATCGGCTGCTGCATGGGCTTGAGGCCGTAGCACAGTGCCGTCTGGAAGTAGATGAATCGTCCGACCCCGAATTTCCTGGCCGCGTCGACCATGTTCGAACCCCCGACGCAGTTGGTCAGGGTGTCGTTGTACCAGTCGTCCGGGTCCTTGTAGGAAGCAGCGGTATGGACGATGGCATCGGGCTTGAGATCACCGACCAGTTTTTCAACGAGAGCCCTGTCGGCAATCGTGTCAATGACGACCGTAAGGTTCCGGTGGTCGGCCAGATGCTCACGGCGCCCGGTGGCAAGGTTGTCAATCACAACGACTTGATCGCCACGCTCGAGGAGCATTTCAACCACATGGGAGCCAATTTGGCCAAGGCCGCCGGTAACGAGCGCTCTTTTCATGTCAGTCCTCTGATTCCTGATTGTTGATCTGAACTTGCAACGATGCGGGACACGATGTTTCCTGCCGCATTTCCATCCCCGTAAGGGGATTTCGGTAAGGCCGGCAGTTGGCCTTGCACGCTGTCCTGGAAAGCCTTATCGATTGCCGCCGCAGAAGCACCGACCAAGCGATTCCAGCCCAGATCGACGGTTTCCACCCACTCCGTTTCATCCCGCATGGTGATGCAGGGTACGCCATAGAAGAAGGCTTCCTTCTGCACGCCGCCGGAGTCGGTCAGGATGACCCTGGCTGCCTGCTCCAGCGCGACCATATCCAGGAAGGGGACGGGATCGACCACGCTGACTTTTCCGAGCTTGTTATCCAGTCCGCTGTCGGCGAGCAGTTTTCGGGTGCGCGGGTGGATCGGCAGAACGACGGGCAGCCTCGCGGATATTTCAGCGAGCGCCGAAACGATTTCACCGAGGCGGTTCGGATCGTCGGTATTCTCTGCACGGTGGCAGGTCGCCAGCGCGAATGCCCCTTCGGCAAGGCCCAGCGAAGCGAGCGCCGTGCTTTGCCTCCTGGCTTGTTCACGATAGAACAAGGCGACGTCGAACATCACGTCACCGACGTTTTCCACCCCCCCAACGATGCCCTCTCTCGCCAGGTTCGCCACGGCCGTGTCGGTCGGGCAGAACAGCAGCGTCGACAGGCGGTCGGCAACGATCCGGTTAATCTCTTCGGGCATGCGCATGTTGAACGAACGGAGCCCAGCTTCTACGTGTGCGACGGGGATGTGGAGCTTCGCGGCGGCCAGCGCGCCGGCGAGAGTCGAGTTGGTGTCACCGTAGATCAGCACCCAGTCCGGCCGTTCTTCGAGAAGAACCCTCTCTACCCCCTCCAGCATGCGTCCCGTCATGGCGCCGTGCTGTCCGCCGGCTATCTCCAGATTGTACTTCGGGTGCGGGATGTCGAGCTCTTCAAAGAAAACCTTGGACATGTTTTCATCGTAGTGCTGGCCCGTATGAACCAGGACTTCAACGACGCGGTCGGCAAACTCGTTGCGAATGACCCGGGATACGGCCGCAGCCTTGATGAACTGGGGCCGCGCGCCAACGATGGTGACGACCTTGATCACTTCCCCAGGGCCTCGATCACCAGCATGACGATCTGGTCCTGCTCCTGCCGCGAAAGATCAGCACTCATCGGCAGGCTCATGACCTGGGCGGCCATGGCATCCGACGAAGAGACACTGCCGCTGATCCTGCTCAGGGCCCCGTATGCCGCCTGGCGATGCAGCGGAATCGGATAGTGCACGGCAGTGGGCACCCCTGCCGCCCTGAGATTCTCCTGAACCCGTTCGCGGTCCTCGACGAAGACCGTGTATTGCGCGAAGACACTGGTGCGGTCAGGGCGCTGGGTAACCGTCGGCACCTTGCCGGCGAACAATTCGTTGTAGCGGGCGCCGATTGCACGACGCTGTTCGACTTCCCACTCGAAACGCTCGAGCTTGCTCAGTACCACGGCACACTGCAGGGTATCCATGCGGCCACCGACGCCGATGCGGGTATGCACGTAACGTGTTTCCTGGCCGTGCACCCGGATCTCGCGCATGGCCTGGGCAAGCTGGTCGTCGCTGGTGAAGATCGCACCACCATCGCCGTAGCAGCCCAGCGGCTTGCTCGGGAAGAAGCTGGTACAGCCAATCGTCGAGAGATTGCAGCTCTTTCGCCCCCTGTACTCGGCGCCGAAGCTCTGCGCAGCGTCTTCGATGACCGTCAAGCCATGTCTGGCAGCGATCGCATTGATCTCGTCCATGTCCGCCGGCTGACCGTAGAGGCTGACCGGCATGATGGCACGGGTTCTGGGTGTGATCGCGGCCTCGATCCTGCTGGCGTCGATGTTGCAGCTATCCGCTTCGATATCGACGAAGACCGGTGTGGCGCCGAGCAAGGCGATGACTTCGGCGGTGGCGACGAAGGTGAACGGGGTGGTGATGATTTCGTCACCCGACCTGACGTCGAGGGCCATCAGCGCAATCAGGAGCGCCTCGGTCCCGGAGGCGACCGCAATGCAGTGTTTCGCCCCCGTGTATCTGGCCAGCTTGCTTTCCAGTTCGGCAACTTCCGGCCCCATGATGTACTGCCCGTGGTGCAGCACGCGATGGAGGTTGCGCTCGAGCTGCGCGCGCACACCGTCCTGCTGGACTGCCAGATCGATGAAGCTGACGGGCTTCGACCGCTGCGGGCTCGCGAGGTATTGCCGCGGGGTGATGGTGTGCTGGGGGTAGCGTTCGCACAGCGCTGCGTCACGGGTCAGAAGCCTGATGCTGTCCGGCGCAAAGCGCGACAGGGCACGGATCAGTTGCTCGTCCCCGGGATCCGGGCTGTCAAATACATTGCCTTCTCCGGCCAAACAGGCAAGCCAGTACTTGTCCCGCGCGAATGCTCCCAGGACGCGCCTGGCGAGAGCGGCGCATTGACGCCTGCTTATCTGCCGGTCCTGACCCTGTGCTTTCAGCAAGACCTCTCGGACCATGTTGAATTCCATGGTCTGCACGCTGCCTGCATAGAGCCAAAGCTTTCTGCCCTGATCTTGGCAACGTTGCAGAGCGGCCGCCGACACTGGCGCAAAAGGTGTGCGATTGGCGCAAACGTCAAGCACGATATTGACATCAATGAGCAGGTCCATGGATTTAAACGGGGCGACCCTGTTCTTTGCGAATCTGGGCCCGGAGGTCAATGGCCTCGAGGCGTTCCTGATACTCTGCGCCCAGTTCCGGCAATTCCGAATCGGGTGGCAGCGGCGCATTGAGAATGGACTCGTAGTGTTCAAGCATTGCCTGGACCTGCGAGCTGGTCTCCGCTGGCAAATCGTATTGCAGAGTTTGCGAATCTATTTCATCATCCGGCACGTTGACGAGCACGCGAACAGGGTCGTGCTTCAGGCGCAGAGGTTGCATGAATTCAATGCGACCTTGACTGTAGATGGCTTCAACCTGCATGATCTGTCCTTTCCGTGAATCAGGGCGCTATCTTGAACTGCATCGCTTTCGTCATTGGCTTGCCGGGGCCGCATCGCGCACGGACTGCCGCAGGCCAAGGCGTCATCAGCCGGCCCTTCTGGTGGACGAACCGGATTTCCACGTATTTTCTCCATGCTGGGATTTCACGACGACTGCGTCGGCGAGAGCCCGCGAGGTCGTCCACTTGCCGCCGAAGACATTGATCAGCCTACCTTGGCGTTCGATGACCGATTCCCGACTCGCTGCAGAGAAATGCGACTTGCTCGCGACGATCGGGCGGATGCCAGCAAAGCTGGCAATGATGTCCTGACGGGCTATGCTGTTGCTGAAGCAACGGCTGTAGTTGGCACTCAGATAATCGATTTCTTCATCGCTCGGCGCGCAATGGTCGGGGTCGTCCTGACTCACTTCAGTGGTACCGAGCAGGGTGTTCTCCCCGTGTGGGAGAACGAACAGGATGCGCCTTCCTCCAGGTACCTGCAGCACGCAACCCTGCAAACGCTTGCCTGGAACGACGATATGGCTGCCGCGGATCAGCTCAAGCCGGTAGGCACTGGTCACGCCCGACCTGACGAGCAGTCTCTCCGCCCAGGGGCCAGCGACATTGACGACACGGTCGTAACAGACCACACATGCGTCCGTGGAAAGTTCTCCGGTTGCGGGGTCGACCTTGAGAACGGGGGTCCGTTCGTGGATGGTCGCACCCGATTCCCTCGCTCTGTCCGCGGCCCACAACCCGAGTCGGTAGTCATCCATGCGGGCATCCCAGTAACCGTAGGCACCCAACAACCTCTCGCGTTTCAATCCGGGAATCCGCTCGACCACCTCGTCGGGATGGTACCAGCGGCCACGCGGGAACCCGGACCCCTTTGCCAGCAGATCGTAGAGCCTGATGCCTGCACCGACCAGCCACTTCGGGCGCTCTCCGCAGAGATGGATCGGAACGAGCAACTCGAGCGGGCTGACCAGGTGCGGCGCCTGCCGGATCCACCAGGAGCGCTCCTGAAGCGCCTCGCGAACCAGCCCCAGGTGGCCGAATTCGAGATAACGCAAGCCGCCATGCAGCATCTTGCTCGAAAAACGGCTGGTGGCAGACATCAACTGTCCTTTCTCGTACAGATCAACGGAGTCGCCGCGTCGGGCAAAGGCCCACGCGGTCATCACACCATTGATTCCGCCGCCGATGACTGCAACCTTCATTCCACCGCCAGTGTCGTACCCGCGAGCTTGTAGGTCTTGCCGGTCACCGGGCATCGCGCGGCTCCCTCTCCCTCAACGGGCAGAGCAAGACGTTCGCCATGCTCGCTGATCCAGCCGATCTGCCTTGCCGGCACCCCGGCCATCAGGGCATAGGGCTTGACGTCACGATTGATCACCGCACCGGCGGCGACAAAGGCGAAATCGCCGACCGTCACACCGCAGACGATCGTACTGTTTGCCCCAAGGGTTGCACCCCGCTTGATCGTGGTCGGGCGATACTCATCCTTGCGCGTGACTGCCGACCGGGGGTTGTAGACGTTGGTGAAGACCATGCTCGGGCCGCAGAAAACGTCGTCCTCGATACGCACGGCATCGTAGATCGAGACGTTGTTCTGTACCTTGACGTTGTTGCCGATCGTCACGTCATTGCCGACGAAGACATTCTGTCCGAAGGAACAGCCCTCCCCGATCCTGGCTCCGGCGCAAATGTGGGCGAAGTGCCAGACGCGGCTCCCGTCGCCGATTTGAGCGCCCTGATCGACGATCGCCGATGGATGGATGGTCACGGTCATGATCAGTAGTCCAGAGGCAGCGCAATGCGCTTGCCGTCACGAGCGGCAAGGTATGCGGCAATGAGTGTTTCGAGCGACTTGAGCCCTTCACGGCCATCGGTTTCCGGATCCGCTTCGCCACGCATGACCTTGATCACGTTGTCGTAATACAGCGGATGGCCGAAGCCATAGACCGATGTCGTCGCGTAGTTGGCTGCCGCAATCCTTTCGTCTTCCGGCAGTTTCTCGGCGAATTCCCAATGCTGGATTTCATTGACCGCAACGCCGCCGATACGCACCGTACCCTTCTCACCCAGGATCGTGATGCTGCCTTCGAGATTTTTCGGATAAGTCAGCATGGTGACGTTCATCGAACCGAGTGCGCCAGAGCGCCAGCGAATGCTCAACACGCCGCTGTCTTCGACCTGGATGTCGCGCTCCAGGGTGGCGGTATACGCCTGGATGCTCTCGATCGGGCCGATCAACCAGTCGAGCAGGTCGACGTAGTGGCTCGCCTGGTTCATGAAGGCGCCGCCGTCGTACTCCCATGTGCCGCGCCACTTTGCGCTGTCGTAGTACTCCTGCGGTCGCGTCCAGAAGACATTGATGTTGACCATGTAGATGCGACCAAAACGCTTCTGCTCGACAGCGCGCTTGAGGAGCTGCAGCGTGGCATTGCGACGGTTCTGCTTGACGACGAACATCCTCACCCCCGCTTCGTCGCAGGCCTTGACCATGCGCAAGCCATCGTGCCACCGCGTCGCCATTGGCTTTTCCGTCATGACATGGCGCCCGGACTCGGCGATTTCCACTGACTGTTGCGGATGCAGACCGCTGGGCGTCGCCAACACGACCAGATCGGCAGTACTTGTCCTCAACATGTCAGTCAGGCTTGAGTGCCCCTCTGCCGCCGTGCGCTTGACGGCCTTGTCGAGCGCGATGGAATCGACATCGCAGACGTCTACGATTTCGACGCGGTCAGCGTGTTGTTCCATGGCGCCGAAGTGGTTGGCGGAAATCCGCCCACAGCCAACAAGGGCCAGGCGAATCTTGCGATCGGTAATGACGGGATAGTTGCGCACGGTGTTTGCTGATGGAGACGAGGAGTGGAACAGGGTGAAACCAGCTGCTTCGGTAGCGGCCATTGGGACGCGCTTCGGGTAGACCCGGCCGGGATCGCTGCGCGAGCATCTCGCTCGCGCGCCCCGGTTGGCAGAAGTCGGCGACGATCTCCTTCGTGCAACGGCTACAGTGCGCGAACGAACAGCATTTTGCTCACACATCAGGCGCCGGCGCGCTCCGGCCTCTTGCGCCGCTTCGTGCTTCGTCAGTGTCGGCGGACGGACCAGAGACCGCGACCCCGTCACCCTCCCAGGTTTCCGGACCAGAAATGCTGCCCAGCGAGCGAATCCAGATCAAAGGCGCGATGCTAACACAGATGGGCGGGCTTTTCGGACTTCTTCCCTGCACCGACCGACCAGCGGGTCGAAGGCCGGCGACTGTTTGCGCTAGAATCCGGGCAATGTCACGAAGGTCCCCGTCATGCACGTCATCGCTCCCAGCATTCTCTCCGCCAGCTTTGCACGACTCGGCGAGGAGGTGGTCAACGTCATCGCCGCCGGCGCAGACTGGATTCACTTCGACGTGATGGACAACCATTACGTTCCCAATCTGACCATCGGTCCGCTCGTCTGTGAGGCGATCCGACCATTGACCCAGGCGCCGATCGACGTCCACCTGATGGTCAGGCCCGTCGATCGCATCGTTCCCGATTTTGCCCGTGCTGGCGCCAACATCATCAGCTTTCATCCCGAAGCCTCCGAACACGTCGACCGGACGCTGGCGCTGATCCGCGAGAACGGCTGCCAGGCCGGACTGGTGTTCAATCCGGCGACGCCGCTCGCCCATCTCGATCACGTCATGGATCGACTGGACCTCATCCTGCTGATGAGCGTCAACCCCGGTTTCGGCGGGCAGAGCTTCATACCGTCGACGCTGCCCAAGATCGCCGCCGTACGCGCCCGCATCGATGCCTACGAGCGCGAGCGGGGCCGCCGCATCCGGCTCGAGGTGGACGGCGGCGTCAAGGTCGACAACATCGCCGAGATTGCGCGCGCCGGCGCCGACACCTTCGTCGCCGGCTCGGCAGTCTACGGTGCCGGCCGGGAGAGCGATCCGAATCGCTACGACAGCGTCCTCGCCGCCCTGCGCGCACAACTGGAGAATCCATGATGCCGCCCCCTCTTGCCGTCCGCGCCGTGCTCATCGATCTCGACGGCACGCTGCTCGATACCGTGCTCGATCTGCATGCCGCTGCCAACGCCATGCTGCACGATCTCGACCGCCCCGGGATCGCCGTCGAAGCGATCCGCAGCTATGTCGGCCGCGGCATTCCCAATCTGGTCAAGCGCGTTCTCGCCGGGTCGATGGCGGCGGCCGACGATGCCACGCCACCGCCTGCCGCGGCGCTGGCCAGCTTCAAGCGGCACTACAGTGTCGAGAACGGCCGCCATGCGGCGCTCTTTCCCGGCGTCGGCGAGGGTCTCGATGCGCTCAGGGCCCTTGGCTTGCCGCTTGGCGTGATCACCAACAAGGCCGAGGCCTTCACCCTGCCCTTGCTGCAGCGCACCGGCCTCTATCCCTACTTCGACGTCATCGTCAGCGGCGACGTCCTGCCGCGGCCGAAGCCCGACCCGATGCCATTGCTCTGGGCCAGTGGCCGTCTCGCCGTGTCGCCGGTCGACGTGCTGATGATCGGCGATTCGGTGCACGATTTCCACGCCGGCAGGGCGGCCGGCTGCCATGTCTTTCTCGTTCCCTACGGCTACAACGAGGGGCGCGACGTTCGCGAGCTGGCTTGTGATGGTATAGTCTCGACCCTCGCCGAGGCGGCGCAGCGCCTGGTTCACGCCTGAACATTCTGCCGGCAAGGTCGCTGGCCCTGGTCCGCCGCGATGGGCAGCGACAGCCGCGTGCGGCGGCCTGGGTCACGATGGCACCTGAGCGCAGGGCGGCAGGCGAACACCGGCAGGAAGCCCGTCCGTTGCCGGCGTGTTTCCTTGTGGAGTTCCGATGACCGAAGCCTACTTCAATCGCCTGGCTGCCGAAGGTTACAACCGCATCCCGGTCACGCTCGAGACCTTTGCCGATCTCGACACGCCGCTGTCGATCTACCTCAAGCTGGGCAATACACCTTACAGCTATCTGCTCGAGTCGGTGCAGGGCGGCGAGCGCTTTGGCCGTTACTCGATCATCGGGCTGGCCAGCCCGACGCGTATCGTCGTCAACGCACACCAGGTGCTGGTGCTGAACGGCAACCGCATCGCCGAACGCGAGGACGACACCAACCCGCTCGAGTTCATCGGCAAGTACATGAAGCGCTTTCGCGCCGCGCCGACCACCGGCCTGCCGCGTTTCTGCGGCGGTCTGGTAGGCTGTTTCGGCTACGACACCGTGCGCTACATCGAAACCCGGCTGACACGATCGCAGAAAGCCGATGAGCTGGGGATTCCCGACGTCCTCCTCCTGCTGTCCGAGGAGATCGCGGTGGTCGACAATCTGTCGGGCAAGCTGACGCTGGTGGTGTACGCCGAGCCGGGCGTGCCGGCGGCTTACCAGAAGGCTCAGGCCCGCCTGCGCGAACTGCTGCTCCGGCTGCGCGAACCGGTCGCCATTCCGCCGGAAACGCCGCAATCCTCGCCCCCTGCGGCATCACTCTTCGGTGAGGCGCAGTTCCGACGGGCGGTGGTCAAGGCCAAGAGCTACATCACCGAGGGCGACATCATGCAGGTCGTCCTCTCGCAGCGCATGAGCAAGCCCTTTGCCGCCAGTCCGATGGCGCTCTACCGCTCGCTGCGCTCGCTCAATCCGTCGCCCTACATGTTCTACTTCGATTTCGAGGACTTCCATGTCGTCGGCGCCTCGCCGGAGATCCTCGTACGCCTCGAGGGTGACACGGTCACCGTACGGCCGATTGCCGGAACGCGGCGGCGCGGCGTCTCCTTCGAGGAGGACCAGGCACTCGCCGCCGAGTTGCTGGCCGACGAGAAGGAACGGGCCGAGCATGTGCAGCTTCTCGACCTGGGTCGCAACGACGCCGGCCGTGTCGCCCGCGTCGGAACGATCCGGCTCACCGAGAACATGATCGTCGAACGCTACTCGCACGTGATGCACATCGTCTCCAACGTCGAAGCCCGCTTGCAGCCGGGACTGGACGCCCTCGACGTGCTGCGCGCGACCTTTCCCGCCGGCACCGTTTCCGGGGCGCCGAAGGTGCGCGCGATGGAGATCATCGACGAACTCGAGCCGGTCAAGCGCGGCATCTACGCCGGTGCCGTCGGTTACCTGGGGTTCAACGGCGACATGGACCTGGCGATTGCCATCCGCACCGCCATCGTCAAGGATGGCCACCTGCATGTGCAGGCCGGAGCGGGAATCGTTGCCGATTCCGATCCGGCTGCCGAATGGCAGGAGACGCAGAACAAGGCGCGCGCCGTCCTGCGTGCCGCCGAGCTGGCGGAGCACGGTCTCGACACGCGCTTCTGAGCGTCACCGAACTCGACGCGCCCGCAGGCCGGCGGGCGTTCAACGTGACCAATGTACGTGCAGGCGGAGTTCCTGCGGGTTGTAGTGGAACTCGAGGGTACCCTGGTAGGCGTGATGGACCGCTTCCCCTATGGCGCGCGCGAGATGAATGTCGGTAGTGCTGAGCCTCAGCTCTGTCTCACCGTCCTCGAAAGCCATCACCCGTTTCAGTGGGTGCTCGGCGCGTTGCCGTTCCGCTTCGTTGCGCACCAGGTGAACGATGTCGTCGTGATGCGCCCGCAGGAAGTCACCGCCGAGAACGAGCCTGCCCGCCGGACAATGGTCGTGCACCCGATGGCACGCCGGGCAGCGGACCCGGTGCGCGTCGGCTGGCGCGGCGATTCCCCATTGCCAGCGTCCGTGGCTGAACACGGCGTGGCAGTCCGGGCAGATGGTCGGCTCAGCGAGCTTGCCCTTGCTGCGGTAGCTGTCGTGCGCCTCTTCCTGCAGCAGGCGGTCGCGGCGTACCGGGTGAAAACCGACGGGAATGGACTTGCTGCTCATGATGAACCTCCTTGTCGATCGGCACGCACCCGCCATCGGCAGGCGCGGCACTGGGTCGTTGCCGGGGGCAACGACCGCCGTCCCCCGCAGGCGCGTGCTGCCCTCGTCCTGCTTTAAGGATAGATCGTGCGAGGGCGTTTGCCAGCAAAAAAACCTCTTGACGAGCATGGACTGAACGACTGGCAGCGAATGGGCCATGGCGATCCGCACCCGCCGATCGGCACTCATCGCTGCCTCCGCAGGCCATCGGCCCTCGCCACCCTCCTGCCCGACCCGCAGCCAGCGCGCAAGGCTCGGTTGGCGGAGGCCATGCGGGGGCACGTCCTGGCAGACTGCAGACTGACCGGGCGCCATGGGCGGCAGCGTTCGCCGGCGTCCACTGGCGGCGGTTTCGAGCAAAGCCGGCTAGTCGACACGCACGTTGCGAAATTGCCAGGGGTCAGACTCGTCGAGTTCCTCCGGGAACAGGTGGCGGCGCCCGTGCAGCGGCGTCCACCCCGTGTAGGCGCCAATCACCGGGCCGAGGTAGGGCATGCAGATCTGCAGCACCCGCTCAAAGTCGATTTCGTCTGGCTCGACGACTCCTCGAGCGGGATTCTCGATCGCCCAGATCATCGCGGCGAGTGCTGCCGCGCAGACCTGCAGCGTGGTTGCGCTGTTATGCGGCGCGAGACGCCGCGCCTCATCGATGCCGAGTTGCGAGCCGAACCAGTAGGCGTTGCGTGCATGCCCGGCGAGCAGCACGCCCAGCTCGTCCATGCCGCCGGGCAAGATGTCGTCGAGCAGGATGCGCTTGCGTTCGTCGCGCCGGTAGTTGCGCGCCGAGAACTCGTGCAGCGACAACAGCGCGTCATCGCACGGCTGATAGGCGTAGTGTACGGTGGGCCGGTAGCTCGGCGCCTCACCGCTGCCGATGCTCAGGTAGTCGGCGATCGAGATCGATTCGCCATGCGTGATGGCAAAGCCGTGGAACGGACCGCCACCCGGTGTCCAGCTGCGTACGCGCGTGGCGCATCCCGCCCGCTGCAGATAGATGGCTGCGCGCGAGCCGCTGCCATGGCGGCAACCGTCCCTTGGCAGGCTGCGCTCGTGAGAGCCCCAGCCGAGCTCGCACGGCTGCTGCGCCTCGCTGATGAAGCCATCGACCGACCAGGTGTTGACAAACTCGCCCGCCTGCCGGCGCAGGCCCGAGACCTGCGTGTCGCGTTCGGCGATGTGAATCGTGCGCACGCCAAGGCGGCGTGCAAGCTCGGCCCAGCCTGCACGCTGTTGCGGGATGGATACCACCGGATCGGTCGCGGCGGCGAGGTCGAGCAACGCCCGCTTGACGAAATGCGAGACCAGGCCCGGGTTGGCGCCATGCGTCAGAACCGCCGTCGGCTGCTCTGGCGAGGGCACGCGCAATGCCAGTGCCTGCTCGCGCAGCGCGTAGTTGGTGCGCGCGGCAAGCGCCAGCGTCGGGTCGTCGTAGCCCCCGGGCCACGGCTCGATCGACGTGTCGAGGTAAAGCGCACCCCGGCTCCGGGCGTAGTCGATCAGCGCCAGCGACGAGACATCTACGGCGACATTGAGGAGGAAATCACCACGGCCAAGAATCGGATCGAGGATCTGGCGGAAGTTGTCCGGGCGCAGCAGGTGCGTCAGCAGACGAACCCCGGCCTGCTCGGCAACGGCACGGCCTGCCGCGTCGCCGGCGATGACGGTGATCATCGCCGGGCGGATGCCGATGTGGCGCTGGATGAGCGGCAGCAGCCCTTGGCCAATGCAGCCGAACCCGACGATGACCAGGCGGCCCGGGAAGTCGAGGTAGAGCCGGTGCTCGCTCATGTCGCTTCTCCAGCAGGATCAGGATCGCCGATCATCAGCGACGACGGGCGGCTACATGCTGCGCCGATACTGGCCGCCGACCTCGTAGAGGGCGGTGGTGATCTGCCCCAGCGAGCAGACGCGAACAGCATCCATCAGGACGGCGAAGACATTGCCGTTGTCTATGACCACCCGCTGCAGGCGCTCGAGCATCGCTCCCGAAGCGACCGCATTGCGGCCCTGAAAGGCCTGCAGGCGCTGCAGCTGCGACTGTTTCTCTTCCTCCGTCGAGCGCGCCAGTTCGATCTCGATCTGGGCATCTCCATGCGGGTTGCGGAAGGTGTTCACACCGACGATCGGGAACGAGCCATCGTGCTTCTTGTGCTCGTAGTAGAGTGATTCCTCCTGGATCTTGCCGCGCTGATAACCGGTTTCCATGGCGCCGAGAACGCCG
>ERZ761603.502-NODE-502-length-32656-cov-10.650164_pt1 | contig 32656 bp, 25 predicted proteins | sample MGYA00511879_ERZ761603 | MGnify/ENA primary metagenome ERZ761603 (study PRJEB28899, sample SAMN02850040) | bioreactor sludge metagenome | biome: EBPR Sludge; feature: EBPR Bioreactor; material: flocular biomat | place: Australia: Thorneside Wastwater Treatment... | reverse complement strand
TGCTCCATGGATGCCAAGAGCAACAAGGACGGCGATGACGGCAATCCATGGCAGGGGAACCCCCGGGAGCAGTGACATGAGAGCCGCCCCACCGCCCGCGCCGACGAGTGCGGTGATCCCTTTGCCAGCCATTGACGTGGCGGAAAGCGGAGAGTGCTCAAGCATCCGCTTTGCCTGCGACTTCGTCTCTTCGGCCACTGCGATCGAGGAATCGACATGCTTGGCAAAATGGTCGCGGACGTTGCTGAAGCCCCGGACGGCCCAAGCCACTTCGGCGATCATCTGCCTCACGTAGCTCTTGGCCGTCTCGTCTTCGGCCACTTGGGACGGAAGGTCGTCGAAGACATAAGCGACGACGCGGGAGCCAAACTCCCGGTGTCCTTCGTTCGACGAGCGATGGCTAGCAAGGGCGAGCACAAGGCTCACCCATTGCTCGATTGCCAGAGGAGGGTTTTTCCGAACGTCTTTAGCGTCCATACACGCCTTGGGGTTGGCCAAGAATCGAAGCCAATGCAAAAGCGGCTTGCTTCGAGCGGTCGTACTCTTTATCGACCGTAATCTCGCCCCATGGCGAAATGGTCACGACGATGTTTCCGCACCACCGCGTCGAAAGCACGTTGTCACTGTACTGGCGGTACTTGTTCGAAGCGTCCGTCTCGGGTTTCTTGCCAACCGAAACGATGGTGTACTCGGGGCTCATTGCCTTCACGGCAGGCTGGTAGTAGCCGCTGTCTCGCCCATGATGCGACGCTTTTAGAACATCACACTTGAGATTCTCGCCGTAGAGGTTGTGAATGTCTTCCCATGCCTCAAGGTCAGCGTCACCGCCAAGGATGACGAGACGTCCGGCGTATTTGAGGGCCAGAACATAAGAGTGAAGGTTCCAACACTGCTGTTGGTTTGCGCTGTCTCTCAAAGCGGGAGTCGGTGCAAGCACGACAATTCCGTCGCCTCCACCCCCTTGGTCGTCCTGGTTGTAATAGACCCCTTCAGCTCCTCGGAAGAGGTTCAACACTTTTGCTCCCTCGTTACCTGCCCGGTAGCTTTGGTAGGAAGCCCAGGCAGCCTTCTCGGCGTCGCTCTTGAAGCTGGTCACGACCTTGTTGTTGTCGGTGTCCCAAAAGTTCTCAATGCCGACGCCCGCTGGCTTGAGGCACTGAAGTCCAGTGAGATGGTCAAGGTCTGGGTGGGTCGCGACGAACCGAAAGAGCGGTTTCGGGCCAGTCCATTGGGAGAATTTGGACGTATAGTATTCGACCGGGTTCGTCAGCTCGATGTTGTAAGCCTTCAGGGCAAATTCCCGCAAAGTCTTCGTCCGTTCGCCTGGCAGGCTTTGGCCGAGGATAGAGCGAATATCCTGGTTCAGCTTGTAGGTGTCGTACTCGGCCTTGGCGGCCTCTTCGAGTTCAGCGACGGTCTTGTCGTCCAGGTCGCTTCCGTTGTTGATGTCGATCATCGTAAGCCGCCCGCTTGGGTGCTCGACGATGGTGCAGTCGCCGTGTCCGACGTTGAGGAAATGAATTTTCAGTGACATGATTTCAAGGTCTCCGATACGGTTTGGGAGTTCGCGTTTGGAGACGATGAAAGACCGGGGTGATTGACACGAGCGGCTTTGCACTGCCAACCTAATAGGGTCCTATAGCCTTCCGAGGCGAACGGGGCGTGGCTCCGGGGTTCAGCCGGAGCAAAATGACACATAGGGGGCCTCGCAAGGGGCCCTCGGCTTTGCCGACAAGTCGTCGATCCCGTCATTGACGGCCCTCCAACAAGTCGGCGAACGTCTCAAGCTTGAGACGAAATCGGTGGTTCTCAGCCCAGACGGCCTTCAATACGTCGGCCTCCTCCAAGCTGATGGTTTGGGAAAGGATCCCGGCCACGACGATGTCCGGAGTGGTCAGGATCTTGAGGTTCGGACTCACGGTTTGGACTCGCTTCACGGCCCTTCGGTCGTCGATGGCGACGGCTCCCTCGAACTCGATGGCCGCGGCAAAGGAGAACGACTCGCCGCTTCCGAGTCCAAGGCCGAGGAGCGTGGCCACGGTGTCCGTGATCGCCTTCCCTTCCAAGGTCAACGTCTTGATATGGCCGCCATTGACCAGTTCTTCGAGGTGCTCCCGTTCGGACTGAATCTCCTCAAAGACGGCGTCCACAATCCGGATCCGGTAGCCGAGCCCCTGCATCAAGTCGAATCGACGCACCCTCAGGAAGTTGAGGAGCGTCGAAGCGTCCGCGATGAGAAGCGATTCCTCCATTTAGTCGTCGAAGTGCTCCCTCACCTGTTCAAACTCGTCGTCGGGGTCGAGTCCGGCGAGGGCGACAAAATCTCGGAAGCGTCCGCCTGAAATCGCCTCCCGGCGGTAAGCCTCTCGGGCCAGCCAGCGGACGTAAGTGTTGAGGAACGGCTGCTCTTCCCCTCGGTCTTCGATGAGGGTTCGGCCTTCTTCTTTCTGAGCGAGGAGGACCTGGAGCTTGTCCCGGTTGACTTTCCCAAGGTCGCTGAGCCGATAAGCGGCGGCTTCGTAGCTGACCTGGAACCAGTCCGCGATGAAAGCGACGTCGTGAAAGGCGATCTCTTGGGAACCTGGCGCATTCCGCTTTTCAATCGGCTCGCCGAGCTCGGTGGCAGGGTCGAAGAGCCACATGGTCTCGCGGCTCGGCCCGCCCTTGTCGATACGGTCGAGCAGGTCGATGACTCCGCGCGAGGGCATGAGGAACTCGCTCGCGAAGCTGTTGGCCCGTCGCTCGATCAGCTCCTTGGAGTTGCTGGAGCTGCTGACCGAAGCGATGCGGGTCTTGCGGTCGGCCAAAACGTGGGCGTACTCGTGGGCATACGAGAACCGGCGCCTACTTCGGCTGTGGGTCTGGTTCACGATGACCGCGGCCCCGATGGCCGAATGGAAGAGGCAGATCCCGGAGACGTTGTCCGGCATTTCCGCCGATACGGCCCAAATGCCCTGCATCGAGATCACTTCGGCGACGTCCTGAATCGGCCCGGAACCGAGCCCCAGGCGACGCCTTTCTTGCTTGGCCAGCTGCTGGCCCTGCTCGTAGGCTTCGTAGTTGTTTCGGGGATCCCGGATGCCGTAATCGGGCGGAAGCTGCCTCGGCTCGTCGCCGATCAGCCGCTCTATGGTTCGGGCTTCTTGGAAGATGTTCGAGAACTCGACGAGCCTGCCTCGAAGCCCCGGGGACTCGGCAAGGGCGTCCTGCATCCGGAACAAAGCAGTAAGAGGCTCCTCTTCATGCGCTTCCTCTTCGAGCAGGATCGAAGAGAGCGAGCGGCCATAGAGCCTGGCCAAGCGGACGATCTCCAGCGAGTTCACGCTGCGAGAGCCCGCTTCGATCTGGGCAAGCGACTCACGGGACAGGCCAAGGTCTTCAGCGACTTCTTGCTGGGTGAGAGCAACGCTCTTTCGAGCGTCCTGCAACCGTTGACCTAACTGTTCTTGAGTGAGTGCCATATCGTTCCTTTACATTGTGGGCTAGTCTTGCCCTCATTGTAGGACGGTTATTCCATCCTTGTCAATAATAGACGCAGATGTAAGGCAAAAAGTTTCAGGCTAGATTCGAATGCGCTCGACCTCGTCGAGGTTGACAACATCCGTCCGGCGGTCGTAGAGCCCCGTTGTCCGGGTCGATTCGTGCGCCGCCATCTGCGCGGCGACTTCGAGCTGACCTCCATTTTCGAGGTAGTTCGTGATCCCGGTCGCCCGGAACGTGTGGCAAGACACGCGTGGCGAGAGCCCGGCTTCGGCCACTCTGCGCTTCACCATCATGAGGGCGTCCGTCCGGGTCATGGCGTTTTCGGTGAGGAGCCTCGTCCTTCCCTTGGCCGTCCGGAAGAGCGGGCCGCGAAGGTCTTTGGCAATCTCTGCCGATTTGATGTAGTCGTCGAGGTACTCCTCCGCCGTGTGGTGGACGGGCATTTCGTGGAACTTCCCTCCCTTCTCATGGAGCCGGATCCACCACCGTTTCCCGTTCTGGTAGTAGTCCTCGACGGCCATGGCCGTAACGGCTCCCACCCGGGCGAACGAAAAGACCATCAGGGCGATGAGGGCGCGGTCGCGCTTCCCGACGACATGCGAGGTGTCGATGCTGTCGAGAAGGGCCCGCGCATCTTCGGCGGAAAGGACGGGGGTCTTCCCTTTCCGATAGCTATGGCGAGGGCCGCGGACGGCGGCGGCGGGGTTGAACTTGACCGCCTGGCCGACGACCATCCAGTCGAAGAGCATCCGGATCCCGGCGAGATGCTGCTTCACGGTTTGCGGAGCCCCAGGATGTTTCTCGATATAGGCGGCGACGTGCATCGGCTCGATACCGTCGAGCGAAAGCCCGCGCTCGTCGCACCACTGCATGAACTGCCATACGGCCCGGCCATAAGCCTGGCGCGTGTTGGGGTTCCGGATGTTGACCGTGAAAAACTCGAAGAACCTCTTGGACGCCCCACTCCCCGCCCGCTCGATCACGGCGGGCAGAATCCCGGTCGAGGCCGGGTCGAGGACGGTGGGCAGTAAAACGTCTTTTTGGTCGCCTTCCATGGAGCTCCTTTGCGGGGTGCTCTGCACCCAAGCATAAAGGACGTTATGATGGGCTAACTCGATGCGCAAGGCACGAAGTTTTTCGGCCAAGGATCCGAGCTGTCAAAATGGGAAGATGGCCGGTCATGGATCCCTGACCGGGAGGTTCAATGCGATTGTCGCCTCCCCCCGAGGAAAGCAAGCCGAGGTCTGGCTCGTCGAGCCGAACGGTGACGAGCACTTGGTGCGCTGCCTCGTCCTTTCGAGCGGAGTCGAGATCGGGGGCGACGGAGAGACCATCGCTTATCTCAACGACCGCTATGGTTCGGCGGCTGTCTCGCTGACCGCGAAACGGGTCGTTGACTCGATTTGAGTGAAGTTAGTTCGCTGTCGCGGCGGCCATATCGTCTTGTTCCGCGAGCTCCTCGGCGGCATCAGGCGGACCAGCGGCGGGACGATTTGCGATGAGCTCGGTGATGTCGCTCCATTCTTCCATGCGGAAAACATGAACGCGGCGTACATACGCGCAGAATCGTGGGGCCTGAGCTCTGAGCGTCGCCTGCAACATTAAGAGGGCTTTGATTGGGTCTTGGTCTGATTCCGTATGGTAGAGGGAACCTTGTGGATGAGCAGTGAACCCAGCATTGGCCAACGCTTGAGGAATTTCCGTCTGATAAATGTTCGTGCGGTCAGCGTCTGTTAGACCGTCCGCTCTCATTTGCACGGTGTCCATATCAAAGGCGATAGCGTATTGAGCCATTGGAATTCCACTGCGATTTTACCTTTGCTCACGCGTAGTCACGCGGCCAAAGTGGCCGACGACCTTTTCCTCACTCGAATCGGGTCGTTCTACTTGCGAGCGGAAATGCAATGGACAAGCGGGCGCGTGTCGGAGGGCCCCGGCCTGGATGCGTCCGGAGACAGTCGTCCCGAGCGCAGTGAGGGGATCATGAGCCGAAGGCTCCGATCAGACGCCCGTCGATGGTGTGCAGCCTGGTCGGGCGGAGGCCGACAAAGCCAGGCGAAGGCTATTGCGGTGGAGCGGTTTTCTGAAGCAAAGTCGGGGGATTGCCGGATCAGAGTCTGGACACTTTAAGCAGGGGGGCGAAATGAGGGATGTATTCGACGTGATGGTCACGGGCAACGCTTTAGGAATCATCGGCGACAAAGCCATGGCCGGACGGACGAAAAGAGCGGTCGAAAGAGCGATGGCCGCTGCGACCGAAGGCGAATATCAGCGTCCTCGGACGGTCGTCGTCCATGATTCTCCGCTGGCCGTCCACATCGACCCCGACAAAGCCTTGGTGCTTGTGATCACGAACGAGCACGGGTTTCCCCTGATCGATGCGGAGTTCGTGGACGAGGTGCTCCCCTTCTGCACCCGGGTCTCGCTCGCCTAGAACCCGTAGTATTCGAGGATGGGTGACGAGCTGAGCCGCTCGATCTCCGCAATCCGCCAACCGTTGCGAAGGGTTCCGATGTTAAAGCGGAGACGCTCCGTCCACGTCGCCGTATAGACGTTGTTCGTCGCCGAACCGGTCGGGGCAAATGTGATCCGATAGGTGGCGATGGCCGTGGCGTTGTTGGTATCCGTCTGCGCGATTCCGACGAGGGTCGGTGTGATCGAAACCTGGTTGAGCTTCCCCTTGAACTTTTGGAACCGCTCCTTCATCTGGTCGAGAGTGCGTGTGGTTCCGTCGTGAAGCGTGAGTTTGGTGTCGCTAAAGAAGTATTCGTCTGAAACGTAGCCGTAGCTCATGTTCGAAGCGATGGACGTGATCATCGAACTCGCGTTCCCGAAGGCGGGACGCTGGTCGGCGAAGTAGGTCATGTCCTGGACGGCGAGCTCGTCCGCGTAGGCGTCGCCTGCATCCTTCACTCGGGCGGGGTTCTTGGCGAGCCAGGTCTGGCGCGAGATCCTCCACCCGTTCTCCGTCCTGATCAGGTCGAAGGCGTAGCGGACGGAACGCTCGACGATCAGCTCCGCTTCGTCTTCATAAGGTGACGGCTCGTCTTGGAACCAACCCTTGGCCGTCATGGCGCGGGCGAAGAGGAACGTGGCGTCGAGGTAGGCCCTGTCGTTGGAAACGAGGACGAACCCGTCAACTCTTTGCTGCCGGATCTTGATCGAGCCGTCCGGCATAGAGTCAAAGTGGTCGCCTTTCGCGGTGTCGGGAGGTGACGACGGCGAGAAAGTGGAAGTATAAACCTGCTTCGGCCAGCCGTCTTCGGCTTCCCATCCCGAGTTCCAAGTCGAGGCAAAGCGTTCGACCAGCTCGTTGAGCTGCTCTTCGTTCGACTTGGCGATTTCCTGCGTCGTCTTTCCCGGGTCGCCAGGGTCGAACGGATCGGGTGGATGGAGCAAGCCCGAGACTTGGGGGACTTTTCCTCCGGCCAGCAAGAACCCTCCCCCCAGCACCGAGAGGGCGAGGGCAGCAAGCGCGACAATCAGAGAGACGAGCATCCAGAACCCAGTCACGAACGGCTTCGACTCATGGACGTGCCTTTTGAGGTCGAACCGCTCGGGACGCTGCTCCCCGCGTGAAGGCCGGTTCAGGTTCGTGTCGCCGCTCATCGCTGGTGCTTCTGTCTTGCCTCCTGTTCTTGCGCGGCGGTGCGAAGCTCGTTCGTCTGCCGGTTGCCGGAGATCGACGCTTCGCGGAATTCTTGGTTCTGGTCTTGGGTCGGCTTGTCTTGGAACCTCTGCGGCGACGTCTCGATTTCGGCTCCGACGATCCGTTCCGCCTCCGGTTTGTCCCAGCGGTTGCCGTCCTTCCACATCCACTCCGAGGCCCGGTGTTCGAACCGGTTGGGCTCGGTCGAGATGTTCTCCTGCTGGGTGGTCTTTGCCGAGAATTCGGCGAACCTCGGCTCGTTGTCACGGCCTCTTTCTGGCCGCTCGGCATACATCCGGAAAGACTCTGGCCTGTATTTCGGGTCGGCTTCGACCTGCTCCTTGATCTTCGCATCGCCAAATTTCGAAGCGACTTGCGAGACGTGGGGGCCCTGGTTCTCAGGGTGTTCGGTCAAAACGTAGGCGGTGCCCTTTGGGCGGTTGACTTCCTGGACGTAGAGGAGAGTCGGCTCCTTTCCTGGACCGTTGTCGTATTCGATCTCGTAACGCTTGGAGCTCATTCCTTCTTCTTCCTCGCCCGAAAGCCTTCGAGCTTGCTCGCGTAGTCAGCCGACTCTTCCTCGGTCGCGTCGGTGGTCTCTTCCAGCGGCGGGTCGATGAGCTTTCGAGACTGGGCGTCCGATTCGTCCCACGCTCCGAGCCATTGCTCTCCGGGCGGGCGGAGCTTGACGTCTTCGACGTCGTCGGCGATTGCGGCCAGGCCAGATCCGAAAAGCCATTTGCCCGGATAGTTGTGCTTGTATGCCCCGACTCCCGGGACTAGGTAGTAGCCGGTCAAGCCGGTTTCGGGAGACGTGGGCGGAATCGTGAACATTTCCGATTCGAGCACCGACTGCCGTTTCGCGTACTCTTCGGACCGCGTGTAGGTGGTGGACGGCTGGGCCTGGCCGAACCCGTGCGGGGTCGTCCTTCCCTCGCTCGTCCGGACTTCGATGGCCTCGTATTCGCCAAAGAGCATCGAAGCCCATTTCGCGGTGTTCGGGCTTTCCAAACGAAGGATCGCCTTGCAGTTGCATTGGCTGGTCAAAGCTCCGGCGATGTTCTCGCCGTAAACCTCTTTGAGCCCGTCGAAGTCTTGGAAGCCGAGCACGACGCAGACGCCTTTCGAGCGGCCCTTCGTGAGCAGGCTCGGAAGGCCGTCGAGCTTTCCGGCTTCTGCGAGCTCGTCGAGGAAAATCCAGCTTCGGCGAGATCCAGTCCGGTCTTCGGGCTGGTCGAGCAAGAGCTCGCTCACCCGTTTGAAGACGACCTGGTTGATCCGGTCGAGGGCGGCTCTGGCCCGCTCGTTGTTGCCGAGCACGAGGACGCAGTTCTTGTCGCCGCGGTGGGAAACCCATTCGTTGAGGGAGATCTTTCTCCCGGCGTCGAAAGCCTTGTCCCACATGGCAGCGATGGGCTCGTAGGGTGTGAGCTTTGTGGCCACGGTGGACATCACTTCGTCCAGCGTCTCCCGGTTGTGATAGAACCGGTCGGAGATATGCCGCGTCTCAGGGCAACGGTCGAGGACGCGCTTGAGCCGCTCGACGGTGTGCATCGACTTGATGAGGTCGCTGAACCTCCAGTCGGCACCGGAGCGGATGAAGGACAAAAGCACTCCGTAAAGGAGGAGCTGGGCCGAGTCCACAAAGAACGGCTGGCTTGCGTTTTTGTCGGACGGGATGAGTGTGACTGCTGCCTGCAAGGCCGCGGTCGGCTCGGTGATGTCTTTGGCCATGTCCCAGGCGAGGCACCGTTCATCGAACGGGTTCAGCGTATAGACCGCGCCCGGAAAGCCCATTCCGGGCATCTGCGAGGCGAGGTCTTGCTTCGCGTCGTAGATGAGGGCTCGGTGGTCGGCCCCGGTTCCGACCTGCTGAAGCACTTCCTGCATGAGCAGTTTCAGGGTCAGCGTCTTGCCGCTTCCCGTCGTCCCGACGACCATGAAGTGGGACGTCGCGAACTTGGACGGGATGCGGAGCCCGCCCCAAGTGATCCCGGGGTCGTTCTTGTCGAGTTTGAACTCGGCGGCTTTGTTCTCCGCGAGATCCACGGGCTGCGCCCGTCCCCTCACGAGCTTCCCGACGACCTGCGTCACAGGCTGGTTGAAGCTGAACCACCAGGATATGGCTCCCAGCACGAGAGCCCACGTTCCGGCGGTCGCGTTGTCGGCTTTGAAGTAAGCCGCGGCCAGAAACGTGAGGATCGAGACCAGAACCGGGACGAGGCTCTTGAGAATCCCCTTGGAAAGGTATTCGGCAAAACGGCCAAAGAGCAGGGTCGTCCGTGGATTGACCCGGTCGATCTGGGCATAGAACAAGAATAGATAGAGGGCGGCGGCGATCCCTCCTCCGATGGGGCCCTTCACATAGACCGAAGCGACAAGCTCGAAGACCCCAAAGGTCAAGAGCAGGCCGCACAGCGGAATAACTTTCCGCTGGAAATTCACCGAGACCATCGAACGGGTGACTCGACGGACCTCGACCGCCGCCGATGTCGCCATCCGTAGATTTTACTGCCGACGGTCGTGGCTGTGTGAATTTCTTTCGATTTCGGCTTGTCTTCGAATGACGGTCTGGGCCATTTCCTTCTGGCGGGTCCGCTCCATTTCCCGCGCCAGCACGGCGACGGCGTCCCCTGCTTCCGGCCTGGTCACGAAGAAACGGGTCTCCGCCCGTGACCGGGAAGCTTGGACATAGGAGATTTCCCGGTCTTGCATCGAGCCTCCGGCGAGCACATAGACTCTGCTTGCGGTCGCTCCTTGCGCCTTGTGGGTGGTGGCGGCATAGCCGAGCGCGACGTCCTCCATCCGGTGGACGTCAAAGCTGACCCTCTGTCCGCTGTCGAGCCTGACTCCTACTCGCTCTCCGTCGCCGGAAATGTTTTCGACGGTTCCCCGGCTTCCGTTGTCCACTCCGAGCGAGCGTCTGTTCTTTGTGAACATGACCCGGTCGCCGATGAAGAGTTTCTCGCCATGAAGAACGGTCGAGGGTCCGGAGAGCTCCCCCGAATCGATCTTCGCCTCCTGGGCAAGGCGGTTGAGAGCCCTCACTTCTTTGCGCGTCCCCGCAAGGAGTAGCGTCTCCTTGGCCGGGGACGGGTCTTCCCGCCATGCCCTGACGAGCTGCTCCATCGCCTCGGCCTTGGTTTCGGCGACGTTGACCAACCCTCTTTCGGCAAAGGCGGCGAGGGCTTCCCTGGCGTTCCCGTCCGCGAAGTCCTTGACGGCTTTCCTCGCCCAGGCGTCGGACTGCCTCCGGATCTCGTTCAGCTCCGAGCGTCCGAACCGCTCTCCGAGCTCCATGAAAGGAGCACCTGGCCCGATGGGCTGGAGCTGCCTCTCGTCTCCGATAAGGACGAGCTTTGCGCCTGCCTCCTTCACATGGCGGGCGAGCCTTTCCATTTCGGGAGTGGCGACCATTCCCGCCTCGTCAACGACAAGGACGGACGATGCACGAAGCGGGCTCTTGCCCCGCTCGATGTCGAGGAGCCTCCTTGCGATGGTGGCAGACTCGATCCCGGAACCTTCTTGGAGCTCGCGTCCGGCCCTTGCGGCGAGGGCCGCTCCGTAAACGGTGAACCCCGCTTCTTCCCACATTTCCCTCGCGGATTCGAGCATCCGGGTCTTTCCGGTCCCGGCCATACCGGAGACGACGGCCAGGCGTCCGGTCTCGTGGGTGACGTGCCAAAGGGCTTTCGTCTGTTCTTCGGAGAGGCTGGAGAATCGGCCCATTCCGCGGACGGCCCGGTCGGCGTCGATGCTGTGCGAGGAGTCAGAAGCTAGGGCCTCCGCGTGGGTGATCAGCCTCGTTTCGATCTCCAGCATTTCCTTGGTCGTGTAGCGTTCTTCGCCGTGGCTCGTTCCAAGCCTTACGATGTCCGGCGACTGCCGAAGGTGCTCGCGGGCGGCGGCAAGGATCTCTCCTGCATAGAGGCCCCTTGCTTGGGCGGACTCTGCAAAGTGGCGAACGTAGTCTCTTTCGGAAAAGTGCGCGGTGCCTTCTGTAAGCCGCCTTGCCGCTTCCTCCGCACAATTCCGAAGGTCTTCGGCTTTGTCGCGGACTGGGACGTAAGCTTCGAAGAGCCGGTCGGCCTGAGCCGAGCTCCATCCGTGGTTCCTTCCCACTTCGTGCCAGTCGGCAAAGAGCTTTTCACGGGATGCGGCTTCCTTCGCGTCGCGGGTCTCCAGTGCGGCGACGGCTGAGGCTTCCGCGCTCGTTTTGCCCTTGGCTTTGAGCGTCTGCTCGATGGCCTCTCTCCGCTTGCTGAACTCCTTCGCCAAGGCGTCCGATACTCCAGAAACCTCGAACCATGAGCTCTTTCGTTCCACCGGAATCCCGAGGTGTTGTTCCAGTCGGGCCGAAAAGTCGGCGCGGTAGATGGCCCCTGCCGCCATTTTCGACTGGAAGATCGAAAGCGAGCTGACCGTCCCGGTCGTTCCGTCGTCGCGGACTCCGACGTTCATGACGAGCGCGTGGGTGTGGAGCTGCGGATCCAAAGCGCGGGACGTCGAATGCTCGAACATCGCCACGACCAGGCCCGTCGCTTCCATTGTTCCGCCGCCCCTTCCCCGGCGAGTCAGGGCCGCCGATTCCTGAAGGTAGTCGAGGGCGGCTTTGACCGCTTCGTCGTGCGCCTGTTGGATTTTCTGCCGGTTCTCGGGCGAGCTTTGCGACCAGAGAACCGAGACAGATTTGGGAGCCGAAAACGTGAGGTCCCAACCTGGCCGGTGGCCCGCCTTCCCTTCATGGTTTTGAAACTGGACGAGTGGGCGAGAGCCGTCCGGAGAGAACCCGTCGAAGAGGTTGTAGAGATGGTCGTCCTCGACCTGCCCGGAAAGCCCGAGTCTCTCCGCCCCGACGCCATGCCACTGGCCGGGAGGCTCGCCTCCTTGGAGGTAGTAGTCCTCCCGGGCAAGTCCAAGATAGTATCCGGCCTGGCCTCCGGACATGGATCCGATACTCAGCACGTCACGTCCCCTCGGCCATGCTGGCCACGATGCGCTCGGCCTCTTCTTCGCTGGCTCCGAGCTTCTGGACGAGGAGCAGATAGAACATCTCTCCAAGGTTTGTCCGGAGTGCCTGGAGCTGCATGGCGGACTCTTTCGCGTCGCTCGACTCAAGCCCCTTGATGACCAGGTGCCGGGCGAATTCGCCTGCGCTCATGCCGAGCTTGGCCCCTTCCGCTTCGAGCCTTTGGATGTAGGAAGGGTCGAGCCTGAATCCGATGGCGTCTTTCGGCTTTTCGTTGTTCAGACGTCTGAACACTCTCTCCGGCGAAGCCTGGTCGAGCTCTCTTTTCAGAGCGTTCAGTTCCGACTCGTCGAATGCGACCGAGGGGCGGGTCTTCCCTCTTCCTCGCCTCTTGGTCAGCTTTCCCGAGGCGGCAAGGCGTTCCAGCGTCCTGACGCTGACTCCGAGGAACTCCGCTGCCGCGCGTTTGTCCATGACTTTCTGACGCTCGGACTCTTCGCATTGTTCGCCATGGCGTTCATCCAAAGGTGAGTCAGGTGTGATGTTTTAATGGGGACACTTTTGGGCAAGGTTCGGAGTCACGCGGCAACGTGCCGACGAGCTGCTCCATCGCCTGGCTCGGGTCGTCTCCTTACTTGCCTTTGGCCTTCTTCTTTTCGATGTCGAATGCTTCCTGGAGGATCTCTAGAATCTTGTTCGGTTCTGGCACTTCGCCTGAATCGAAAGTGAGAAGGACGGTGGCGGAGTTGGTCTGGATTGGATATCTGGCTTTCGGCTTTTTCTCGGTAACGTCGGCCTTCTTGTCTCTTGCAGCCTTGACCGTGAGGAGCCCTTTCTTCGCCCGCTCGAAGAGCCGGAGCTGCTCTTCTTCCGTTTCCAGCTTGGCGATTTCGAGAAGGACTGATCGGGTCAGGTTCTCGTTGCCGCGGCTGGCTTCTTCGATGACGGCCTGCGGAAGCGAGAGGATCCTGACCGTCTGGTTGATGGTCGCCGCGCTCTTGCCGAGCCGCTCGGCGAGCTGTCTTTGCGAGAGCTTGAACTCGGACATGAGCCGCTTGTAGGTCGTGGCCTCCTCGACCGGGTTCAGCTCCTTGCGGTGCAGGTTTTCGATGAGCTGCACTTCGAGCCTCCGGTGCTCTTCGACCGTCCGCACGATGCAGGGCACGGTCTTGAGTCCGACTGCTTTCGCGGCGGTGAGCCTTCGCTCTCCCGCGATGAGCCGGTACTGGTCTTCGGCGACAACCGAGACAAGGATCGGCTGCAAGATTCCGTGTTCGGTGATCGACGCTTTGAGGTCGTCGATGTCTCCCACGTCTTTCCGCGGCTGGTCGGGGTCGGGCTCGATCTGTCCGATGGGCAGCTCGGCGAGCCTGGCCATGTCTGCGGCGAGCGGGTCGAAGCCGAGCCCCTTTCCGCCTTGGGCGATGTTTTCGAATTTCTTTTTCAGGCCGGCCATCGGTCGAGTATCTCCTTCACAAGCTCACGGTATGCCTTGGAGCCTCGGCTCCACTTCTTCGAGAGGACGACCGGGGTGAGCGGCTCGTCGTCCTCGCCTTCCATCTGGCTCTTTTCGATGGCCTCGGCCCGGGGAATCCGGGTCTGGAGGATCCGGTCTTTGATCGGGTCGAGGATCTTCACGGCTTGAGCCTGCCGCTCCTCGCCGTGGCCGGTGACCATGGTGAGGAGGATTCTCCAGTCGTAAGGGTCGCCGTTCTTGATGCTTTCAAGCGTGGCGAGCAAATCGGAGAGTCCCTTGAGCGCGTGTCCGGCGAGCTGGGTCGGAATGATGATCTTGCTCGACGAGACAAGCGCATTGACCGAAAGTACGTCGAGCGTGGGCTGGCAGTCGATCACGATGTAGTCGTAGCCCTCGACTTTGGCCAGCACTTTCTTGAGCACCGACTCCCGGAAAGCCCGCGAGTCGAGGAGCCTTGCGGCTCTGGCGAGCGTGATGTCGCTCGGCGCGAGCTTGAGGTTCGGTTCGCTCGTCTGCTTGACGATCTGCTCAATGGCGAGCGCGTCCTCTCCGAGCACGTTCGTCATTGTCGGTGCTTCCGACTCGTCAAGGTCGAACCCGAGCCCATAGGTGGCGTGGGCTTGCGGGTCGAGGTCGATGAGGAGCACTTGGTGCCCCTGCCTGGCCATTCCTGCGGCCAGATTGACGGCGGTGGTCGTCTTCCCGGTGCCGCCCTTCTGGTTGATGATTGCGATGGTCTGGCTCATTGGCTCTGATCCTCATGGGCAAAGGTGTCGGGGTTTCGGGCTTTGTCCCAGTCCCAGAATCCCAGCACTTGCCCCTTGCCGGATTCTTTCAAAAAGTCGGCGAACATCCTCGCCCGGCTTTCGGGTTCTTCGTAACGATCTCGGAGGCTCTCCATCATTCGCGGGCTCATGTTTTTCATCCGGGCGATCCGCGCTTCGGTCGCGGCTTCGAACTCCCGGACTTTCTCCGGTTCGCGCTCCGAATAGTCGGCAAGAAGGCTGGCTTCGTAGGCGGCGTAGTCCTGCGCAAACTTCTCTTCGTGGGCTTTCCTGGCCGCCTCGGTCCGCGCCCTTCGCTCTCGCCGTGCGTCTTCTTCGGCCTTGGCGACGAATGAATCCCCAAAGGCTCGGAGCGCAAAGCCAAGGCTTCTGATCGGGCCGCGCTTCTCGTCCTGGTTGCGCCGGACGTAGTCTCCGAACTTCCGGCCCGCGTCACCGGGGTCGAGAATCCCGATCAGCCTCTCCGCGCTCGCGAGAAACTCCTCGGCTTCGGTCGCTTCCTTCGCGGTCGGCGCGACGGTAGGCTCCCCGCCCCTTCCGGCGAGAGCCGCGTAGAAGTGGCTGCCGAAAGTGCTTCCGCGTCCTGCCTGTTCAGACGTCTGAACGCTGGCTCCTTCTGGCTCTTGCCAATCTTCCTCGATGGCTTTTCGGAGCAGGCCAAGGATGTTCCGGTTGGCTTTCCTCCGAGGCAGCCACTCGACCTGACGCTTGATGGTCTCGTAGGGGTGCCTTGCAGCGAGGAAGGTTGCGGCTTCAAAATCGAAGCCTGCCTCCACAAGCATTTTTGCTGAAAGCAATTCTTGCGAGCCGACAGCAACAGCATCCCCTTCCTCCTGTTGCTGTTGTTTAGGAAGGTTGTTTAATCGTGTTGTTTTAATATCGGTTCGATTCCGGAACCCTTCCTGGTTCGATTTTGGAACCGTTCCCGGTGCGATTCCGGTACCGTTTGCCGGTTCGATTTCGGAACCGTCTCCCCGGTTCGATTTTGGAACCGTCCCGTTTTTCCCGGTTCGATTTTGGAACCGATCCCCCGGTTCGATTTCGGAACCGTTTGGGGATTTGAACTCGACGACGGCCCGTTTGGGCGGCGTGTCGTCTTGGTCGATCCACTTGATGCCGTAGGTGGCCGCGGCACTCTCGGCCCCGGCCCTCGGATCGAAGTATCCTTCGGAAACCTTGCAGATGTGGTTCTTCTCGACCGCCTCTTTGAGGGCGATGTTGACGGTCGAGCGCGACGCGATCCCGGCCTTCCTCATGATGTCGGAGAAGGAAAGCTCGACCTGCTGCCTGCGGAACCCGTACTTGGTCTGAAAGCCGATGGTGTTCCGGATGATGACTCCGACGACTTTGACCAGGGCGAGCGGTTCGGTCGGTATCGTGTAGTCGAAGAAGTCGTTCGGGATATGGGTGAGGTTGCCGTTTCCGGCGAAGAACCCGTCGAACTCCTCGGGGTCGGTGATGTAGCTTTCACGCTCGTCCCAGCGCAGGGAATAGAGGGCACTGTAGCCTTCCTCTCCCGCACGGTGCGGCTGGCCGAACCGGAGGCAGTTGATGTACCGGTTCTCGGTGGCCTCTTGGATCGCTTCTTTGATGCGTCCCCGTCCGATCCCTGCGTTCTCGATGAGCTCGCGGTAGGAGACGGTGGCTTCCGGGTTCTGCGGGTTGCCGTGCTCGTCGCTCCATCCGAGGGTCTTGCGGACGAGGTAGGCGACCAGGCGAAGGCACCCGCGCGAGGCGCGGGGAAGCACCACGTCGAAAAACTGGTTCGGCGTGTAGGTAGTGCTCGATGTGGGCGGCGCGTAGCCGCTGAAGGCTGTCTGCGCATTCTGAGCTTCCCTATGGTCGTGCTTCTCTTTCTTCACTCAGTTCAAGCCATCTGTTCTTCTTCGCGGGGTTTGCGGCCCTGCCGGATCGGCGACGTCGGGATATCAACCCCGATCCGGGCCGCGTGCTCCCGGACGAGTTGGTTGATGAAGTTGCTCCGCGTCCGGCCTTCTTGCTCGGCGACTTCATCGACGAACTCCAAGACTTCGGGGCGGAACGAGATACCCGCCACTGCCGATTGGGATTTCTTGTATGCCATCTTCACCTCTGGGCTGCCCGTCCCTCGCGCCGCGTAACTTTAAGCAGGTTGAAGTTCGCAGGCGGCGCAAGGGTTGTCAACCCTGAAAAAGAAGACGGGGAAGGAGGGCAGAAAGCACCGCGCCCCTCAAGGTCGGCCCGCCTGTTGCCGACTCCTCGACCTGCGAAGGTTTTTCTTCGTGGTCGTCAGCAGTCTTAAAACGACAGACTGGCTACCTTCCGAATGGGCTCGCGCCCCCGGTAAACCCAGGTTCACCACCTGGGCTAAGGGGGCGGGATTAACCACCCGCCAAGCGCGAGGCCCGTAGAGCCGGATGCCACGAGAGTGGCTTGTCCGGTTCGACGGAGGCTCATCGGAGTAATCCTCTGATTTTCAGAGAGTAATCCCGGTGTTCTATCCGATGGCTCCGACCCATCCCCTGCGGCAAGCGTTCAGACGTCTGAACGGGCCGGGCAGGGAAGTGAGGCGGGGCGACAGGGACACGCCCTGGGCTGAAACGCCCGGGGTCGCGATGGAGTGAATTGGTGAAAATCCATTCCGGGGGTTCGGGCCTGAAAAGGTTCGTTCAACCGTGACCGGCGTGGGGAGCTCGGGTCCAGCGATGGACACCGACCGGGCGGATGACAACGCTCGGCGACCTTGGCAAATCCAAGGCGGCGAAAAGCTCAACCATGAGAGGCGGGAAACCGCTTGCCGGTGAGTTTGTGCGGAGACGGTGCCGAACCGTGAACGCTCAAGGCCGAAGGGTAAGGGGGAGCTTCTGATTTCTGCCCCCAGAAAACCGTCCGCTGATACCGGACGGGCGACTATGACGAAGGGGAACCTTTGGACATACGGCTCTTGAGCCAGAGGGGTAACGCCCTCTAGCGACGTGAACGCACGAACGACACCCATCGATAACCTGGGAAGCAGTGTGGCTGCCGGAGTGGTTTCCGGTGCCCGGACGAGTCGTCCGGGTGGTTGAAAGGCCGCACTGTGGGAGTGTGCCGCAAGTAGGACGGGGGGACCCGCAGCATCCCTGCAAGGCAGTGGGGAATCTGTTCGCTTCCGGGGTGGTGCCCGGAGAATCAAGCGAGGACGAAAGCGGCGACGGGCATTTGTGACCCGTTCGGAAGGTGCCTGGGGAAGGGAAGTCCACTTCCCCAGCGTGGCTCGCAGTTTGGCGGTTAGAAGCGGCCTCCCGGGGACGGGAGACGGCTTTTGGCAGCGAAATGACGATGCACAGGCTCCGTGCGCTTACGCGCCGGGACGTGCATCGGCGGGCTATCTGGGACGCTACCGCTATGGATTGGGGACAAGCAACTTGGGAAATCAGTTGCGAAGTCCCTGCAAAGCGGCTTCCAAGCGTCCTAGAGGGACTGATGGTGTTCAGACGTCTGAACACCGCCTTGACGGTCTGAAAGAGGTTCCTGCGGGCCGAAGCTTCTCTCAGGAAGCGGAGGTTTGCCAGAGGTTCTTTTTCAAGGTTCAAGGCTTTTGTGGATTGTGCCGTTAAACAATCCACACCTTTTCGCCTTGCCGCCTATGAATCGTCCTGCCGCCGTTTATCACACCGAAGCGACCAGCGTCGAAGGCTTCGTCCAGCAGGTGGCGGTCTCGTATCTCACGAACGGATATTTCTTCTTCGTCCAAGGCTGGGTTCCCGGCGGCAAAGATCCCCTGGCGGTCGATGAGAAGCTCGTCGAGCGGTACGGGGTGGGGGTCTCCAAATGGTCGAGGGCGAGAAGGAAGCGGGCGGGCACGGCCTGCCTGCACTACATCCGCCACGACCGGCTGTTCCTACTGATGGCGACCCACGGCCAGCACCCGTTCTTCGAGGAGGAGCGAAGCTCCCTCAGGGATGCCCGTAGGAGCCCCATAAAAGCCTTTGGCTACGCGATTTCGTTCCGGGGCGGCCATTCCCATGTCCGGATAGAAATGAGCGAATACAAGCGTCTGAAGGCCCATCTGCTGGAGCTCGCCGTCCACCGGTCGAGGGCCTCGGTAGAATCGGCCTTCTTGAACGTGCCGTTCCAGCCGTATGCCCCGGTGAGGCGTCAGCTCCTTAACATTTGGCGGGCGGTCAACCGTGCCAGGAAGCAGGCAGGCTTCGAGCTTGTCCCGGTCGAGTGCATCCGCATGAGGCGCAGAATCGTGAAACCGTTCGAATCAGCGGCTCAGAACTCGAAAGAGCCTTGAATGGCAGGTTGAGGGGTTGGCGCATCGGGCTTGGGTTCTGGGCTTCGTGCTGCTTCGGCTTTGGCCGAGGCGGTTCCCGAATGGTCTTTGAAAAGGGCCTTGAGGATCATCGTGGATGCGGAGCGAATCGCGTCGAGCGATGCGGCGAGGCTCTCTTTCGACCCTTGATAGAGCTGGATGTAGTCGGAACTCGCGGTTCCAGCATCGAGCCCGATTCCTTGGGAGACGACGAACGCGACGGCTTCGGCTTCCAGCTCGCGGCTCTGCTTGGTCGTCTCGGCCCGCTTTTCGCCCTTGTGAAGCCATTCATGGGCGAGCTCGTGGGTCAACGTCGAGAACTCCTCAGCGGGCGACAGGCCGGACTTGATCGCGATGAGCCCGCCCGACGAGAGGCCGTCGGCCCCTCCAAGGTCTTCGCGGTACTCCAAAGCGATGTCGAGATCCTCGACCAGCCCGCGCAACCGGTGAAGGTAGTCGCCCGGGTCGCCTGCCGTCCTTGAAAGGTCGGGGAGGTCTTCTCCTTCGGTCTGGCTGATGTCGAAGACATAGGCCACACGGAACCGGAGCGTCCGCTCTTCTGACTCGCCTTCGTCAACCGGTTGGGGCTGCTCTTCGTCCCGGTTCTTGAGAAGCATCGGAGCAAGGATCGCGATGCCTTTCTCGCCCTTCTTGACGCTTCGGCCCAACTCCTTCCACTTGTGGAACCCGGCAACTTGGGAAGCCTCTGGCTTCTGGCACATGATGAGGAGCGTGTTGCCGAGGCTGTAGTGGTGGAACTTGGCAATCGTGGCGAGATACGTTTGCAGCTGCTCGCTCTTTCCGGCGGCAAGTGCCTCGGAAAGCTGCTCTAGCTGCGTGTCGATCATCTGTCGGGCTTGCTCGGTCTGCATGCCCCACGAATCCGGCGTGACCCGGTTCGTGCTTCATCGAGCGGAATGGCCGTTCAGTGTTCAGACGTCTGAACGCTTACTCGTCGCCTTCGAACCCTTGCGTCTCGAACTTCAAATCCCGGCTGTTCTGAGTCACGATTCTGACGACGTCCTCCGCGACTCCGTCCGGGACGGTCGCCTCGATCTCCAGAGTGACTTTGACCTCAGCTCCGACAATTCCGGCCAGGTGCGAGATCACCTCGTCGGCGATCCGGCCTGCGTCTCTTCCGACCCGTGCCGGGTCGAGGGGGACGCTTCCATGGAACCGGGTCGGCTTCCTCGGGCCGCTCTCCGGCTGCCCGCCGAACAAGCCTTGCCCTCCAGCGGGGTCGCTTCCGCCTGCGGTCGGTGCAGGGTCTCCCGGAACGTCCGGATCAGGCGTCGCCGATTCAGACTTGAGCTGGCTGAGGGCCACGTCCGATCTCACGACGAGCCCGTCCGGGATGTCCGTCCCGAGCGAGTGCAAGCGGCCACAGACAAGGCCGCGGTAACGCTTCGCGCTCTCGTCGTAGGAGTCGGCGTAGGCGAAAGAATCTTGGTTCCAGGTGAGGAGCTTGAGTCCGTCCTGGATCGCGTTGAGGAGCAGCCCTGGCACTTTGAGCCGGGGGAGATACAGGTACTTCGCGAAGTAGTCCACGAGGTCGGCAATCGAGACGTGGCTCTTGTCGCTTCCGTCCCAAAGGGGAACCCGGTCGAGCTCCATCTTGAGACGGCTCGGCGCGAAAGACGTGAGCAGGAGCTCGTCGTTCCTGAGCTTCTTGCCTGCCCGGGCTGCGAGCGGATCCTGGCCGGTCAAGCGGTAGGCGTTCCACTCGACCTGGGCCTGCGGATTCTCCTGGACAGGCACAATCAGCCACTGGAAAGCTTCGGGGATTCTTGCCACGACCGCCCCGTCCGCACTGGCCTTCTGGGTGTCGGCCTGCCTTACTTGGTGGGGGGAGAGGTCGAGGGAATCCTTCTCGGCGAGAATGGAGTTCCACGCAAGAAATCTCCGGACGGCTTCGTCAAGGTCTTGAAGCTTCGTCTTATCGACGGCGAGGAAAACGAGCGCGTTTTGGTAGAGCCGCGGCGAGTTCCCCCTCGACTTGAGGATCTCTTTCGCGAAAGCCTCCGCGGCGTTGCCTTCCTCCTTCGTGTAGGGGTGCTCGACCCCGAGCACCACGAGCCGGGCGTCGTAGTCGTCGGGCACGTCGGCCCCGGACTGCGGGAAGGCGTGGACCCGCGAGAAGTCGCCGATGTTCCGAAGGTCGTTCCGAACCCGGTTTTCGAGCTCTCTCACGACTGCGTCCGGATCCCGCTTGTATTGCTCGGCCCGGTCTTCGGCGAGCTTGGTGACGGTCGGCTGGGTCGAGTACCAGTAGCGCGGCCCGTCTTGGTAGAGGTAGGTCGCGGATCCAGCGAGCCTTCTGAGCGCGTCGCCGAAGATGGGCGGCTGCTCTCCCGGCATGACGCAACCGAGCTTCACGCGGCGGTCTTCAAGCCCGCGGTTCGCGGCGGCGGTGGTCGGTGCCGAGCCGAGGTAGATCGCCCTAGCCACACGGCGACAGGCATGGTACCGGCCAAGGTTCGGCACGTCCGCGTCGATCCGGAGCGGAAGTGCGCTTGGGCCGTCCACGTCTTTCTCGATGACGGGAACCCAGTTGTCGGATAGATAGCGGGTGAGCTCGAACTGGACGCGGGGGTCGTCGATGGGGACGTTGCACGGAAGGATGAACGGGTTCCGGTCCCCTTTCTCCCAAAGGGAGTGGATGACCGCGGCCATTAGCCGAAGGACTCCCCGGGTGCGCTGGAACTTGGCAAGGGTAGACCAGTCCGTGTACAGCCGGTCGAATATCTCCGGGTGGATCGGATACGCGGCTTTGAGCCTCTCTTCGTATTCGGCGTCCCGGCACTCGGGCGGAAACTCCTGGTGCTGCGTCCTATAGAGCTCGTAGAACGACCGCGCGACGTAGTCCCTGGTCTTGAACTGTTCCGGGGCGAGAAGCGGCTCAAAGAGCCTTCTGCGGACGATTTCGAACCCTTCCTCCGCGCTGGCCGGTCGCCAAGACGACTCGACCCGTCCGATGACGTTCCGGAGTCTCTCAAGAGCCTCTCTTCCTCGCTGCCCTCCGACTTCGATGTCGTCGGCCTGGGCGTGGGGGGACATAGCGGTATCGCTCGCGGGAAGGCTGATCACGAGCAGGCAGTTCTTCGCGAGCTTCGCCGACTCGGTGAGAGCCTGGGCGAAGGAGAACTGCGTCTCGAAGCTGCCTCCGGGGAGGTCGCTTTGATCGTGGAGCTGGCGGGCGTAGGCCACCCACTCGTCGATGAGGATGAGGGCCGGGCCGTACTCGTTCAGAATCTCGCGGATCTTGTCGCCTGGGCTCGTCGCCTTCTCGTCGTCGGCGCGGATTTTCTCATAGGCGGACTTGCCGCCGAGCTGGTAGGCGATTTCGCCCCAGATCGTGTTCACGACCGTACCGTCGGCCTTTACGCTTGGGTTCCCCGGAGAGATTTTGTTTCCGACAAGGACGACCTGCTTCGCCTTCGGAAGCTCCGAGGTCTCGGCCTGTTTGAGCACGGCGTCGATCCCGAGCAGGTCTCCGGGCTTGCGTCCCGAGACCAGGTGGTAGAGGGCGAGCATCGAGTGCGTCTTGCCGCCTCCGAAGTTGGTCTGGAGCTGAACGACGGGGTCTCCCCCTCCTCCGGAAAGCCGTCTCACTGCGTCCACGAGGAGCCTGGTCAGGCTCTCGGTCATGTAGGTGCGGCGGAAAAACTCGACCGGGTCGCGGTACTCGGGCGAACCTTCCCCGAGGTGGACTTGCCAGAGGTCGGCGGCGAACTCGGCCTGCTGATAGCGGCCACTGGCGACGTCGGGGTGCGGCGAAACTACTTCGCGCCACGGCTTGAGGGTTCCGGTGACGGTGCTCTCGACCGTGTTGCGGGCTTCCTTCTTCTTCTCGTTCCGGACCTGCTCGTCGAAGCGGAGCCGGAGGAGCTCCATCTTCATCTTCTCGATCTCGTCGGCCTCGCTCGCCGAAACGGCGGTGAGCAGGCGCGACGCGCTGTCGAGGGCGCGGTAGGTGTCGTCGGAACCGAACGGCTTTTGGTGGGCCCAGCGGTTCCGAACGTCCCGGAGCTCGCTGACCAGGCTCCTCTCTCCCCGTCCGAGGGTCTTCGAGAAGATCAGGTTCCAGTTGTCCCACATGAGGCGCAGGATCGCCGAGGCGTCGAGGTGCGGCGTGTTGTCGTCCTGCCAGTCGAGGTCGTTCCTCCAGCCTTCGGTCGCCTTGGTGACCCAATACTGGCCGTGCTCGCTTTCGAGCTCGCGCTCGACAAAGGGCTTGAGCCCTTCGGTGAGCATCTCCAGCGTCTTTCCGACTCTCTCGTGGTTAGTCATCGCCATGCGTTATTCCATTCCCTCAAAACTCTGCTGCCGTTCGGCTGGCGGCTTTGGAACCTGCTGCGCCATCTGCGCGATTTCCGGCCAGCTCTGGACGAGCCCGTTGTAGCGTTGGGCGTCCTGGCTCCGCTTGGTCCGGTCGCATATCGCATAGAGCCGATACGCGAGCTCCCGGGCCGACTCGGCTTTCGATCCGAGCTTGGCCATGAGCTGCGCGGCTTCGGGTTCGCCTTGGGCGAGGACTCTGATCAGGTGGTGGACCATGTCCCAGACGGTGAGCCGCTTGTCCCCTTCCGGCGTCCACGTCTCGGGAAGCTCTTCGGGCTTGAGGAGCCGGACTTTGCCCTTGCCGGATACTCCGATCCCGGCTTCGACAATGCCATTGACGCTTGTGTTCTTTGCTTTGCTCAGGGTCTCCGCGTCGCCGTAGTCGCCTTCGGAGAACCCGAACTGCTCGAACCAAGAGAGAGCCCATCGGGTGTCGCTGTCGAAGTCCCCTTCCTGCTCGGCCAGGACTTCGTCGAGGGCCTGGTTGATCATCATGAGCGCATCTCGAACCGAGAGCGGTTTTCCGTCCGCGCCAAGGACTTTGGCATAGCGGGTGAAAATCGCCATACCCGGCCCAATGGCGGCTTGCTGCATGTCCACCGGTGCGACGTTTCCTCGCTGAAGGTCAGTGATAGCTTGAGGGAGCTCCTTTTGAAGAGCTGTCAAGAATTCACGACGAGTTGATGTCGGTGCATCGGATGCTCGACGACGGCAAACCAGCACAATACTAGAGGCCAGAGCGTTGCTTCCTGAACCGATCATCCGATTGCCAAGCTCAGTTCGCATCGGCCAGGTTCCGGTCAACGAGAATCCCGAGCGGATCACAGCTTCAAGAAAAGTTTCCCATCCTGTGCTCGCTTGCCCTCCCGCATCGGTGGTTTCAGATTGCTTGAACGCGTAATAGATCGTTACCGGAAAAGCCGCGTGCGCTTGCTCGCAGAGTTTTTCCATTGCCTGCGTCATTCCGTCCAAGAAGAACTTCTCAGCAGCGTCTCTGCTACCGTGCCGGTACGGCGTGGCAACTAACTCCTGATCCTTAGGGACGGCAATTGTAGCGAACAGATCAGGGAAAACCTCTCGGAGTGAGTTTCTAAGCCAAACGTAGAAGAAATCCGATAAATCGGCGTACCCGATGTTATCGTAATATGGGGGGTCAGTTGATACGAGCTTGCCTGATGTGAGACTTTGATGGGCTGCATCGAGAGCAAACGCGAAACCTGGCGGTTCCGTGGCATCGCTCATGCCCTTGATGACTCCCTCCACTGAGACTCCATAGTCTCCCGCGGCTCCCGAAAACGGATTCACTTCGGGGTAATCCCATGTCATTGGGATTGCTTGGCGCGCAAACGCTGTGACTGTTTGTTGACGCTCCGGAGTCCATCTTGCGACTGTGCATAAGGTGTTAGCCATGCGGTCAACGGCCATCGCTAAATACACAATCAATCCATCCGCATAGGCTTGAGGCTGTGGGTGTTCCAGGGCTTTGGCATCCGACACGACTCGAATTCTCGCCTCTGCAACAAGATCAGAAAATGTCGTCAGTGCATTGAGTTGGCGAGATGTGAAGAGATCGCCGAAGACGTCGATTCCGTAATTCGAAACATTAACTCGCGTTTTGCCATTCAGCCTCAAGTCTGGGTACCAACGCGGCTCATCCGTCTGAGCTGCTAGCTCTTGTGCTTCAGAGGGCGAGAGAAATACTCTTCCCCTACTCCCTTCAGCAACGATGGCCATTAGCTTAGAGCCAATCCTGCCAGCAGAACCTTCGTCTCGGATGTAGTCATAGGTTAGGGGCGCGTCCGACATGAGGCATCGAAAGCCAGCGCGTTTTCCAAGCGTCGTTCCGAGTCCACTTGAAGTTGGATCCAACGGCTTGCCAGACTTCACCCTAAACCGATAGCCACCATTTTCGATCACTGGCTCGACATACGCTTCCTTGCCCTTCTTGGTCGAGAGCATGAATGTCGAAGCAAGAGGAACGTCCACTTCGCGGAAGGCCGGGTTCGGGCTCTTCACGGTCCTCGCCCAAATCCAAGCGATGACAGTCAGTTCTTTGCCCTCGTACTGCTTGAGGTCGGGCCGCTCGGCCACCATTTCCTTCGTGATCTTCACCTTCGGATACAGGTGCCCGATGCGCTTTTCGGCTTCATCCCTCATCCACTGGCCGTAGTAGCGGACGTCTTCGGCGAGCCCCTGCGCCCCTTTCCATGTGCTGAGGTTCTTCTTCGCCTGGGCGTCCGGATTGACGGGCGGCTGACCGGCGAACTTGGGCGGTATCTCGATCATCGCCTTGTTGATCAGCACGGCCACGGGGTTCAGGTCGCTCGCGTAGGATTCGAGCCCGAGCCGCTGGGCTTCAAGAGGCAAGGCCCCTCCCCCGGCGAACGGGTCGTGGAAACCGGGCAGCTTGTCCCGGTCGAAAAGCTCCTTCGCCTGCGGGTGGTCGGCGTTCTCGGCGCAAGTGCGTCTCCAACTGCGCCAAATCTCATCGCGGGCCTTCTGGAGGACTTCCTCGTTCGTCGTGTTCTCCCACTGAACGAGCTCCTCAATGATCTTAAAGAGCCGTTGCCGCTCCTTCTCCTGCTTTTTCTCGGTCGGGAACAAGTCCGGCCACGAGCTTGGGTCGTCCACCATCTGGGCGAAAATCACGGCCCTCGCCGCGGCCAGCGGTCGCCTCGCCCACCAAAGATGGAGGGTGCTCGGGTGGCCGTGACGGATGGATTTCTCACGGGCCGAAGCGGCATTGATCGCTTCCAGCGGCAACGCGACTTCGATCAGCTTCTTGCGGACGGGTTTGGTCATTTCGGCTCCTCGGCACGAGCCAGGAGCTCGGCAAGACTGTAGTTCACACTTGTGACCCCGAAGTCGGGTTCTCGACCGAACGGGGTGCGGACGTAGTGAACCTGGTGGCGGTCGCCCTGGAAGGCGACGACGGCAAGGATATAGTCTTCGGGCTTGTTGAGCGAGGTGAGGATCTCGTTCCGGGTCACAGTGACGGTGTCGGCCCCTTCGACCCGGCCCTTCACTTCGATGAACCGGAGCTTCCCGGTACCAGGAACCTTGCTCTCGATGTCGTAGCCAAGACGGTCGAACTCCCGGTCAACCGGCTCAAACCCAAGGCTCCGCTCGACTTCCATGATGATGTCCCGTGCTTTGGCCGCGGCGGCCATGGTGTCCCGGCAAACGGCGATCTTGGCGGGGTCTTCGGCTCCAGCGAGCAGCCCTGCGGGCACGACGAGAAGTCCGCCGATGACGACCGGCGGAAGCGGCGCGATCTGGCGTTCCTTCTGGAGCTCGTCGAGCCGTCTTTCAAGCCGGGACTGCAATTCGTCGGCCCGTCGTCTGGCTTGGGCCGAGTTCATCTTCGGCTGTTTCCCGGCCTGCTCTTGGTGCTTGAGCTCCTCGGCACGGTGATCCCAGTAGTTGATCTCCTTGGTGAGCCTGTCTTTGACCGCGGCCTCCGTCTTCTGGATGAGCTCGACGCGGCGCGACTTCACTTCCACCAGGTGCTCCGGCACAACGTGCTCGACGGCGTAGCCTTGCGCCTGGTGCTCCAGCTCTTTGGAGATCCATTGCAGCCCGGGCTTTGAGAGCAGCTCCTCGACGTTTGGCTCGCCTTCTTTGAGCGGCCTGTAGTCGAGGTAGGGCGCGTAGTTCAGGTGATTGACCCTTCCGCTACCGTCGATCTCGACGTAGAGCATTCGCTTGGAGACGACTCTCCTCTCTCCGGACTTGGTGAAGCTGCCGTCCTGGATCGCGTGTTCCAGATAGAAAAGAACCCGCGGCTCGGTGCCCATGTCGGACTCGTCCACGAGCACGGCTCCGCGCTTGAGAAGGTCGCGGTGCCTCTCCAGGGCAAGGTCGAGAGTCGCGTCAAGCAGCGGATGGCCAGGGCAAACAAACGCGGCCAGAGGTTGGCCAGGCGGGTTGATGAGCCCCTTCTCAAAGACGATCCGCTCGTAGCGCGAAAGAACCGGCTCCCCGACTCCGATCAGTCGGTCGCGGTTTCGCACGACGGCGGGAACATGGGAGATTTCGAACCGTCGGTTCTCGCGCTGTTTGGCCCTTCCTCCGAGTTCCTTGAACGCTTCGAGGAAGAAAGACTCGATGTAGTGCGGCTGGAGCCTTCTGGCCTCGGCCCGCTCCATCTCCTCCCGGATTTTGTGGACGCGGCTTGCGTCCATCGTCTGCGGCGCGATGGCCCGCTCGTCGATCAAGTCCTCGATGTGCTTTCGGTCGAAGGCGTTGGAAACGGTCTCGAAGAGCCTTGCCCGGACTTCGGGCTGCTCTCCGTACCGGATCGCTTCGACGAGGAGCTCCCGGAGCGGCTTGCCGTCGAAGACGACCTTCCCGAGCACGTCGAAAACCTGGCCTCCGAGGGCCGTTCTCGCTTCTTCGAGCTTGTCGAGGAGCTTTCGGTAAACCTCGCCTTCCCGCGTCTCTTCGGCGATCAGGTTCCATAGGTGGCAGACTTCGGTTTGGCCGATACGGTGGATGCGGCCGAACCTTTGCTCAAGTCGGTTCGGGTTCCATGGCAGGTCGTAGTTGACCATGAGGTGGGCCCGCTGAAGGTTGATCCCCTCTCCTGCCGCGTCAGTGGCAATCAGAACCCGGACTTCCGGATCGTGCCGGAACGCTTCCTGGGCTTTCATCCGCTCTTCGCGGCCCATGCCGCCATGGATGCAGACGATGGCGTCCGGCCTGCCGATGAGTGTCCGGATCCGCTCCTCCAAGTAGGAAAGCGTGTCCCGGTGCTCGGTGAAGATGACGAGCTTCTGCGAAGGCGAGCTCTTTGGCGGGGTGTCTCCGTACTGGGCCCGCGTCTCGGCGACGATGTTCTTGAGCGCGGCGGGCGTGAAGATTTCGGCCAACAAGTGAGCGAGCTCGCGCCATTTCTTGTCCTCTCCCGAACGGCGAAGGGCGGCGGCCATGCCTTCGAGCCTGGCCAGAGTGCCGATTTCGGTCTTCAGCTCGGTGATCGAACGGGCGGCGGTCGCCTGGTCGAGGACTTGGGCTTCTGCCTCCTCGATCTCGTTCTCTGGCGCGTCTTCGAGGTCTTCGAAGTCCTCCTCGCTGAGCTGCGGGGCTTGTTTGGCCAGGGTTCCGGAGACGTCGGCTCCCCTTTGCAGCAGCTCCAATTCTTTGAGGCGGCCTTCGAGCCTGGCTTTCCTTCGCTGGAGCGACTTGTAGATCGCCTCCGGCGACGAGGCGAGCCTTCTTTGGAGGATGGTGAGGGCAAAGCCGACCGTCCCGGCCCGCTTGTCGTTCTGGAGGGCTTCGACCCGGTTGAACTCCTCGCGGACGTATTCGGTGACGGCCTTGTAGAGCTCGGCTTCTGCGTCGGAGAGCTTATAGGGGACGGTGTACGCCTTGCGTTCTGGAAAGAGCGGCGTGGCGTCGAACTTGAGGAGGTTCTCCTTCACCATTCGGCGCATGAGATCCGAGACGTCGGCGGTGTGGACTCCATCGCGGAACCGGCCTTCGAACCGGTCGCCGTCGATGAGGGCCATGAAGAGCTGGAAGTCGTCTTCCTTCCCGTTGTGCGGCGTGGCCGTCATGAGAAGGAAGTGGCGGGTGATGCTGGAGAGCATCTGACCGAGCTGATAGCGTTTGGTGTATTTGATCTCGCCGCCGAAGTGGGTGGCCGACATTTTGTGGGCTTCGTCGCAGACGATGAGATCCCAGGCGGCGTCGGGGACTTCGAGCTTCTCTTGGATGTCGGGGTTGCGGCTCAGTTTGTCGAGCCGGGCGATCACGAGGTTGTTCTCCAGGAACCAGTTTCCGGTCCTTGCGGCTTCGAGTTTGTCGTTGGTGAGGATCTCGAAAGGAAGGTGGAATCTTCGGTAAAGCTCGTCCTGCCACTGCTCGGCGAGGCTCCCCGGACAGACGACCATGCATCGCTGGAGGTCTCCTCGCGCGATCAATTCTTTGATGAGGAGTCCGGCCATGATGGTCTTTCCAGCCCCCGGGTCGTCTGCCAGCAGGAACCGGAGCGGCTGCCGGGCGAGCATCTCTTCATAGACAGCGGTGATCTGGTGCGGAAGCGGCTCGACGATGGACGTATGCACGGCCAGGACGGGGTCGAAAAGGTGGGCGAGCCGGATCCTTTGGGCTTCTGAGACGAGCCTGAACTGGGCTCCGTCTGCATCGAACCCCCAGGGCCTCCCCTCTTCCACGACTGAGATTTCGGACTCGTTGGAACGGTAGAGGAGTGTGTTCCCGACTTTGCCTTCCGAGTCTTTGTAGGTGAGCTCGACTGCGCTCGATCCGAACCACTGGGCACCGACGACCGTGACCTGCCTCTCGGGCAGGATCCCTCTGAGGACTGCGTTGGGTTTCAGGTCTTCGAGCTTCGTCACGTTGTCTCCCTTTCAAGATCGAGTTCATGTTTGGTCTTCTCCAGTTCGTCGAGCAGGCTTTGGTACCCCGCGGCGTCCTGCATCACGACCGCTGGCTTCCCTTTCACGGTGAGCACGACCGGCTTTCCGCTCTCCTGCAACCTCGCGATATGCTCGCGGTGGTTCCTCAGGAAGTCGGTCACAGAAAACACTTCTCGCAGGTCGAGCATGGTGAGCCTCCAGACTGGAATCAAACTTTTCTATGATATCTTATCCGCCCTGAATGTCACGCATTTTTCCGGAACCGCAAAAGAGATCCGGAACGGCGTCCTCCCGGCCAGTCAAGGACGGCGAAGCCGCTCTGTACCATCCTTGACGGGATCAGGGAGACTTGCCGTCACCATCATCCCCGGTTCCGGAAGGTGCGTGTTCAGACGTCTGAACGGCCCGGCTCAGAAGTTGACGGTGAGAGTTCGGTTGATGGAGCGGGCAACGACCTGAAGGGACAAGCCGCGGAAAAACGCTTGCCATGGTCTCGGTGCGAGGAATCCCATTCGACCGAAGCTGGCATCCCAAACGGGAACAACAGTGCCCGCTAGTCCAGCAGATGAGGCAGCTTCCTGAAGCAAGCCACAGATACGATTCTGCTCATGAGGCGAGTAAGTGCCAAAGGCTGAGGAAACCACGATAATGATGATGTCCTGCCCCTGTTCGCGAAGGTGGGCGACTTCGAATGTTGTCATCGTGTTGATTAGAAGCCGAGTTGCTTCTTGGCCCACTCCTGACCCGCTGCGCTCTTCATCTCATCCCAGGAGGAGAACTTTGTGTGCTGAGCGACGAAGGACGACCATTCGGGCTTTTGAATGTCGTCTCCATCCTCGATTCCAGCCTCGTCGATCATCGCCTGCATGGAAGGGAATCGAGTGTTCCGATGCATAAATGAATCGGGGAAGAGCTCCGCGAAAGTGAGATCGTGGGTTCCGTCAAGGTCTTTAGCCCGACGCTGCAAGTCGTCGAGCCGCCGCTGAAGTTTGTCTAATCCGGTGATCTTGATCATGGCTGTTTAGTATTTGTTTCGAATCGCGACGGCCTCCTCGATCCAATCTGCGATGTTGTCTTTGATATGCCCATAGGCGAGCTTGCTATCGGTATATGGCTGGTCATAGAGCTTGACAATGGACGAAAGGGGCGTCTTGTTCTCCCCAACGGTGAAGCCCGAAAATGGGTTATTCCCCTTGGTAGCCTGCTCTCCGGCCAAGTTCTTGAGCCTGTGAATGTGGATTCCCACCACGCCTTTGCCGTCATTCCAGGCTTTTTCGATCTCGTAGTTGATCCATTTCCGACCCGCTGTCGCAGATCCGACAAGCACAATGGCGCAACTGCGACCAGAGAGCTGGCTGTCGATCCATTTCTTTATCGCGGCGTCCCCGCCCTTTGTGACGGATTCCCAGTCGTTGTCGGAACACGGAACGTTGCCTTCGAGCGCACCGATATTCCGAACTTGTGAGGCCCGAGAGTTGTCGGGTTTGTAGTGGAAGCTGAAAAATACTTTCCTTGCCATTTGTCTTTACCTTCGTTGTTTGTTGATGATTGAGAGCACTGCCCGCACGATTTCCACGGGCGATTTGCTCTCGTCCCCGATGGTTGCAAACTCCGTCGCAACATCACCGGAGAAAACTGTATCGAGATTTCCGGACACTTCGTCCCAGAGATCCTTGGCCAAGAACCCGGTGGCCCCTATGGGAATAAGTGTCTTCCCCAGGGCCCTCGCTATCTCAAACTCTTCTCGCACTCCATTCGCCGGGACAACGGCACCGGTCGAAGAGTCGAGTTTGTTGCCGCAAATGAACACGGCATGGCCCGCCTGGCCGATCATTTCTTGTCGGTAGCGAGTCCAGACTTGGGCGCGAGTGAGCGTTTCCGGAACTTCTTGTGGAAACGGTCGAAGGAGAACTCGTCGCTCGATTTGTTCTCCTTCGATGAGATACACCGATTCGAGCGCACTCATGGAAACGTGGCCTCCAATGCCTAGACCAAACCCGTTTACTAGATTCAAGCCTGCTCCAATGAGCTCACGACCGAGGGTGCGGCAGAGTTCCTCCGTGGGTTCCCGGCCATAGGCACCAAACTCATGGGCACTTCCAGAAACAAACACGTCACTCGCGTGAGCCATACGGTTCAAGCTCTCAAGCAAGTCGGTGATTTCCGCGTACTCGTCAACGAGCACGGTTTGAATCCCGTAACGCTTGAGGTCGTGCATCCTGAGTTCCAACCTTCGGGTCAGATACTCATGCTCGGCCTTCTCTTCCGGCGAGGCTGAAGCACTCAGCGACGGTCGCTTGGTCACATAGAAGTGGTTGCGGACGTTTTGGCCGATGAGTACGCGGACACGGCTGAGGACATACTCGATATTGGGATCAGTGAAACTGAAGCCAAGGAACAAGAAGGTCTTCGAGACGAGTTCTCCTTCAAGCCGTTCAGTGAAGAGCTGCCTTTGCTTAGAATATGTTTCATAGTCATCCCTCGTTAAAACGGCTTCATCCGGCCTCGAAATGTCTCCGTGCATTTTGAGAACGGTCACGTCGGACCCTCGGAGCCTATTCGACATTTGAACCTGGTTGTGGATGACTTGGGGCCGTCTGCCCGCTCGCTTGAATGCGTCTTCAATGAGGGTGTCGTAGTTGGTCGTCCAAACTGAATCGATCGGCAAACGTGCGATGAGGTCGTGGTTGGGCGTTGCGTGGACGTCCTTCGTGAACTCGTCAATCAGAATCTGGTTCAGCTTGCCCCGGTTTCCAGCTTGATTCTCGTGAAACTGCGCTACAGAGAGCAGATCGACTTCTTGGTCGATGTTGAGCCCAATGTCTGACGCGACATCTCGGAGCAGAGTCCGCCAGTCCACATAACCCGCGGGAGCAGACATTCCCGCTCCGAGAAACAAAGCGGCGTTTCGGTCTTTCAGCTCCTGCCCGAAGTCTCGAAGAAGGACTTCTTTAGTGACGGCGTGTGTTATGGTTTACCTCCTGTGATTAGCGTTTGGAAGGACTCGAACTTGAGACGAAACCGGTGGTTCTCAGCCCAGTCGGCCTTCAAGTGGTCGGCCTCCTCCAAGCTGATGATTTGGGAATGAATCCCGGCTACGACAATGTCCGGAGTGGTCAGGATCTTAAGGTTCGGACTCACGGATTGGACTCGCTTCACGGCCCTTCGGTCGTCGATTGCGACGGCTCCCTCGAACTCGATAGCCGCGGCGAAGGAAAACGACTCTCCGCTTCCGAGGCCAAGGCCGAGGAGCGTGGCCACGGTGTCCGTGATCGCCTTCCCTTCCAAGGTCA
>ERZ761603.497-NODE-497-length-32839-cov-70.098676_pt1 | contig 32839 bp, 30 predicted proteins | sample MGYA00511879_ERZ761603 | MGnify/ENA primary metagenome ERZ761603 (study PRJEB28899, sample SAMN02850040) | bioreactor sludge metagenome | biome: EBPR Sludge; feature: EBPR Bioreactor; material: flocular biomat | place: Australia: Thorneside Wastwater Treatment... | reverse complement strand
GGGTGAAAGTTGATGGCGAATGCATAAACAACCGCTGAAGGGCGGAAAACAGGCCATCAACTGGGGTGGAAAATTTTTGCCCCCGTCTGAAACCCAGTAATGACAAGGGTTTGCGAGGAGCGAAAATGCCTCAATTCAGGTCCCTCCTAAGAAACAAAACGCACCTGATTAGCGCTATTCTTCAGCCGCTCACCTGGCGGGATCATCATATGAGCCCTCCGGAGGTTAATCTGATCCCTGTCGAACCGAGAGGAGAGCAGAGGTGGCCAAGATGAACCGAATTCAGTTTCAGCCTGATCAGCGTGCTGAAAGAGGATAATTGACGAAGCTATCCGTGCTCGGGCCGCGGTCCTCCCGTATCGACTCGGCTCCCCCGGGCACAAGACTCACGGCCATGAATCGGACAGCAAATGAGTCGTGTATGACGTTCGATGCATCGCAGGAGTCAGCGCAATTCGCTTGAGGGGATTTATGGCAACGCCCCAGGTAGCACCCGACGCCTCGCCCGCCTGGCACGCTTTGCCGGTCGCCGAGACCCTGCTCGCCCTGTCGGTGGTTGCCGCAGCCGGCCTGAGCCAGCAAGACGCCGCCGAGCGTCTCGAAAAATACGGGGCCAATCGCCTGCCGCCGCGGAAGCGACGCGGAACCTGGCTGCGCTTTGCCCTACAGTTCCACAACCCCCTGATCTACGTGCTGCTGGTCGCCGGCATGGTCACCTTCGCGCTCGAAGACTATGTCGACGCCGGAGTGATCGTCGGCGTCGTACTCGTCAACGCCGCCATCGGTTTCATTCAGGAAGGCAAGGCGGAAAAAGCACTGGAGGCAGTGAGCGCGATGCTCGCCAGCCGCGCCACGGTCATGCGCGAGGGCGAACGGCACGAGATCGATGCAGCGCTGTTGGTGCCGGGCGATATCGTGCTGCTGGAATCGGGAGCCCGCGTGCCGGCTGACCTGCGGCTGCTGCGAGTAAAGAACCTGCGGGTCAACGAGGCAGCGCTCACCGGCGAGTCAGTGCCCGCTGACAAAGGCAGCGAACCGGTGGCCAGCAGCGCATCCATCGGGGATCGCTCCTGTCTGGCCTATTCCGGGACAGTGGTCAGCTTTGGCCAGGCGCGGGGCGTCGTCGTCGGTACCGGCCAGGCGACCGAGATCGGTCGCATCGGGCTGCTCGTCGGTGGCGTGCAGACGCTGGCCACGCCGCTCACCCGCCGACTCGATCAGTTCGCCCGTCAGATCACACTGTTCATCCTGGCCGTCGGACTGATCACTTTCCTGTACGGCCGTTTCGTTCACCAGATGACCACCCTGGAGGTGTTTCTCGCCGTGGTGGGTCTGTCGGTAGCGGCGATCCCCGAAGGCTTGCCGGCCATCGTCACCATCGTGCTAGCCATCGGCACCCGCGTCATGGCGGGCAAGAACGCCATCGTCCGCCGGCTACCGGCGGTCGAGACGCTCGGTTCGGTCACCGTCATCTGCTCGGACAAGACCGGCACGCTGACCAGGAACGAGATGACCGCCGTGCGCATTATGCTGCCCGCTGACACCCTTGAGGTGAGCGGCACCGGTTATGTACCGGAGGGCGGCTTCCACCGCCAAGGTATCGCCGTAGACGCTGCTTCGAACGAAGCGCTGCAGGGACTCGCCCGCTGCGCCTTGCTGTGCAACGACGCTCATCTAAAGCACGACGCGAAAGGTGGCTGGCAACTGGTTGGCGACCCGACCGAAGGTGCGCTGCTGACCCTCGCCCGCAAGGTCGGCCTGGACCCGCTGCAGACGATCGCGGCGACGCCACGAGTCGACGAAATACCATTCGAATCCGAACACCGCTTCATGGCCACCCTGCATCACGATCACGCCGGGCACGCCACCGTACTGCTCAAGGGTGCGCCGGAACGCGTGCTTGACCTGTGCGTGCAGGATTTCAATGGTCAAGCCCTCGACCGCACCGCCTGGGAAACGCGCATGCATTGTGCAGCCGGAGCCGGCCAGCGCGTCCTGGCGCTGGCACGCTGCGAAATGCCTGCCGGCACCACAGCACTATCGCTGACCGAAATCACACCGCGCTTCAGCTTGTTGGGCATGGTCGGTCTGATCGATCCACCGCGGGAGGAGGCAATTGCCGCCGTTGCCGAATGCCAGCGCGCGGGCCTGCGCGTAAAGATGATCACCGGCGACCACGCCGTTACCGCCGCCGCCATCGGCCGGCAACTGGGGCTGAACGCTGACCGGGCCTTGACCGGCGACATGGTTGGCGGACTTGACGACGAAGCCCTCCAGCGCCGCGCCCTCGAAACCGACGTCATCGCCCGCGCCAGCCCGGAGCACAAGCTGCGCCTGGTCAAGGCGCTGCAGGCTCACGGCGAACTGGTGGCGATGACCGGCGACGGCGTGAACGACGCACCGGCACTGAAAGCGGCCGACATCGGGGTGGCGATGGGCTACAAAGGGACCGACGCAGCACGTGAAGCGGCCGACCTGGTGCTCACCGACGACAATTTCGCGACCATTGCCAAGGCGGTGCGTGAGGGCCGTGTGGTCTTCGACAACGTCAAAAAGTCGCTGCTGTTCATCCTGCCGACCAATGGCGGCGAAGCGGGCGTGATCCTGCTGGCGGTCTTTTTCGGCCTGGCGCTGCCGGTGACTGCCGGCCAGATTCTGTGGGTAAACATGATCACCGCAGTGACCCTGGCACTGGCTCTGGCCTTCGAACCGGCCGAGCCGGGGGTCATGCTCCGACCGCCCAGGCGCCCCAGCGAAGCGCTGATCACCCGCGTGCTGGCGGCACGCATCGCTTATGTCAGCGCGCTGATGATCGCGGTCACCTTCAGCGTCTTCGAATGGGAACTGGCACGCGGTAGCAGCATCGAAACAGCGCGCACGGCAGCGGTTAACATGCTGGTCATTGGCGAACTGGTGTACCTGTTCAACGTGCGCCACTTTACGGCCTCGGCTTTCACGCGCGACATCGTTACCGGCAACCCGGTCGCGCTCTGGGTTAGCGTGATCCTGATCGTTTTTCAGCTACTGTTCACCTACGCGCCGCCGTTGCAGCAGGTCTTCCATACCGCCCCGCTTGATGCAGCGTCCTGGCTGGTCATTCTCGTTCTTGGCACGGGCAAGTTCCTCGCCGTGGAAGCGGAAAAAGCCATCCTGCGCTGTTTGCAGGTGCGGAGCATGTGAATGCGCATGGCCTCAACGCTGACTCTCCGTATCGCGCAGCCGATCCTTCCGGCGCGCGCCGGAAGCCCTCACCGAACCGGTGGCGTGGGACTGGTGAGCGACTCCGGTCGGCGACCGATCTGCCACAGCCCTATGCTCGCCACCAGGTGCCCGGTGGAGGGGTTTAGAGTTCACTGACCGACACACATCCTACGATGTACGAACCCTTCGCGGAACTCGCGCTGCTGCTGCTGATCGCCGCCGCCGTCGGCGCCCTGGCGGTGCGCCTGCGTCAGCCGGTGCTGATCGCTTACATCGTGGTCGGTATCGCGGTCGGTCCGGCGGGCCTGGAACTGGTTCAGGCACACGATCAGATCGACCTCCTGGCGCAAGTCGGTGTCGCCGTACTCCTTTTTCTGGTCGGGCTGAAGCTCGATCTGCCGCATGTACGCAACATCGGGCCGGTAGCGCTGGCCACCGGTCTGGGCCAGTTGGCCTTCACCATCTGCATCGGTTTCGTGCTGGTTCTGGCCATGGGCCGCGACTGGCTCACCGCACTCCATGTTGCAGTGGCGCTCACCTTCTCCAGTACCATCATCATCATTAAACTGCTTTCAGACAAACGAGAGCTCGATTCGCTGCACGGGCGTATCGCGGTCGGCTTCCTGATCGTCCAGGACATTGCTGTGGTCCTGGCGATGATGGCCATGAGCGCGCTGCGCACCGGCGGCGAGAGCGAAGCGAGCTGGCAGATGGTCGCCGGCTCGATCGGTGCGCGCATGCTGGCCGCCGCCGTCCTGCTGTATGTGCTGATGCGTTACCTGTTGCCGCCGCTCATCCAGCTCATGGCGCGCTCACAGGAACTGCTGCTGATTTTCGCCATCGCGTGGGGAACCGGGCTGGCCGCGCTCGGCGAGTGGGCAGGTTTCTCCAAGGAGGCCGGCGCGTTCCTGGCTGGCTTTTCGCTTGCCTCGACGCATTTCCGTGACGCCGTCGGCGCACGACTGACCGGCATTCGCGATTTCCTGTTGCTGTTCTTCTTCATCGATCTCGGCGCCAAGCTCGATTTCGCCACCTTCGGCGCCGAACTGTGGCCGGCCGCTGTGCTGTCGTTGTTCGTGCTTATCGGCAACCCGCTGATCGTCATGGCGATCATGGGCTACATGGGTTATCGCAAGCGGACCGGCTTCATGGCCGGCCTGACCGTTGCGCAGATCAGCGAGTTTTCGATCGTCTTCGTCGCCATGGGCATTTCGCTCGGCCATCTCGGCAACGATGCGCTGGGGCTGACGACACTGGTGGGAATCGTTACCATCGCCCTGTCGACCTACATGATCCTCTATTCGCAAGCGCTCTTTGAACGCCTCGGTCCCTGGCTTGGCATCTTCGAACGTCGCCGACCGTACCGTGAACTCGCCGTCGAGCGCCAAAGGAGGCCGGAGGCGCCGCCGCAGGTGCTGGTCTTCGGCCTGGGGCGCTACGGTGAGCACCTACTGGCACGACTCAAGCAGAACGGGGTTCTGGCGATGGGCGTCGACTTCGACCCGGAAGCGGTGCGGCGGCTTCGCCATCAAGGCTTTGCCGTACGTTTCGGCGATGGCGAAGACCCTGCCTTCCTCGAGACGCTACCGCTGGCCACCGCCGAATGGGTGGTTACCACACTGCCCACCCTGGAGGCCAACCGCAGGCTGCTGCACGCCCTCAAGGAGTTGCGCCCGGCCGGTCGCGTTGCCGGCGTCGTGCGCGATGAAATGCACGCGCGCGCACTGCGCCTTGCCGGTGTAAACAAAGTCATCAATCCCTTCCTGGATGCCGCCGACCATGCTGCCCAGACGATCATCGAAGCACTCTGCCACTCGGAGGACACCTCATGAACACCCTGCAAACCCTGCTTGTCGCCACCGATCTCTCGGCACCGTCGCGCCATGCTGCGCAGCGCGCGGCGATGCTCGCCCGACAAGCCGGAGCCCGGCTTGAACTGGTGCATGTTCTGGAGAGACGAGCGCTCGACGAACTGCGCCGCTTGTTCGACGACGACGGCGAGGCCGCTCAGGGACGCGTGCGCGAGCAGGCGCGCGAGGCTCTGTCGCTACTGGCCAGCGAAGTCGGAGAACCGCTCGGCGTCAGTGCTGGTCAGCATCTGCTTGAAGGCGCCGTGCTCGAGAGCATCGGAATGCAAGCGGAGTTGCTCGACGCAGCGCTGTTGATCGTCGGCGCTCGCGGCGCCAGTTGTATGCGCGCCTGGCTACTCGGGGCAACCGCCGAGCGCTTGTTGCGCCTTACGCGGCGTCCAATTCTGCTGGTCAGGCAGGCGCCCCGCGAGCCGTACCATAGAGTCATTGTGGCGGTGGATTTCTCACCGTGGTCGACGCGGGCCATCCGCCTGGCGCAGGCAGTCGCCCCGCGTGCGAGACTGATTCTCCTGCATGCCTACGACGTCCCTTTCGAAGGCAAGATGCGCATTTCCGGTGTCGATGCCGACATGATCAAGCGCTACGCGGCCAAGGTGCATCGCGAAGCGCTCCTGCGTTTGCGGCAGAGCGCACGCGAAGCCGGGATACCCGCCGCCAGTTGGCAGCCGCTGGTTATCCACGGTGACGCAGCGGCGGCGGTCCTCCAGCATCAGGAAGAAGAGGGTTCCGATCTGATCGTTCTCGGCAAACACGGTGTCGGCATGGTCGAGGAACTCTTACTCGGCAGCGTCACAAAGCATGTCCTGGCCGAGGCACGTTGCGACACGCTTGTTGCGGCTCGCTGAGCATTCAATTCCTGATAGGCTTCGATATCGACCGCCAAGGGGAATCGGGTGCCGATTGAAATGCACGCGTATCGCTCCTTCCGGAGGGTGTACTTGCGTGCAATGCGTGACGGGATCCACAAGTTGAAGGCACCTGCACCACGGTCGGGTCGCGGCATCACCATGCACCCGGGCATCTGAGCCGAATGAGCTCCGGCGAATCGCCACGACTGTGATTACGTCGCCAGCAAAGCCGCCGCCAGGGCGCCAAGCGCAAGAAGCCACAAGGCCCCGGCTAGAGGCCAGCTGCGCAGGGTTTCTTCCAGGCGGCGGATTCGGGACACGGCCACCAGCGCGGTGGCAAGAGCGGTTTTCGATTGTCGGCGAGGCGCTGCGGGTACCCGGGGCAGGGTCGCCGCCTGTTCCAGCCACACCAGCACATCTCCCGGAGGGATCGCCGGGCCGCGCCAGTCGGCCCGCCAAGCCGTATAGGCCACGAGCGCGGCCACAGCGGCTGGCCAGACAGTCGACTGCAGCCCCTGCGAGGAAAAAACAGCCGCCACGGTGCCCGCATCGGCGTGCATCCAGGTCAGCACGAGCATTGCCGCGAGCAGTGCCAGCCACGGTAGCAAGAGCTTGACGCGGTCATCACCGCGATCGCTGCTATCACCTTGATCGCGCTGGCTACCGTACGGCGTCTTTAGCAGGAAGCGGGCCATCAGCAGACCGGTGCCCACGGCTGCCAGGGGCAATGCCGAGGCCAGCAGTTCGGGCCAGAAGCTGGGCAGGCCGGAGAGCGCGGTCTTCAATTCGCTCTTGGCGAGCGCCCCGCTGGTGAACGGCGCGCCGGCCAGGGCCAGAGCGGGCAAGAGGAGCCCGGCGATCAGCCAGCCCTGGCGGCTGTAGCGCTGCGCCACTCCCAGCCCCAGGAACAAGGCGCCCTTGGCCAGGCCGTGCTGCAGGGCATAGAGACCGACCGCCGGGAGCAACGCAGGCCAGGCCTCTGGTAGCAGCAGACCAGCACCGACGGCGAGCGTCATGAAGCCCATCTGACTGATGCTGGAGTAGGCCAGCAGTGTCTTTGGCTGTCGCTGTAGCAGCCCGATCGCCACGCCGAAGAAGGTCGCGAACAGGCCCAGGCTGAGCATCAGCGTTCCCAGCGCCGGCACGGCCACTTCACCGAGCGGCAGGAAACGCAGCCAGCCGAGCAGCCCGGCCTTGATCATTGCGCCGGAGAGCACGGCGCTGGCTGGCGTTGGCGCCACCGGGTGGGCCAGCGGCAGCCACATGTGCAAGCAGGGTACGCCGGCTTTTACGCCGAAGCCGACGAACAACAGCGCGTAGGCAAGCAGGGGTGCATCCGCTGCCGCCGAGAGGGTCATCTCCGGGAGGAGGTGCGTTTGCGCACTAGCTGCCAGCAGGAGCAGGCCAGCGATCAGCGCTGCTTCCCCCAGCACGGCCATGATGAGATAGATCCGCCCGGCCCGCTGCGCTTCGGCATGGCGCTCGTGTACCACCAGGCCATAGGCGGCGAAGGTCATCAGCGCAAAGGCGAAATAGAAACTGGCCGCGTCCTGGGCCAGGCATACCCCCAGATTGCCGCTCAGGCCGACCAGGAAGAAGGCCGTGAAAACGTGTCGGCGCGGGTCGCTGGCCAGATAGCCACGGGCGTAGAAGCCGGCCGCCAGCCACAACATGGCGGAAAACAAGAGAAACAAGCGCCCGGTGTCATCGATCGCGAAACGGCTGCCCAGCAGCAGCCAGGGCAGTTCCACCAGGGAAGCGTCAGGCGTCGCGATGGCCAACAGCAAACCGGGGAAGGCCGCCCAAGGCGCCCACCTCAGTCCCATCTGACGGGTCGCCGGCAGCAGTACCATGCTGGCCAGCAACAGCGGCAGGAGGAGGGTGGGCGGCAGTGCGATGGTCAGGTTCAGGGTAGCCAAAGCAGATATTCACGGGTGGCGATCAGCTTGGCCCAGGTCAGAGGCGAAAGCGCGCTGCCGGCCAACAGGCCCATCAGCACGGTGGCTGCGGCGGTGACGAGTGGTGGAATGAGCAGCAGTCCGGCGGTCTCGAGTCCATTTCGCATTGGTATGTGCTCGTCTGGCCAGTCTGTTGCCTGCGGCCGGAACCAGGCACGTTGCAGAACCGGCAAAAAGTAGGCCGCATTGAGCAGGCTTGATGCCAGCAGCACCGCCAGCACCCAGGGCATGTGCGCCTCCAGTGCGCCGAGACCCAGATACCATTTGCTGATGAAGCCAGCGAGGGGCGGCAGGCCGATCAGGCCGAAGGCGCCAATGGTGAAGGCGACGGTGGTCCAGGGCATGCGCCGCCCGACACCATCCATTTCGCTGATCTTGTGGATGCCGAGCGTCTCGGCATAGTTGCCTGCGCAGAAGAACAAGGTGATCTTCATGATTCCCTGATGCACTAGGTGGAGAACGCCGCCGACGGTTCCAACCGGTCCGAATAGGGCCGCTCCGAGGGCGATGTAGGACACCTGGCTGACCGTGGAAAAAGCCAGGCGCCGCTTGAGATCGTCCTGAAAAAGCGCGCGCAGCGACCCCCAGATGATGGTGATCGAGGCGGCGACTGCCAGCGGTAGCAGCAGCGATAGCGATTGCGCGAACTCGACGCCATAAATTTCGTACACCACCCGCAGGATGCCGAAGGCGCCCGCTTTTACCACGGCGACGGCGTGCAGCAGCGCCGACACCGGCGCCGGCGCAACCATCGCCTGGGGAAGCCAGCCATGTAGGGGAACCAGGGCCGCCTTGACCCCCAGACCGGCGATGAGCAAAAGGAAGATGAGCCGCAATTGGCCGGCATGTTCCGGACCGAGAGCAGCCAGCACGCCGCCCTGGGTGAACTCCACCTGTCCGGCCAGACCGTACAGCCAGAGCATGCCGATCAGCAGCAGCGCGCCACCGCCAAGCGTGTAAGTGAGGTATACATGCCCCGCGCGCATCGACTGCTCGCTACCGCGATGGACTACCAGCGGATAGGTGACCAGGGTCAGGAGTTCGTAGAAAACGAAGAAGCTGAACAGGTTCCCCGCCATCGCCACCCCGGCGGTGGCAGTGACGCAGAGGCTGAAGAAGCCGAAGAAACGGCTGCGCCGCGGCGAGCCTTCCAGGTAGCCAATGGCGTAGAGCGTGGTCAGGAACCAGAGCGCCGCCGACAGGGTGATGAAGAACATGGCCAGCGCATCGGCCACCAAGAGCAGATCCAGATTGGGCAAGATGGAATGACGAAAGGCGAATTCCTCGCCGTGCAATACGCCGCGCAGCATATAAGCAACAAGGATCAGCTTCAGGCTGGCACCGACCAGGTTGACCATGCTGCGCAGGCGGTGCCGTTCTTCGGCTACGAAGAAAACGATCAGCCCCGAGAGCAGCGAGCTGGCGAGTACCAGCAAGGGGAGGGTTGCGTGCAGACTCATGCCGCGTCCAGCAGGTGCAACAGCTCGCTGGCGGTCAATCCAAGCAACAGGCTGGCCAGCGCGAGCAGGAAAACCGGCCATTCCAGCATTCGCGGCAAGACCTTGAAATCGGTTGCAGCGTCTACCGGCAGAAAGGCCTGGCGCAGCACCTTGAAGACGTAGGCCGCCGATAGCAGGCCGCCCGCCACCATCACCACGATCCACCACCATTGTCCGCTCGCCAGCGCCGCGCCCAGCAATAGCCATTTCGCCGCAAAGCCACCCGACGGCGGCAGGCCCATAATGGTCACACTGGCGAGCGCGAAGCTGAACAGGGTGAGTGGCAGGCGCGTCGCAACGCCGGCGATGCCGGCGATCTCATTGCGCCCGGTGGCCGTGATCATCGCCCCGGCCGCGGCGAACATCGCCGCCTTCGCCAGCCCGTGCGCGACCACTTGCAGCACACCGCCTTGCCAGGCGCTCGCGGTCACCTCCGCCGTGGTCCCCGTGGTCAGCGGCAGGAGCAGGAACAGATAGCCCACCTGGGCCACGGTGGAGTAGGCGACCAGCATTTTCAGCTGCGTCTGCCGCAGCGCCAGGAGAGAACCCCAAAGGACCGCGCCGGCACCCAGACCACCCACCAGCTGCGCCGCCAGGACGCTGGTGATCGGCGCAAATAGGTCGAACCACAGGCGCAGAATGAGGTAGAACGAGGCCTTGATCACCAGTGCGGAGAGCAGCGCCGACACCGGTGCCGGCGCCCCGCCGTGCGCCGGCGGCAGCCAGAAATGGAAGGGGAAGAGCGCCGTCTTGAGCATCAGACCGAGCAGCATCAGCGCCGCCGCCAGCGACACCGCAAGCGGTGCGTCGGCACCGACCAGGGAGGCCAGTGCGGGCAGCGACACACTGCCATATACGCCATAGAGAAGCGCGACCCCCAGGAGATAGGCAGCGGAGCCGAGCAGGGTGGCCAGCAGGTAGCGCATCGCTGCCGAGACAGGCCCCGCGCCGCCGGGCAGCGCAACCAGCCCCACCGCCGCCAGGCTGAGCAACTCCAGGGTGACGTAGATATTGAACACGTCGGCAGACAGGAAGAGCGCGTTCATGGCCGCCAGTAGATAGCCGGTAAGTGGCCAGAAGTAGCGCTGTGAGCCGGCATGGCCGGCAAAGTAGCAGCGCGCATAGAAAGCGAGCGGCAAGGCCACCCCCTGGGTGAGCACGAGCATCACCATGCTCAGTCCATCGACCGCAAGATCGATGCCCAGCGGCGCGCCCCAGCCGCCGACGGCGAGCACCCGTTCTCCGCCAGTGACGATCTGCTGCGCCAGTGTCGCGGCCAGGGCGACTTGCAGTGCCAGCCCCGCCACCGCCAGCCGGCCACCACGCCCTGGTCCTTGTACGAAGGCCAGCGTCGCCCAGGTCAGCGGCAGGAGAATCAGCCAGGGAAGGGGGTCAAACATCCAGCCGGTCTCTGACGATCTCTTCTTCCGGCAGTCGCATTTCGCCGTTCAAATCGAGCAGCCGACGTGCCAGGGCCAAAGCCAAAGCGGTGGCGGCGAGGGCGACGACAATGCCGGTCAGCACCATCGCCTGCGGCACCGGGTCGGGTACGCCGGAGCGCTGACCAAAGCCCACCAGCACCAGGAAAACACCGCTGCCCATGACGTTGAAGGCGAGGATCTTGCGCAGGAGATGCGCCTGCAGGATCAGAGCGGCTACTCCGATGACGAACAGCGCGACGCCGGCAAGGGCGTAGAGCAGGGCGGCGCTCATTGTTGAACGCTCGTGTCGGTCAGCGCGAGGTATAGCCCGGCCAGTACGAGCGCAAGCGAAACCGTCAGGCCGGCTTCGATCAGCAGGATCAGAGCGCCGGCCCAGGCGGGCGGATACTGCAGCAGAGTGCCTTGCAGCATGACCGCCGCGGCGACGGCGATAAAGACCAGCAAGCCGAACGCGAGCCCGACGCGCAAGGCGCGTCCGGGCGATGTCCAAGGTGGCAGCAGGCCTGCCAGGTGCAGCAGCACTCCCGCGCCGGCCAGTACCGCGCCGGCCTGGAAGGCGCCGCCTGGCCGGTATGCTCCCGCCCACAGCACGTAGCCTGCGACCAGCACCATGAGTGGTACCAACAGTCGGGCCACGGTTTGCAGCATCGGATTCATCCGATTCGCAGACGCCGGACATCGTTCTACGCTGGAAGTCGCTTGCGGCAGAGCCAGGATAGCCAACAACGCGAGCAGTAACACGGCGATCTCGAGCAAGGTATCGTAGCCACGAAAGTTGAGCAGTACGGCGGTTACCGGGTGCGCTACGCCACTCACCGCGAGCTGCGCCTTGACCTCTACCGGCAGCTTTACGGCAGTCGCCGGCAGATCCAGCATCGACCAGCCAAGCGCCAGGCCGAGGACGCCGGCCAGGACAAAGACACTGGCCACCAACAGGGTCTTCATGGCGATCGCTCGCGCCGTTTCTGATGCAGATGGCCGAGGGCGTCGAGCAGCAGCGCACCGGTCAAGGCGGCGCCGATGGCCGCCTCGGCGAGCGCGATGTCGGGGGCGTTCAGCCGCGCCCAGGCCAGTGCCATGAGCAGGCCGAAGACGATGAACAGCACGACGGCGCGAAACAGGTCCGGCGTGCTCAGCGCGTGCACGGCACTCACGAGCAGGGCAGTCACCAGCAGCAGATCGAAGATCATCGCTCGCCTTCCTCTGACTTCCAGGGCACGATTCCCTTGGCCAAGGCGCGGCGCGCAATCAGGTAGCTCAGGGTGGCGCTGGCGGCCAGGGCCAGCAGCCAGACCAGGATCAGCTTCAATCCGGCGGCGACACCGGGAGCCTGCAGTAGCAAGCCAAACACCGTGAAACCAAGGCCCAGATTGTCCGCCTTGGCCAAGGCATGCAGCCGGGTATACACGTCGGGAAAGCGCAGCAGACCGATCGTGCCGGCGAGGAAGAAGGCAGCGCCGATGATCAGGAGCAGCGCGCTCGCCAGCTCAAGAATGTCCATCCTGCCCTTCCCGCCAGATCCGGTGAGCAAAGGCGGCGCCGGTGATCAGCGCCAGGAGGGCCAGCAGCAGGGCGGCGTCGACCAGCGCCGCTTCGCCTCCGGCAAAGGCCAGCAGCAACAGAATTGCGACACCGACGGTGCCGAAGAGCAACGCAGCCAGCAGGCGGTCGGCGGGCGTTGGGCCGCGTGCGACGCGCCATAATGCCGCCAGCAGATTGACGAGCAGGAATCCGGCCAGAATCAGGCAAAGCTCGGTCATGCGGCCTGCATGGACAAACTCAGCAGGCGGGCGATGCGCGTTTCGACCGCGCGCACTGCCGATTCCGCCGGGAAGCGTTGGTCGAGCACGTGCATGCGCAAATGCCCGCCCTCCAGGCCTGCGCTGAGCGTGCCGGGCAGCAGGTTCAAGGTGGCGGCCAGCAAGATCCGCGCGCCGCCCTCGGGAAGGCGCAGTGGAATATCGAGCACGGCCGGGCGCAGATCAGGGCGGGGGCGCAGTGCCATGCGCGCTACCTGGACGCCGCCGCTGAAGGATTGCAGCAAAAAAAACCCGAGAAAGCTTGCCGCTCCGAGCAGGGAGAGCCGCGACGGGGCAGGCGGTAGCAATACCAGGCTCACGATCAGGGCCAGAACGATGCTCGCCAGGCCGACGCCCCAGGCAAGGAAACTGCCTTCGGCCAGAATCCACCACAGCGTGGCGATCACCCCGGCGCGCAGGAGCAATGACTCTGCCAGATGGATGGGCGCCGTATGCCGAGCGCTCTTCATGGTTTGGGGAAGCCGGCTGAGCGACCGAGAACGCCGAGCGCGAAAGTCAGGAGGATCACGCTGTCCTTGAAGTTGCTGATGGCCGGCGCCAGTAGGTGCACGCTGAGCGGCACAACCCGCACCAGGCCAGTGAATGCGTTCGAGTGTACCATCGGGCCTCGCCGTGATGACGTCGCTCGTGGGCGTTCTGGGTGATGAGCTTCCTGCCGCTATTGATGCACTTGCTTCGGGCTTACGAATAGCACCCCTGAAGAAGATGTTCTGCCTCACCATGACGGCGGTTGAAGCGCAGAACACAACAGCCGGTTCAGTTATCGCATCCCTGCCGACAAACTGCTGTCGCCAGTAGAGGGTGATTGTAGTTGGTCAACTGGTGGAAAGCATGCACCACCCCGTCGAACCGCGAGCGCGTACTGCCCAAACGACCCGTCGATCACTGCGATAGTTGCCAGTCAGGACAAGTCTTTTCCGACGACCGTTCACCCGAGTTAGCCTTGTCCAATGTGGTATGAGCCTGAACGATGGTCGCCTTTCCACCCAGGAATGAGCCCAGGGCAATCGCATGAACCCTATGCAAGGCCCAGGAGTTGAGCGCGGAAGGTGTCGGAAATGGCTGCGGTAGGGCGCTGAAGCTTGAGTCCGCCCTTGCCGCGGACCGGGGCGAGGCGAAGTAGGTTCAAGACGAACTGGTGCAAGGCAGCGAGGTTGTGAGCGGCATGATCGGTGCGGGCTCGCTGCGGAAGATTTTCATCCTCCTCTGTAAGTAGTTCGCCTTTGCACGCGTCTAAGCAATGTCGGACAGGTGGCTACACCGCCTCGGTCCTGACAGAACCCCCCCCATCTAGAGGAGAAGAACGATGTCACATCAACTGTCTGGAGTAGCCATTGCCGCAGCTGCGGCAGCCTTGTTCGCCACGGGAAGCCTGCTGGCGCCGATCGCCAGCGCCGCTGAAGGAGCTCCGGTTCATTGCGCAGGGGTCAATGCCTGCAAGGGCAACTCGGAGTGCAAGACTGCCAAGAACGAATGCAAGGGGATGAACTCCTGCAAGGGTCAGGGATGGGTGGTCAAAGGCAGCGCCAAAGAGTGTACCGACGCCGGTGGCAAGGTAGTCAAGTAAACTGGCTGCCGAATGGCGTGACCATTCCTCCGACAGGTGGGGTGGTCATGCCGAAGGCGATCGGAAGGGGGCAAATGGTGAGCAACTTCGTTCGAGGGTTCGGCCTTGGGCTGCGCACCGAGCACTATCGCGACTTTGTCGCCGCACCGCAACGCGTTGACTGGCTGGAGATCATCTCGGAGAACTACCTGGTCGACGGCGGCAAGCCGCTGCACTTTCTTGATCGCATACGCCGTGACTACCCGATGGTGATGCATGGCGTTTCACTCTCGATCGGCAGCACCGACGCCCTTGATTGCGCGTATCTGCGGCAGCTCAGGGCGCTGGCCGACAGGATCGAGCCGGCCTGGGTTTCCGACCATCTGTGTTGGACCGGGACGGCTTCGCTGAACCTGCACGACCTGTTGCCGCTGTCTTACTGTGAAGCGAGCCTGCGGCACCTTGCGCCGCGCGTGGCACAGGTGCAGGATGCCCTTGGCAGGTCCCTGGTTCTGGAAAACGTTTCCAGCTACGTGACGTATCGAAGCGACGAGATGAGCGAGTGGGAGTTCATCTGCGAACTGATCACGCGAACGGGCTGTGAGTTGCTGCTCGACGTGAACAACGTCTATGTGAGCAGCGTCAATCACGGTTTCGATCCGCGTGCCTTCATCGACGCCGTGCCGGCCGCGGCTGTGCGATCGATTCATCTCGCGGGGCATGAAGACCATGGCAGCTATATCATCGATACCCATGATCACCCGGTCTGCGCCGCGGTCTGGGAGCTTTATGCCCATGCCGTAGGCCGCCTGGGTGCCGTGCCGACGATGATCGAGCGTGACGACGACATTCCGGCGCTGGCCGTGCTGGTCGCCGAACTCGATGTCGCACGGGCGGTGGCAGAACGAGCCCTCGCCGACACGAGACGCGCCGCATGAGTCCGCTGATGACCCAGCAACTGCGCATCCAGGAAGCTATCGTCGGCGAAAACCCGACACCCGGCCTGTTTGTCAGCGAGGGACCACAACTTGCCGGCGGCTTCGCGGTGTATCTGCGGGCGTACCGGGCTCGCCTGACAGCGGCGCTAGGTGACAATTACCCGGTATTGCGCCTGGCCCTCGGCGACGACTCCTTCGCCGATCTTGCGCGTGCCTATATCGACGCCCAGCCATCGCACTTTCGCTCGATTCGCTGGTTTGGCGACTCGCTCGCGGACTTTCTTGCGGCAACGCCAGACCATCTGGCGCACCCGGCGCTGGTTGACCTGGCCCGCATGGACTGGGCAATGCGTGCCGCCTTCGATGCCGCCGACGTGCCGCTGATGGGCGCTGGCGACCTCGCCTTGCTGGCACCCGAAGATTGGCCATCGCTGCGCTTCACGCCGGTACCGTCCTTGCAGCTACTTGATCTGGCTTGGCGCATCGAGCCACTCTGGAAGGCCCTGAATGATGACCACGAGGCGTCGACAGCGGAACCCGAGCCGCTCGTGCACTCGCTTCTGATCTGGCGTCCGGTGCTCGATTGCTGCTGGCGGTCGGCCGATATCGGTGAGGCCGCTGCCCTGCAGGCCTTGACGCAAGGTGCCAGTTTCGCCGAGTGCTGCGCCATGATAGCTGCGTCCGGCGATGCCGAACCAGCGCGAACCGCGGCCGGGCTCCTGGCGCGATGGATCGCCGAAGGTCTGCTGGCGAAGAGTGGAGAAAGTTGATGCCGGAACCCGACGAGCAACTGGTCGCGAGTGTTTGCGAGGGCTGCGGCGCTTCGTTTGTCTGTGGCGCTGTCGCCGGTCTGACAAGCTGCTGGTGCATGGAGCAAGCACCGACCGCGATCGAGCCGACAGTCGGCGGCAATTGCTACTGCCCGAAGTGCCTGGCGCAGCGGCTTAGCGCCGGGCCTGGCTGACCCGTTCCGGCAGCATCAGCAGGGCATCGCGGTTGCTCCACGAAAAGCACCTGGCAGCGGCTTCGCGCCAGGGTAGCCAGCAGTAGCCGAGATGTTCCCCGGCCGCGACGGTTACCGGCCGGGGGTTCGGCACTTGCAGCGAGAACACGTGTTCGGTGTTGTGCAGCACGCCTGGCGCGTAACGGTGGCGCCACTCGGCAAAAATCTCGTAGCGGTTGGTGAGTTTCCAGTCACGCAGTTCGGCGGCTGTCGCCGTGATTCCGGTTTCCTCGGAGAGCTCGCGAGTCGCCGTTTCGACGAGGCTTTCGCCGGCTTCCTGGCTGCCGGTGACCGACTGCCAGTAGCCCGCATGGGCGGCGCGTTCGAGCAGCAGCACCAAGAGCTCCGGGGTGTGGATGACGACCAGAACCGACACCGGCAGCTTGTACTGGCTCATCCGGGCAATGGAAGCGTGGCCAGCCCGTCAGCACGAAGGTCGTAGAAGACCCACATCGGAACGCCTTGCGACTGCCAATCGTCAATCGCCGCGGCAAACACCTGGTTGAGCGTCCGGAAGGCGGAGGGATCCTTGGCCGCCAGGGTTTCGGCTCCCGACAGCAGTAATACGTAGCCGGTCGCCGCGCACCACGAGAGGTCGCTCAAGCAGTCCTTGAGGGCGTCGTAGTTGCAGCCGTACCACCTCGGGAAGGCCAGCTCGCGGCCCAGCTGCGCGAGCACCAGCTCAATACGCGCCGCGTCGGCGAGACTGACGTCGAAAACGGCCAAGCCTGCGGCGACGGCAGCCGCCTTCAGCGCCGCCTGGTGGCTGCGGGCCAGATGGTAGACGCCGGCCTGGCTTGCATCTTCGAGCAGGCGCTGCACTGGGTGGGGACTGATGGCCATCAGGAATTATTCGCGGATGCGCCGGAAACTGCGGTAGTGATCGTCGGTGTAGTAATACTCGCTGGCGGTTTCGCCGCCACCTCCCTGACCGGCAACGATGCGTCGTGCGCCGCGGCTGGCGCTGCCCGGGGTCGGCACCGTGTACTCCCGGTAGTAGCCGCGGCTGCGGAGTGGTAGAAGTCGCTCGAAATTGCCGAAAACACTGCCGTCCTTGTGCGGGTACGGAAAAGGCCCGCCCTGCCGGATCAGCTGCAGGACCTGCTGAGCCTCGGCCGGGAGTTCAGCCAGAGCGACGCTCTGGGGGGGCTGCGCTGCACGTGCCTGCGCGGCGCCGACCAGGCCGAACAGCGCGACGAGCGCTGCCAGCAGCAGGCGGACAACGCCGGTGACACGAAACACGTTTGTTCAGCTCTGGCCAAGCTCGACCTGCGTCTCGACTCTCTGACGCAGGCGGACATGCAGCTCGCGCAGCTGCTTGTCGTCCACTGCGCTCGGAGCATCGGTGAGCAGGCACTGGGCGCGCTGGGTCTTCGGGAAAGCGATCACGTCGCGGATCGATTCGGCGCCGGCCATCATGGTGACGATGCGATCGAGGCCAAAGGCCAGGCCGCCGTGCGGCGGTGCGCCGTACTTCAGCGCGTCGAGCAGGAAACCGAACTTGAGCCGTGCCTCCTGGTCGCCAATTCCCAAGACCTTGAAAACCGCCTCCTGCACGTCGGATCGGTGTATCCGTACCGAGCCGCCGCCCAGTTCGGAGCCGTTGAGCGCCAGATCGTACGCTTTCGCCAGGCAGCGGCCGGGGTCGCTCTGCAGCAGTTCCAGGTGGCCGTCCTTCGGACTGGTGAACGGGTGATGACAGGCCGTCCACCGCCGCTCTTCCTCGTCGTAGTCGAACATCGGGAAGTCCACGATCCACACCGGCTCCCAGGCATGGCCGTTCAGGAAGCCCTTTTCGTGACCGATCTTGACCCGCAGGGCACCGAGCGCGTCGTTCACCACCTTGCGCTTGTCGGCACCGAAGAAGATCAGATCGCCCGACTGCGCGCCGGTCCGGTCGACGATCGCCTGGAGCGCAAACGGATGCAGGTTCTTGACAATTGGTGATTGCAGGCCGCTCTCGTTGAGCTGCGTGACATCGTTGACCTTGATGTAGGCCAGCCCCCGGGCGCCGTAGATGCCGACAAACTGGGTGTAGGCGTCGATCTCTCCGCGCGTCAGGCTGGCTCCGCCGGGAACGCGCAAGGCGGCGATGCGACCGCCTTCGCTGTTGGCGACGCCGGCAAAGACCTTGAAGGAAACGTCCTTCAGAACGTCGGCCACTTCGACCAGTTCGAGCGTCACGCGCAGGTCCGGCTTGTCCGAGCCGTAGCGGTCCATGGCCTCGCTGTAGCTCAGACGCGGGAAGGGGTCGGGCAGCTCGGCGCCGATCACTTCCCTGAACACCGCGCGGATCAACTCCTCCATCAGCTGGATGATTTCGCCCTCGCCCATGAACGAGGTTTCGAGATCGACCTGGGTGAACTCCGGTTGCCGGTCGGCGCGCAGGTCCTCGTCGCGGAAGCACTTGACAATCTGGTAGTAGCGGTCAAAACCGGCCACCATCAGCAGTTGCTTGAACAGTTGCGGTGACTGGGGAAGGGCGAAGAACTGTCCCGGATGAACACGCGACGGCACCAGATAGTCGCGGGCGCCCTCTGGCGTGCTCTTGGTGAGCATCGGCGTTTCGATGTCCATGAAGCCGGCCTCATCCAGGAAACGCCGGAAGGCGCGGGCCGTCTGGTAACGAAGCCGCATGTTCTTCTGCATCTGCGGTCGGCGCAGGTCGATCACCCGGTGCAGCAGGCGAATGCTCTCCGACAGGTTTTCTTCGTCAAGCTGAAAGGGGGGCGTTACCGAAGCGTTGAGAACTTCCATCTTGTGACAAAGAATCTCGACCTCGCCGCTGGCGATGTTGGCGTTGACCGTGCCGGCCGGACGCGCACGGACCTTGCCCGTAATCCTCAGGCAGAACTCGTTGCGGACCAGCTCGGCGGTGGCGAACATCTCCGGACGGTCCGGATCGCAGACGATCTGCGTTAGGCCCTCGCGGTCGCGCAGGTCGACGAAGATCACGCCGCCGTGGTCCCGGCGCCGGTGCGCCCAGCCGCAGAGCCGTACCTCCTGGCCAATCAGCTGTGAATTGACTTGTCCACAATAATGAGTACGCATGAATTTCCCGATTACTGGTGTCAGGTGTTGGTAGTGGTCTGGGCCGCGGCGACCGGCCGCGTTCTCGGCGGTGGCGCGACGACGCCCATCGAGATCACGTACTTGAGCGCCGTATCGACGCTCATGTCCAGCTCGATCACCTCGGCTTTCGGCAGCATCAGAAAGAACCCGGAGGTCGGATTCGGCGTTGTCGGGACGTAGACGCTGACATAGTCGCCGTCGAGATGCCGAACCACGTCGCCGCCCGGTCTTCCGGTGAGGAAGGCGATCGTCCACGTACCTCGGCGCGGATACTCGATCAACAGCGCTTTGCGAAAAGCGTTGCCTGACGACGAGAAAAGCGTGTCGGAAACCTGCTTGACGCTGTTGTAGATCGAGTTGACCACCGGAATCCGTGCCAGCAGCTGCTCCCACCACGACACCAGCCGCTGGCCGATGAAGTTGGCAGCGAGCAAGCCGGTGACCATGATGATCAGCAGGGTCAGGATCGCCCCGGCACCCGGGATATCGAAACCGAGGATCGTGCGCGGGTGGATCGCCGCCGGCAGCAGGTGCAGCGATTGATCCATGGTGCCGACAATCAGCACCAGCACCCAGGCGGTGATCGACAAGGGCACCCAGATCAGCAGGCCGGTAATGAAGTAGCGTTTCATCAGCTGCCAGCGCCAACACCGGGTGTGCTGCCGGAAGCGGCGGCGGGGGCGGTGGTAGTGGCGGCAGCAGCAGGGGCGGCACCGGCGTTGGCCGGCGCCTTCCCGGCGTCTTCGGGCTGGGCGGGCGCAGTCGCTGGGGTCTTGTTGCCACCCTTGAAGTCGGTCGCGTACCAGCCGGTTCCCTTCAACTGAAAGCCGGCTGCTGTCACCTGTTTGCGATAGGTCGTCTGCCCGCACTGAGGACAAATGCACAATGCCGGGTCGCTGAGCTTTTGCAGATGGTCCTTTTCAAAAGCACATGAATCGCAGCGATAGGCGTAAATCGGCATGGCTAACCCTCGGCAAGCGCAGGAAAAACGTGGATTATACTCGAAGCAGCAGTGGGTTCACCCGCCCTCGCCCGACCGCGAGGACTCTTGGCGCCGGGTGATGCGGCTACAGCAGCCCAACATAGGCGCGCGTCAGTCCCTTCCCCCAGAACAGCGCCAGCAAGCCTGCCGCCGCCAGATATGGGCCGAACGGGATCGGCACGCTGCGTCCGCGCTTGGCGACGACGATCAGTGCGATGCCGACCACTGCCCCAAGCAGCGACGAGAGCAGGATGGTCAGCGGCAACATCTGCCAGCCAAGCCAGGCACCAAGCGCGGCGAGCAGCTTGAAGTCACCGTAACCCATGCCCTCCCTGCCGGTGGTCAGTTTGAATGCCCAGTAGACCGACCACAGCGCCAGATAGCCGCACACTGCCCCGATCACGGCCGAGTGCAGGTCGGCGAAGGTGCCGCCAAGATTGAACAGCAGGCCAGCCCAGAGCAAGGGGAGGGTGATCGAATCGGGCAGCAACTGCGTGTCGAAGTCGATGCAGGTCAGCGCCAGCAGGCACCAGATCAACAGCATCGCGCCGAGTGCCGCCCAGGCATAACCAAAATGAATAGCGGCGAAGGCGCTCAGCACGCCGCTGCTGGCCTCGACCAGCGGGTAGCGGGGCGAGATCGGCGCCGCGCACGCCGAGCAACGTCCGCGCAGGAATAGCCAGCTGAGGACCGGAACATTCTCGATCGCGGTGATCGCGTGCCCACAAGCGGGGCATCGCGAGCCGGGCCTGGCCAGCGACAGCGGCTCGCCGACCGGCGGCTGCTCGCCGCACAGCTCGGCGCAATGAACACGCCAGTCGCGCTCCATGATCCGCGGCAAGCGATGGATGACGACATTCAGGAAGCTGCCGACCAGCAACCCGAGCAGACCACAAATGACGGGAAACAGCGTCGGCGCCAGATCGGCGGGGAGCACGGCCGGCATCAGCCGACCACGGCGCCCAGCTTGAAGATCGGCAGGTACATGGCAATCACCATGCCGCCGATCAGCACCCCGAGGACGACCATGATCATCGGCTCCATCAAGCTCGACAGGGCCTCGACGGCGTCGTCGACCTCGGCCTCGAAGAAATCGGCCACCTTCCCGAGCATCGCATCCAGGGCACCGGATTCCTCGCCGATGGCCACCATCTGGTTCACCATGTTCGGAAAGAGTTCGCTGTTCTGCATCGCCGAGGTGAGGCTGGTGCCGGTGCTGACTTCACTCTGGATCTGCCTGGTGCCGGCCTTGTAGACATAGTTTCCGGCCGCGCCACCCACCGACTCCAGCGACTCGACCAGCGGCACGCCGGCAGCAAACATGGTCGCCAGTGTGCGCGTCCAGCGGGCGATTACCGACTTGCGAATGATGTCGCCAAAGACCGGCAGGCGGAGGAACATCCGGTCGAATGCGATCTGCATTTTCTCCGATCGCTTCAAGGTATAGAAGAAGGCGTAGAGCGAGCCGCCGATGCCGCCAAAAATCGCCCACCAGTACTCGATGAAAAAGTCCGAGATGGCGATCACGACCAGGGTTGGTGTCGGCAGGTCGGCACCGAAGCTTTTGAAGACCTCCTTGAATGCCGGGATCACGAAGATCATGATCACCGCTGTAATGACGAACGCGACGACGATAATCGCCACCGGGTAGAATAGCGCCGCCTTGATCTTGGACTTGATGGCGATCATCTTCTCTTTGTAGTTGGCCAGACGGTCGAGGAGCGTCTCGAGAATGCCCGCCTGTTCGCCAGCAGCGACCAGGTTGCAGTACAGTTGGTCGAACTGCAGCGGGTATTTCCGGAACGCTTGCGACAATGAACTACCGGTCTCGACATCGGACTTGATATCGAGCAGCAGCTTGCCTACAGACGGGTTGTCGTGTCCTCGACCGACGATGTCGAAAGTCTGCAGCAGCGGCACGCCCGCTTTCATCATCGTCGCCAGTTGGCGCGTGAACAGCGTGATGTCCTTCTCGGTGATCTGTCGCCCGCCCTTGAAACGCTGCTTGCTGACCTTGCTGACGACAATCCCCTGGCGCCGCAAAGTGGCTCGCACGACGGTGTCGCTGTTGGCGCGCTGTTCGCCGCGAACGATTTTTCCAGCCTTGTTCTTCCCTTCCCAGAGAAAAGTATATTCCTTGACTTCTGGCGCGGCTCTTCTGGTGGTTTTCGCTGCGGTCGCCATTCTTCCCTCGTCTTCAAGCGTTGGTGCTGCCGAGAACCTCGTCAAGAGACGTAAGCCCTTGCTTGACCTTCAGCAATCCGGACCGGCGGAGATCGTTGACGCCATCCTTCCGGGCCTGGTGGGCCACGTCGAGTTCCGTTCCGTTGGCCATGATAATGCGCTGAATCGCCTCGGTCACGGGCATTACCTCGTAGAGACCGACGCGTCCCTTGTAGCCGCTGCCCTTGCAGCGCTCGCACTCGCGCGGCCCGTAAAGCGTCCAGCTCCCATCCAGGTCGTTTTCCGTGAAGCCGGCATTCAGCAAGGTCTCGACCGGTGTATCCAGCGGCTGCTTGCAGGTGCACAGCCTGCGGACGAGGCGTTGCGCGGTAATCAGCAGGATGCTCGAGGCCAGATTGAAAGTCGGAATGCCCATGTTCATCAGGCGGGTCAGGGTCCCCGGAGCGTCATTGGTATGCAGCGTCGACAACACCATGTGACCGGTTTGCGCGGCCTTGATCGCGATTTCCGCTGTCTCGATGTCGCGAATCTCGCCAACCATGATGATGTCCGGGTCCTGCCGGAGAAAGGCCTTGAGGGCGACCGGGAAGGTCAGTCCGGCCTTGTCATCGATGTTGACCTGATTGATCCCCGGCAAGGGAATCTCGGCCGGGTCTTCGGCGGTGGCGATGTTGACCCCGGGCCTGTTCAGCAGGTTGAGGCAGGTATAGAGCGAAACGGTCTTTCCCGAGCCCGTCGGTCCGGTAACCAGGATCATTCCGTACGGCCGGTGGATGGCATCCAGCAGCACTGCCTTCTGCTCCGGCTCGTAGCCCAGCGCATCGATCCCCATCGACGCGCTGGCTGGATCGAGAATTCGCAGGACGATCTTCTCTCCGTACATGGTCGGCAAGGTGCTGACGCGGAAGTCGATCGAGCGGCTTTTCGATAGCACCAGACGCATCCGGCCGTCCTGCGGAACGCGTTTCTCGGCAATATTGAGGCGCGAAATCACCTTGATGCGTGAGGCGATCTTGTCCTTGATCACCAGCGGCGGCGCGGCCACTTCGCGCAGGATTCCGTCTGTTCGAAAGCGGATGCGATAGTTTTTTTCGTAGGGCTCAAAATGGATGTCGGACGCCCCATCATTGATCGCGTCGAGCATCATTTTCTGGATGAATCTGACCACTGGCGCGTCATCGACCTCGAGGCTGGAGGCCTCGTCCGCCTTGTCCTGGCTTTGCTCGTCGGTGAACTCGAGGTTGATGTCCTCGTTGGTGAAGCTCTTGAGGCTCTCCTCGACCGTTTCGGAGAGTTTCGCCACCAGCGGCGAAAGCTTGTTTTCTTCGACGACCACCGGGTCAACCGCCAGTCCGGTCTGGAAGCGGATTTCATCAAGCGCACGCAGATTGGTCGGATCGGCGATGGCGATCGCCAGGCGGTTGCCGCGCTTGTGCAAGGGGATGACGCGGTGGGTCGCGATCAGCTTGCGGTCGACCGCGTTTTTTTGGATGTGGACGTCGTCGAAGGCGGCCAGATCGAGCAGGGGGTAACCGAACTTGTCCGCGGCAAAACGCGCCAGTTCAAGGAATGTTGCCCTTTTGGCGCCGACCAGTTGCTCGATCAGCGAGGTACGGTTGGCGGCGGCCTGCGCGAGCATGGACTCCGCCTCGGCTTCCTTGAGGCGGCCAGCTTGTACCAGCGCACGGGCGAGACCACTGAGCGGCGAGTTTTGCGGATTGGCTGCCATTTTTGCAATAGGACCTTGCAACGCATTGTTAACCATCAGGTCCGGGCTATACCGAGTGAGCCCTCCTGATGATGCATTGACTCGGCATGTTTGTAAAGAAGCGAACCGCGTGCAAGCTTTCGCCGGCAACCTGCGTGACTGGCCGATGGTCTGCGCGACGCCTCGGGCTGATCGCCGACCGCCGCCGCTGGACCACGATCCGGGGCCCGCGGCGGGGGCAGCAAGGCCTACTCGGCGGCCGCTTCGACGACCACCAGCGCGGTCATGTCCACCACCCGGCGAACGGTTGACGTCGGGACCAGGACGTGCACCGGCAACGCCGCACCAAGCAGGATCGGGCCGACCGACATGCCGTCACCACCGGTCATCTTGAGCAGGTTGTAGGAGATGTTGGCGGCGTCGAGATTGGGCATGACCAGGAGATTGGCCTCGCCACTGAGCGGCGAATCGGGGTCCGAGCGATCGCGAATGGCTTCCGAGAGCGCGCTTTCGCCGTGCATCTCGCCGTCGATTTCGAGATCGGGCGCCTTGGCGCGGACCATCGCCAGCGCCTCGCTCACTTTGCGGGTGGACGCGGACTGCGAAGAGCCAAAGTTGGAATGCGAGAGCATCGCCACCTTGGGCTTGATCGTGAACCGACTGACCGCCTCCGCCGCCATCAGGGTGATCTCTGCCAGTTGCGCGGCGTCGGGGTCCTCATTGACGTGCGTATCGCAGAGGAAGAGGGCCCGGCCGGGCAGCAACACGTGCGTCATCGCCGCCATCGTGCTGCGCCCGGGCACCTTGCCAATGACCTCGTCGATCTGTCGCAGATGATGAGCGAAGCGGCCGGAAAGGCCACAGATCATCCCGTCCGCGTAGCCGAGCTTGAGCAGGATGGCGCCGATGATCGTATTGTTGGTGCGCAAGCGCGTCTTGGCGATGTCGATGGTCACCCCGTGACGTTTTCTCAGCTGATGATAGCTTGTCCAGCATTCCTTGTAGCGACTGTCGCTGGCCGGGTCGACGACCTCGAAATCGGTACCTGGCACCAGCTTCGATCCGATTCTCTTGAGCCGCGCTGAAATCACATCGGGACGACCGATCAGGATCGGGCGCGTCAGGCCTTCGTCGATAATCGTTTGGGCCGCCCGCAGCATCCGCTCGTCCTCGCCATCGCAATAGACGATGCGCGTCTCGCGGACGCCCTTGGCCGCCGAGAAGACGGCTCGCATGCCAAAGCCGGTCTGATAGACGAACTCCCGCAGCTTCTGGCGGTAGGCATTCAGATCGGCAATTGGCCTGGTCGCGATGCCCGAGCGCATCGCTGCCTCGGCGACCGCCGGTGCGATGGTGGTGATCAAACGCCGATCGAAGGGTTTGGGGATCAGGTAGTCCGCGCCGAACCTCAGCTCCTGGCCGGCGTAAGCCATCGCCACTTCGTCGCTGACCTCCCATTGCGCCATTGCCGCCAGCGCCTTGACGCAGGCCATCTTCATCTCCTCGTTGATGCCGGTCGCACCGACGTCGAGGGCGCCGCGGAAGATGAACGGGAAACAGAGAACGTTGTTGACCTGGTTGGCGTAATCGGAACGGCCGGTGGCCATGATCACGTCGGGGCGGACTTCCCGGGCCAGCTCGGGCATGATTTCCGGCGTCGGATTGGCCAGCGCGAAGACAATCGGTTGCTTGGCCATTTTGAGCAACATTTCGGGCTGGAGAATTCCTGCCGCCGAAAGCCCGAGAAAAACGTCGGCGCCGTCGAGTGCGTCGGCCAGCGTTCGGCACGGCGTGTCGCGCGCATAGCGCGCCTTGTTCGGCTCCATGTTGGCGTCGCGGCCGGCGTAGATCACGCCCTTGGAGTCACAGACGATGATGTTCTCGCGTAGCACACCCAGAACGCACCACAGGTTAAGGCAGGAAATGGCCGCCGCTCCCCCTCCGGAACAGACCACGCGCACTTCGTCGATCTGCTTGCCGGTGACCTTGAGCGCATTCAGGATCGCCGCCGCAGAAATGATCGCCGTGCCGTGCTGATCGTCGTGAAATACCGGAATCGACATGCGCTCCTTGAGTTTGGCCTCGATGTAGAAGCACTCCGGCGCTTTGATGTCTTCCAGATTGATGCCACCCAGGGTTGGCTCCATCGCGGCGATCATGTCGATCAGCTTGTCGGGGTCGCTTTCAGCCAGTTCAATGTCAAACACATCGATCCCGGCGAATTTCTTGAACAGGCAGCCCTTGCCCTCCATCACCGGCTTCGCGGCCAGTGGCCCGATGTTGCCCAGGCCGAGCACGGCGGTGCCGTTGGTAATCACGCCGACGAGGTTGGCGCGTGAGGTGTAGAGGCTGGCTGAGCCAGGGTCATCGACGATCGCATGGCACGCGAAAGCAACGCCCGGGGAATAGGCCAGCGCCAGGTCCAGTTGGTTGGTCAGTCCCTTCGTCGGCTGGACAGCCACCTTGCCCGGCGTCGGGTAGCGGTGGTACTCCAGAGCCGCCTCGCGAAGATCGGTCTGGGGCAGATCCTTTTTCATTGTGGCTCCTGACGCAGTGTTCATCAAAATGAAGCGCGTCACTTTATCCGACTCACGCGGTTTACACAAAACAGATGTTCCATTCATATCCGACGATGGGGTGCCAGGAGGCACCGGGAATTCGCCAGCCAAAGGACTTCGGCCAATGCCTGCTGGCGAAGCGGAGTGCGACGGGCCCGGGGTGGCGAGAAATGACCAGCGCGCGAGCAGCGAGCGATTCGGCCGTGGCCGGGGTAAAATGATGCCAGCACGCGCCAGCCGTCATGTCATGTGGCTGTCTTCGCCTGCAGCGTGCGGTTGCCTTGAATGGGAGAAGAGGAATGGGTCAAACCACCACCAGTAAGCTTCGTGCCGTCGCTCTTGTCGGGCACGGCGCGGCCGGCAAGACGACGCTTGCCGAAACCCTGCTTGCCGCCGCTGGGGCCATCAGCAGCCGCGGGTCCGTCGAGAAAGGCAATACGGTTTGCGACTTCGATCCACAGGAGAAGGAATTCGGACACTCGCTGAATTCGGCGCTGGCGGGCTTTTCCTGGGACGACGTGCAGATCCAGCTGATCGACACGCCGGGCTTTCCCGATTTTTCGGGGCAGGCGATCGCCGCGCTGGCTGCAGTCGACACCGCGCTGGTGGTGATCAACGCGCAAAACGGCATCGAGCTGGTCAGCGAGCGGATGATGCGGCTGGCAGCTGCCCGCGGCGTCTGCAGGATGATCGTGATCAACAAGATCGATGCCGACAATGTCAACCTGCCGGCGCTGGTCGGCGAAATCCGCGAGCGCTTCGGTGCCGAATGCATGTTGCTCGACCTGCCGGTTCAGCACGGCAGTGAAGTCGTCGAATTGCTCGGGCACGACAGCGGCGACAGCGACTTCGCGTCGGTGGCAGAGGCGCACCGCGCGCTGATCGATCAGATCGTCGAGGAAGACGAAGACCTGCTGGCGCGCTATCTTGACGAAGGCATCGATCCGAGTCCCGATGAACTGCATCTGCCGTTCGAGAAAGCACTGCGCTCGGGCCACCTGATTCCGATCCTGTTCGTCTCGGCGAAGACCGGCGCCGGCATCCCGCAATTGCTGGACGTTCTCGCCAGGCTGGCGCCGAATCCGGCCGAGGGCAATCCGCCGCCGTTCTACCGCGGCGGGCCCGATGGACCCGGCGAGGCCTTTCGGGCCGACCCCGACCCGCAGAAACATGTTCTGGCACACGTCTTCAAGATCGTCAGCGATCCGTTCATCGGCAAGGTCGGTGTTTTTCGCGTCCATCAGGGGACGATCAGGAAGGACTCGCAACTCTTCGTCGGCGACGCCAAGCGACCGTTCAAGGTCGGCCATATCTACCGGCTGCAGGGCAAGGAATACCTCGAGGCGGAAACGCTGGTCCCTGGCGACCTGGGAGCGATGGCCAAGGTCGAGGAAATCGAGTTCGACTGTGTATTGCACGATTCGCACGATGAAGACCATATCCACCTGAAACCGCTCGAATTCCCGCAGCCGATGCAGGGTCTGGCGGTCCATGCCCGGCGCAAGGCCGACGAGCAGCGCCTGTTCGAGATCCTCCGCAAGCTGGAGGTGGAAGACCCCTGCTTCATCATCGAACGCCACCCGACAACCAACGAGACGGTGATTCGCGGGATCGGAGAAATGCATCTGCGCGCCAAGCTGGCGCGCCTGGCGCAGCAGTACAAGCTGGAACTCGATACCACCCCGCCGCGGATTGCTTATCGCGAAGCGATTACCGGTTCGGCCGAGGGTCACTGCCGGCACAAGAAGCAAAGTGGCGGCGCCGGCCAGTTCGGCGAGGTCGCGCTGCGCGTCGAGCCCCTCGAGCGTGGAGCCGGCTTCGAGTTTGTCGATATCGTCAAGGGTGGCGTCATTCCCGGCGTGTTCATGGCTTCGGTTGAAAAAGGCGTTCGGCAGGCGCTTGCCGACGGCGTCGTCGCCGGTTTCCCGGTACAGGACTTGCGCGTCACTGTTCATGACGGCAAGTCGCATCCGGTCGACGGCAAGGATATCGCTTTCATGACCGCCGCCCGCAAAGCCACCGTCGACGCCATTCGCGCCGCCAGGCCGATCATTCTCGAACCGGTGGTCGACATCGAGATCCTCGCGCCGGACGCCATGACCGGTGATCTCACCGGCGACCTGTCGAGCAAACGCGGCCATCTCACCGGCACCCAGCCGCGGGGCCCCGGGGTGATGGCGATCAGTGGCGAGGTCCCGCTGGCGGAACTCGATGGCTATCAGTCGCGCCTGAAGTCGCTGACCGGCGGACAGGGCTCGTACAGCATTGCTTTCTCGCACTACGCGCAGGTGCCACCAGCGACGCAGCAGCAACTGGTAGCGCAGCACCAGGTCGTTGAAGAGGAGTAGTGGCCAGCGACCAGCGAGGAGCAAGGAACTCGCTAACCGTGAGCGGTACGCTCAAGGTCTCCGACTGGTTCTTGCCGCTGGCTCGCCGGCTGCTGTACTTCTGGGTACGGACCACGGTTTTCCCGGAGACGGTGGATGAACTGGGCCTCGATCCGGCGAAACCGGTCTGTTACGTTCTGCAGGACCGACACCTCTCGAACCTGCTGGTGCTCTTCGAAGAGTCGCGGCGAGCCGAGTTGCCGCTTGCCGAGGCGCCACTTGCGGTCGGCGGGCAGCGCCTGCCGCGCTCGTTCTTCTTTCTGAATCGCGACCGCAGCCCTGCTGGCAGGGCGCGCGACGGCAACGCTCAGTCGGCGTCGCTGGTGGCGCTGGTCCGCGAAACGCTTGCCGACCAGCGCGTTGAATTGCCGTTCGACGTACAGTTGGTCCCGGTGCTGATCCTCTGGGGGCGCGCGCCGGGCAAGCAGGACTCGATCCTCAGGGCGCTGTTCGCCGAAACCTGGCGCCCGCCAGGTACCTGGCGGCAACTGCTGGCGATCGTGTTGCACGGTCGCAATGTCCTGGTGCGCTACAGCGCTCCGATCTCGCTACGCAAGCTGCTGCACGAAGGCATCGGCGAAGAGCAGGCACTGCGCAAGCTGTCGCGCGTCTTGCGCGTTCACTTTCGCCGCCAGCGCCAGATGGCCATCGGCCCTGATCTATCGCACCGGAACACCCAGGTCGGCGCGGTGCTCGCTGGCGAGCGGGTACGCGTGGCCATCGCCAGCGAGGCCGCGGCACGCGGCATCTCGATCGAGGAAGCGCGGGAGAGCGCCGGCCGTTTTGCACTCGAGATTGCTTCCGATTACTCATACGGAGCGGTGCGTGCCCTGGAGCTGCTCCTGACCTGGTTGTGGCTGCGGCTTTACGACGGTATCGAAGTGCACAACATCGACGCCCTGACGCGCATCGCCCCGGGGCACGAGATGGTGTATGTCCCGTGCCACCGTAGCCACATCGACTACCTGCTGCTGTCGTATCTCATCCACCGCCACGGGCTGACGCCGCCGCACATCGCCGCCGGCGCCAACCTCAACTTGCCGGTGGTCGGCGCCCTGCTGCGCCGCTGTGGCGCTTTTTTCCTGCGCCGCAGCTTCAAGGGCGAACCCCTCTATGCGGCGGTGTTCGACGAATACCTGCATCTGATTCTCGCCCGCGGCTTCCCGCTTGAGTACTTCATCGAAGGCGGGCGCAGCCGCAGCGGCAGGATGTTGGCGCCCAAGGCCGGCATTCTCGGGATGACGGTGCAGAGCTTCATTCGGGAGCACAGGCGGCCGCTGGTCTTCGTGCCGGTCTATATCGGCTACGAGAAGGTGCTCGAGGGGCGAAGCTACCTCGCCGAGCTGACCGGCAAACCCAAGCAGAGCGAATCCCTGTGGGGCGTCCTGAAGAGTGTCCGGAGCATCAAGCGGGTCTTTGGCAAGGTCCACGTCAACATCGGCGAACCGCTGGCTCTGGCCGCATTTCTTGACGTCCGGTACCCGAGCTGGCGCGACGCCGACGCCGACTGCCCTTCGCCGGGGTCGCGAAGCGTAACGCGCAGCGCCGCCGTTGAATTGGCCAAACGGATCAATGAGGCGGCGGTGGTCAATCCGGTCAACCTGATTGCCCTGGCCCTGCTGGCGACGCCGAAGCACACCGCCGACGAGCAAGCGCTGCAGCGGATGATCGAGCACTACCAGGCGCTCCTCCGCGATGCCTCCTATGCACCGACCAGCATCGCCTGCGCGCTCGATGCGCCGGCGATCGTGGCCTACGCCGAGCGGCTGGCGATCGTCGAGCGCTTCGCCGATCCCCTGGGTGATCTGATTCGGGTGCCCGCCAGACAGGCTCCCCTGCTCGCTTACTTTCGCAACAATGTTTTGCACCTGTTTGCGCTGCCGGCGGTGATTGCCTGCCTGTTGAGCCACAACCGCCGCCTTGACGACGGCCGCGTGACACAGGCGGTGCGCGGCATCTACGGCTTGATGCGGGCCGAACTGTTCCTGCGCTGGCCGGTTGAGGAGTTGCCGGCAGCCAGCGCAGCAGTCGTTCGCGTGCTTCTCGCGCGCGGTCTGCTGCGTCGTCCGGACGCATCGGACGGGCTCGCCGCGCCCGAGCCGGTCAGTCCGGAATTTGCCGAGTTGAACCTGCTCGGCGAGAGCATTCGCCCGTTGCTGGAGCGGCACTTCCTGACCCTGGCGCTGCTCGAGCAGCAGGGGAGCGGCCGCCTGACCCGTCAGGCGCTGGAAGACAACTGCCACCGGCTGGCCCAGCGGCTGGCGCTACTGTACGACTTCAACAGCGCTGAATTCGCCGAAAAAGCGACTTTTTCGGCAATCATTGCCAAGCTGATGGAAGCCGAATTCCTGTGCGAGGACGAAGCCGGTCGGCTGCATTTCGACGATCGCCTGATGGCGCCGCTGGCCGACGCGGAACTGGTGCTGGCGTCTGCGGCAAGGCAGGCGATCCGGCGCATGGCGGGCAGCAGCGTGGCCGTCCAGCTGGCGGCGGCACCCTGAGATAACGCCCGACTCAGGCCCGCGGGCCGTTGCCCCGCCGCGCGGCCTGTTCGATGCGCTGCTTCTCGGCAAACACCTTGTTCGCATAACCGGCTTCGGGGTCGGTTGGCGAGCCACCATAATGCTGCAGGCCACCGGTCAAGCTGCCACGCCAACGGATCGCCTCCTCGAGGACATGGACGCCGACCCGGATGTTGGTCACCGGGTCCAGAAAGGGCTGCTCGCCAGCGCCTTCCGGAACCTTGTCGAGGTGGATATCCGGCATCACCTGCATCAGGCCCTTGGCCCCTACCGGGCTTTCGGCGAAGGGATTGAACCGCGACTCGATGCCGATGATGGCAATGATCAGCAAGGGATCGAGACGACTTTCCCGGCCGACGCTCTGCGCAGCCTCGAAGATCGGCACCAGCGCCTCCGGGGCAACGCGGTAGCGACGCGACACATAGTCGAGGGCGCGCTTCAACGATGGGCGGAGTGTTTCGGAAGCGGGTTCGACCACTGGCGAAGCGTTGGCGGGTTCCACCACCAACGCTTCGGGGGCTTCTGACGATTCCTCGGCCTTGGTGAATGCCACCAGCGCAGCCGTCAGCCTGCCGGCACTGATGTTGCCACTGAAGGCTGGCTTGACGATGCTCAGAACGAGCATCAGGGTAACGATGATCAAGCCGTATTGAATGAAACTGGAAGTCGCGTCGCTACGACGCGCCCTTGTATTCCTGAGCAAAATGGTTGCAGACATGCTCTCTCCTTCACTTTGGTCATCGGCCCAAAATGCGAGGGACCGACGATGGACGGTTACAGGCGGGTGCAAAGCCTCTACATAGGGGGGAACAGGTACCCTGAGGCCGGGACTCCGTGCGCTTTCAGATACCGCGAACAGAGGGGCGAGGATGAAGCTTGACAGCTGAAATAAGGTTGATTTCGTTTCAACAGGAGCCGGACTCTAGGGTCTATCAAGGCGTTGGTCAACCGCTTCAGCGAAACGGACTCCCGGCGGCGCGCCGCACTTCTGCTCGCGAGGCCTGGTGTTTCAACCCCCCCTGCGAACTCTGCCCTTGGCCCTGAAAGCCTTGCGCCAAGGGCGATACGGCCGGATCCAAGGGGAATCCAGATGGCTTGGTTCGGGAACAATAAGTTGCGGGGAAAAGTGTTGCGCCAGTACAACAAATAGTGCGTCATCGCCCCCCGAAAAAGCGCTCTGGCGGGCGAAATGGGCGGCGGCGCGAGACGCCTAGCCAGCGCTTCGCGGCCGCTGTGCAGCGCCCACGGCGCACTGCGGCACGCTCCATGGTCTATATAATGCTGCTACCAGCCGCCGGGC
>ERZ761603.492-NODE-492-length-33066-cov-41.941141_pt1 | contig 33066 bp, 33 predicted proteins | sample MGYA00511879_ERZ761603 | MGnify/ENA primary metagenome ERZ761603 (study PRJEB28899, sample SAMN02850040) | bioreactor sludge metagenome | biome: EBPR Sludge; feature: EBPR Bioreactor; material: flocular biomat | place: Australia: Thorneside Wastwater Treatment... | reverse complement strand
TGCTTGTCGGCAGGCATGGTCACGTCACTTCAGCGATGGGCTTTCACGGTAACGCAATGTGGATCGGCATCCGACGATTCACCACCTGCAAACCGCCTCTCGCCACGAGGCGGCCACCCCGACGATGGCCGGACGGTTGCGGCAGGCGCCTGATCAGTCCGCTGCAGGAACCCGGCGCCACGGCACTGGCCGCTGCTGATCGCCGGCCATGATCTCACGAATACGTTCGGCTATCTCCGCCGGCGGCATCGCATAGGCGAACCGGCGCACATGGCGACCGTCCGGCCCGAGCAGAAACATTCCGGCCGAGTGGTCTACCGCGTACTGATCGGCGGGCGCACCGGGCTCGAACACCTTCTCGTAGCGCACCCTGAAATTATCCGCGGCGCGGCGAACCAGGGCCGGCGAACCAGTCAGGCCAATGATCTGCGGATGGAAGAAGGCCACGTAGGTGCGCAGGATGCTGGCCGTGTCGCGCTCCGGGTCTACCGTGATGAACAGCGGCTGCAAGCGCTCTGCATCCTTGTCGAGGCTGCTCATGACCGCCGACATCTCGGCCAGCGTCGTCGGGCAGATGTCGGGACAGAAGGTGTAGCCAAAAGAGATCAGTTGGAAACGGCCCGGGAAGTCTTCGTTGCTTACCGCGCGGCCGTTGGCATCCATCAGGAGGTAACGCGCCGACAAATCTGCAGCCCGATCGGCAGCGCCCGGTTCAGCCGTCGGCGGCCCACCCGCCCACACCGGCAGCGCAGCCAACAAGACAGGCAGCGCGTACCAGAGGCTCTTCACCGACAGCCTGCCCGCCGGCCGGTCTACTGCCGCCCGGCCGGCTGAACCGCCGGGAGCACGGCCTGCAGCCGGGCCGACAGCTCGCTCAGGCGAGCTGCAAAAGCATCCGGCGCCGGGCAACGATCCGGCTCCTGACCCTGGACCAGGAAGGCATCACTCGTCTGCTGCTCGAAGGCTTCTCCGTAGCGGCGGGTCTTGGGTGCGTGGCGGATCATCAGCGCCTTCGCCTGACCGGAACTTGCCATCTGACCACAGGCCAGCGCCTGACCATTGAGCCACCCGAGATCGCCGATCACGGTCAGCGCGGCTTCGGGGTCGGCGACTGCCGTTCCGGCCAGCAGGAGCAGCAGCAGGGGTAACAAGGGCGGGCGTTGCATCTTGGATCCGTTCTTTGAATGGTGGTGATAGCTGTAGTGACTGTGGAGGCGATCGAACTGGCAAAATTATAGGGTCGCCGACGTCCGCGTTTGTTGATGGGCCTCAAAAAGGCCGGCGACAGATGGCAGGGCGCCGACGATTCCGCCATGCGGGGCGGCAGTGGTGTAGACTGCGCCGCTTCCACCTCATTGCGTTCTGACCGTCCGGCTGGGCGCGAAAGACTCTCCGCATGGCCCAACTCCTTCTCCTGCCCGGCAGGGATCGCACGCTTGCCCGTCGCCACCCCTGGATCTTCGCTGCGGCCGTCGACCGGCTGTGCGGTCGGGCACGGCCCGGTGATACCGTTGAGGTCGTCGCTGCCAACGGACGTCCCCTGGCCAAGGCTGCGTGGAGCCCCGAGTCGAAAATTCGCGCCCGGGTGTGGACCTTCGACCCTGACGAAACCGTCGACGATGCCTTTTTCAAGCGGCGCGTTCAGTGCGCGGTCGAACGTCGTCGGCTGACGCCCGAGCTGCGGGCAGAGCAAGGTCTGCGACTGGTGCATGGCGAATCCGACGGCCTGCCCGGCCTGATTGCCGATCGCTACGACGACACCATCGTCCTGCAACTGACCGCTACCGGCCCCGAAAAGTGGCGCCCGGCGATCGTTCGTGCGCTGCAGCGGGCAACCGGTTGTGCGCGCATCTACGAGCGCTCGGATTCCGACGTTCGCCGCCTCGAAGGATTGCTTCCGGTCTCGGGCTGGCTGCTCGGCGAGCCTCCGCAAGCCCCCCTGACCATCGTCGAAAATGGCGTGCGGATGAAGGTCGATATCGTCGCCGGCCACAAGACCGGTTTCTATCTCGACCAGCGCGACAACCGCCTGCTGACGCGCATGCTCGCTGCCGGACGTGCGACACTGAACTGCTTCTGCTACACCGGCGGCTTCTCGCTGCAGGCGCTCGCCGGCGGTGCCAGCCACGTACTCTCGGTCGACTCCTCGGGACCCGCCCTGGCAACGGCGATCGACAACCTGGCTCTCAATCCCGAACTCGCCGCAAGCCGCGCCGAATGGCGCGAGGCCGATGTGTTCAATGAGCTGCGCCTGCTCAGAACTGCCGGCCAGCGCTTCGATCTGGTGATTCTCGACCCGCCGAAGTTCGCTCCTTCGGCAGCGCACGCCGAGCGCGCGGCGCGCGCCTACCGGGACATCAACGTCCTTGGCTTCCGCCTGTTGAGCCCCGGAGGCCTGTTGATGACCTACTCGTGCTCAGGCGGCATCCGCAGCGAGCACTTCCAGGAAATCGTTGCCGACGCGGCGATCTGCGCCGGGCGTGAAGCACGCATCCTGCGCCGCCTCGTCGCACCGGTCGACCATCCGGTCGGATTGAACTTCGCCGAGGGTGAGTATCTCAAGGGTCTGCTTTGTCAGGCCGACTGAGCGGGCTGGCAGCCGCCAGACCAGCCCGCCACCAAATCAACCATCCCCCCAGATCTGCCTGATCCGCGCGTCACGGCCGCAAGACAGCCGGTAGTAAGCATAGCGAACCGGATTCTTCCTGTAATAGTCCTGGTGGTATTCCTCCGCCGGGTAGAAGCTTGAGGCGGCAGCAATCTCGGTTTCTATGCGCGCCAGCTTGCCGCTCGCCAGCAAGGCATCGCGGCTGCTCTCGGCGATCTTGCGTTCGCCTTCGTTCTGCCAGTAGATGCCGCTGCGATACTGCGGACCAATGTCGCAGAACTGCCGGTTGCTCACCGTCGGGTCAATATGCCGCCAGAAGTAATCCACCAGTTGCGCATAGCTGACCTTCTGCGGGTCATAACTGACGCGGACCGCCTCCGTATGACCGGTATTTCCGGTGCTGACCTGAGCATAGGTCGGGTTGACCGTTCGCCCCGCGGTATAACCCGCTTCGGCGCCGAGGACTCCCGGCAGCTTTTCCAAATCAGCCTCGATACACCAGAAGCAACCGCCAGCAAAGATGGCGGTCCGTACTTCGGGCGGCTTTGCGACCGGCGGATCAGCCGCAGTGGCCGATCCCGCCAGGACAAGCAGCCAGGCAAGGAGGCAAAGGGTGCGGCTCATGTGCGCAACTCCGGAAGCGGCTCGGCACGCGGCACGAAAATCAAGGCGACACCGTTGTTGCAGTAGCGCTTCCCGGTCGGTTTCGGCCCGTCATTGAACACGTGGCCCTGATGTCCACCACAACGCGCGCAGTGGTACTCGGTGCGCGGATAGATCAGCTTGAAGTCGGTCTTGGTGGCAATCGCTCCGGGCAGATGCTGCCAGAAACTCGGCCAACCGGTGCCGCTCTCGTACTTCGCCGAACTGTCGAACAGCGCCAAAAAACAGGCGGCGCAGACAAAAGTGCCGTCGCGCTTCTCCCGGTTCAGCGGACTGCTGCCGGCGCGCTCGGTGTCCTCTTCGAAGAGGACCCGATAAGCCGGCAGCGCCAACAAAGTGGCCCACTCGGCTTTCGATTTCTGCAGCTTGCCGCCATCGGCTGCCCAACTCGGACCCGCGGCGGCAACCGGCAGGATGAAAGCGGAAATTCCGCTCAACCATTTCAATGTTTGACGACGATCCATGACTCTCTCCAAAAAGAAACCTGCGATCGGCAGCCAGCACAGGCTCACTGCCGTTCGGCCGGAAAGGCGCTTGACAGTTCCCCGGCGCGCCTGTGGGGCGACCACCGCCCTGGCACCAATTACTCAACGATGCCGCCCGACGAACCCTGCCGAACGCTGCCGAACGCTGCCGAACGCTGGTCGGTCGAGGGAAGACCGAAATTGCCTCCGGCAATGCCCCTGGCAGGGCTGCCGGGTGATGCCTTGATGATTGGTCGGCACAACCGGCGAAACCTTACGCCTCGCCCCAGCAACGCAGTTTCGATGCTTGGCCACCCGCTGTGCCGGCGCCACTGACAAGCCCCTGTATGCGCAGCAGCACCCGAGACCATGCTCTGCGTGCCGCCGTTCGTGCCAGACCACGGGCAAGGGGCATAGGCCCGACTCGCGAGCCGCCCTTCCGGTGCGGGAATGGCCATGCGGCTTAATTCTCCGGCCACCCAGCCCGGATCACCTGTTTCTCCTCGGCCAACCACCTGCAACTGTGTTGCGGGTGTCCATCAGCTATGCTCTAATCGCTGGCCATGATGACCTCCGTCACCCGGGCCAGCGAGACGACTGCCGAGGCCGCCACTGCGGCCATGCTGATACGCCGGGTCGGTGCGCGCGCCACACCGGCGCGGGTGCGCGTCCTGTGGCTGTTGCGCTCGGCGCCGGCCGCACTGACCCATCACGAGATCGAAAAGGCGCTCGGAGAGTTGGCGCTCGATCGTGTGACCCTCTATCGCGTCCTCGACTGGTTGGTCGAAAGCGGCCTCGCGCACCGCAACGCCGATGCGCAGAGAATGTTCCGCTTTTCGGCCGCCAGCAGCGGTGAACATGCCACGCATACGCATTTCCGCTGCGAAAACTGCGGACGGGTCTTCTGTCTCGATGCTGTGCCACCCAGCCCGCCGCACCTGCCGGAAGGATTCTCGCTGTCGCGTCTCGAACTCGACCTGCGTGGTCGCTGCGCCGAGTGCACCTGCGAACAGCGCTGAAGGGCAGCCGCGCGGCGCAGGTCGACGATCACGCCGCCGACCTGCAATGCGTACCCGGCGCACAGGATTCCCCACCATGCCTGCCCTAGAACCAGCACGAGCCATCCCGGTGACTGTCCTCACCGGCTTCCTGGGCGCCGGCAAGACGACCTTGCTCAATCATCTGCTGCGGCAACCGCAGATGGCCGATGCCGCGGTACTGATCAATGAGTTCGGCGATGTGGCGATCGATCATCATCTGGTCGACAAGCTCGATGACAAGGTGGTCGTGCTCGATTCCGGCTGCCTGTGCTGCAGCGTACGCGGCGAACTGGCGAACAGTCTGCGTGGCCTGTTCATGCGCCGGCTGCGGCGCGAGATTCCGGCCTTTTCGCGCGTCCTTATCGAAACCACCGGACTGGCCGACCCGGCGCCCGTGCTGTACACCCTGCTCGGGGATTTCTTCATTGCCGAACGCTTCCGTATTGACGGTGTGGTCACCGCGGTTGACGTGACACACGCCAATCGCCAGCTGACTCGCCATTTCGAAGCGGTCCGACAGGTTGCCATGGCCGACCGCCTGCTGCTGACCAAATGTGACCTGGCAACACCCGGGGAAATTGCCGTAGTGGTCCGCCGCCTGACCCGGACCAACCCGGGCGCACCGCAAATCGAGCTGCGCCACGGCGTCATCACCGCCGATCAGGTGATGGGCTGCGGGCTCTACGATCCTGCCGGCAAAACGGCCGACGTTCGTCGCTGGCTGGCCGAGGAACGGGTGGTGGCGGCACGGGGCGTCGCACATGACGGTCAGGCGCACGACCCCAACCGGCACGATGCCCTGGTCCATGCCTTCGTTCTGCATTTTACCCAGCCCTTTGCCTGGCCGGAGTTCACCGAGGCGATCGACGTCCTGCTGGCCACCTGCGGCGACCGCATCCTGCGCGTCAAGGGCCTGGTTGCGGTCGATGGCGAGTCCGGACCGCGTGTCGTGCAATGCGTTCAGCACATGCGCTACCCGGCAAGCTCGCTGCCTGACTGGCCCGATGCAGACCATCGGAGCCGGCTGGTGTTCATCGTCCGTGCACTGGCGCGCGATATCGTCGACCAGGCCTTCATCATGTTCTGCGACAGCGCGCCGACGCCGGACACGACCTGAGGCGATCACCAGGCATCGCCGGCGGTGCGCCCCGCCGGCTTGCCGCCTGGCCGACGCTGCCGGATGCCCGCCAGGAACGGCAGCACTCCCGCCAAAGTGCCTCGGCACAGCACTGACAGGCGTTAGAATTCCGCACCGCCGTCAAATCTGCCGCTGCAACCCATGTTACCGACCGAACTGCCGCTTACCCTGCTCTGCCATCCGGCAACGCCGGCGCCCGTGGTGCGCACGATCGAAGCGTACGCATCATGGTCGACCAACGGCGTGCTTGAACTGGCCTACCGGCTGCGCGGCGACATGGCCCGCCTGCTGATTCCCCAGGCCCAGCCACCGGGCCAGGTGGACGGGCTCTGGGAACACAGCTGCTTCGAGGCTTTCGTAGGCATCATGGGCGAAACCGCCTATCACGAATTCAACTTTTCGCCCTCGGGTCAATGGGCGGCTTACGCGTTCTCGAGCTACCGTCAGCGTGACGAGGGATACCTGCTGCTCACCCCGCCGCAGATCACCACCAGCCTGTCTGCCGGCCGACTCGAACTGACGGCGCTGATTCCTGCCACCGTCCTGCCGGCAAATGTGGCGACGGCGCGCCTGCAAGTCGGCCTGACTGCGGTCGTCGAAGCGGCCGACATCGTCGATGGCAGCCACAGTTACTGGGCGCTTCGCCATACCGGCGCGCGGCCCGACTTTCACCAGCGCGACGGCTTTGCCCTCGAGCTCCCGCCGCCCCAAGTTGTCTGAAGGAAGCCTCGATGCCTGCCCTCGAATTCGGTCTCGACCGTCTGCTCAGTGATCCGGAACTGCGCAAGCCGCTGCACGGCCGCCGGCTTGCCCTGCTCGCTCACCCCGCTTCGGTCTGCGCCGACCTGACGCATGCCCTCGATGCGCTGGGCGCGCTGCCCGATCTGCGCATCACCGCCGCATTCGGCCCACAGCACGGTCTGCGTGGCGACAAGCAGGACAATATGGTCGAATCGCCCGAGTTCCTCGACCCGGTGCACCGGATCCCGGTCTTCAGTCTCTACGGCACCGTGCGACGCCCGACACCGGCGATGATGGACAGCTTCGACGTGCTGCTGATCGACCTGCAGGACCTCGGCTGCCGCATCTACACCTTCATCACCACCTTGCGTTACGTGCTCGAAGCCGCCGCCGCACACGACAAGGTGGTGTGGGTGCTTGATCGCCCCAACCCGGCGGGGCGGCCGGTGGAGGGATTGCTGCTGCGTCCGGGCTGGGAGAGCTTCGTCGGTGCCGGCCCGCTGCCGATGCGCCATGGCCTGACGATGGGCGAACTGGCTTGCTGGTTCGTCCGGCAACTCGACCTGGACATCGACTGCACGGTGATCAAGATGCACGGCTGGTCCCCCGAGGCCGGCCCCGGCTACGGCTGGCCGATCGGCCAGCGCAGCTGGATCAACCCCAGCCCGAACGCCCCCAACCTGTCGATGGCCCGCTGCTATCCCGGCAGCGTGATGCTGGAAGGAACCTCGCTCTCCGAAGGTCGCGGCACCACCCGTCCGCTGGAGCTTTTTGGCGCACCAGACATCGATGCCCGCCGGCTGATCGCCGGCATGCACCGGCTCGCCGGGCCATGGCTGCTCGGCTGCCGGTTGCGCGAATGCTGGTTCGAGCCGACCTTCCACAAGCACGCGGGACGGCTCTGCCACGGCATCCAGGTGCATGTCGAAGACGGCAGCTACCAGCATGTCGCTTTCCGCCCGTGGCGGCTGCACGCCCTGGCTTTCAAGGTGCTGCGCCAATGGCGGCCAGACTATCCGCTGTGGCGCGACTTCGCCTATGAGTACGAATACGCTCGGCTGCCCATCGACCTGATCAACGGCTCGCCGCTGCTGCGCGAGTGGGTCGATGAGGCTGACGCAACACCGGCCGACCTTGACGCCCTCAGCCGAGTCGATGAAGGGGCGTGGGAAGAGTTGCGCCGGGAATTCCTGCTCTATTGAAAACCATGCTGCCAAGCATGGCGGAACGCCGCATCGCGCATCTCGACATGGACGCGTTCTACGCCTCCGTCGAGTTGTTGCGCTATCCGGACCTGCACGGGCTGGCGGTGGTGATTGGCGGTCGCAGCGAACACCAACCCGTCCCGCGGCCCGACGGCAGCCGGCGCTACGCCCGCCTGCGCGACTACGCGGGTCGTGGCGTGGTCACCACCGCAACCTACGAAGCGCGCGCGCTGGGCGTTTCGTCCGGCATGGGAATCATGCAGGCCGCCCGCCTGGCACCTGAAGCAACCCTCCTGCCGGTCGATTTCACGGCCTACCGTCACTATTCCCGGCTGTTCAAGGAGGCCGTTGCGCGCCTCGCGCCACAGGTCGAGGATCGCGGCATCGACGAAATCTATCTCGATCTGAGCGAGCTGCCTGGCGAAACGCGAGCGCTTGCCCAGAGCATCAAGGACGCCGTCCGTCAGGCGACCGGACTATCGTGCTCGATCGGCATTGCCGCCAACAAGCTGCTGGCCAAGATCTGCTCCGACCTCGACAAACCGGACGGCCTCACCGTGCTCGGCGCAGCGGACATCGGCTCACGCATCTGGCCGCTGCCGGTACGCAAGATCAATGGCATTGGCCCGAAAGCGGGCGAGCGGCTCGCCGCTCTCGGGATCAACAGCATCGGCCAACTGGCAGCCGCCGACACCATCCTGCTGCAGCAGCACTTCGGGCGCAGCTACGGCCGCTGGCTGACCGACGCTGCACACGGTATCGACCAACGACCGCTGATCACCTCTGCCGCGCCGAAGTCGATCAGCCGGGAAAGCACCTTCGCGCACGACCTGCATCCGCGCCAGGACCGGGAAGTGCTGGGCGGCATCTTCACCGCGCTCTGCCGACAGGTCGCCGCCGACCTGCAGCGCCAGAATTGCCTGGGTCGCACGATCGGCGTCAAGCTGCGCTTTGCCGACTTCGAGACCGTCACCCGTGACCACACCCTGGCCAGCGCCACTGCCGACGTGCAGCTGATCCGCCGCGTTGCCGGTGCCTGTCTGCGCCGTGTGCCGCTCGACCGCAAGTTGCGGCTCCTGGGCGTGCGCGTCGGCTCGCTGTTGCCACGCCATGGCGCAGTGACCCGGCCAGACCTTCGTCAGGGCGAACTCGAACTTTCCAGCTAGCCTCGGAAGGAGCCGGTGGCCCGACGGCTCACGACGAGACCGCTTCGCGCACCGCTGCGGCGAGTTTCTCGGCTGCCCGGGTGACGACTTGCGCATCCTGACCCTCGACCATGACGCGTAACAGCGGCTCGGTGCCGGAAGCGCGCAGCAGCACACGCCCGCAGCCATTGAGCTCGCGCTCGACCGCATTCTGCGTGGCGCCGATCAGCGGGTGATCTTGCCAAGCAAAACCCTTGCTCAGCGCGACATTGATCAATTTCTGCGGGTAGAGCTCCAGACCCCCCAGCAACTGTTGCAGGTCGCCACCTTCCTCGCGCAAGGCGGAAAGCACCTGCAAGGCAGAGACAATGCCATCGCCGGTGGTGTGCCGATCGAGACACAGGATATGCCCCGAATTCTCCCCACCATAGAGCCAGCCATTCTGCCGCAGCAGATCCATCACGTAGCGATCGCCGACCGCTGCACGAACGAAGGGCACCTTGAGCTCGCCCAGGGCATGTTCCAGGGCCAGATTGCTCATCAGGGTACCGACCACTCCGGCCACAGGTCCTTGGCGCAAGCGGCTGCGCACCACGGCGAAGAGAAGCTGATCGCCATCGTACACATTGCCCTGCGCGTCGACCATGATCAGCCGGTCACCATCCCCGTCGAGGGCGATTCCGAGGTCGGCACTTTGCGTCACGACCGCCTGACGCAAGGCGGCGGGGGCTGTCGCCCCGACATCCTGGTTGATGTTCAGACCGTTTGGATCGGTGCCGATGCTGGTAATCTCGGCGCCCAGTTCGTGAAAGACATGCGGCGCCAGATGATAGGCCGCTCCATTGGCGCAATCGACGACGATTTTCAGGCCACGCAGATCCATCTCGAACGGAAACGTACCCTTGCAGAACTCGATATAGCGACCGTCTGCGTCGTCGATCCGCCGTGCGCGCCCCAAGCCTGCCGAGGGAACACAGATCAACGGTTCGTCGAGCGCTGCTTCAATCTCCAGTTCCAGCTCATCGGGCAGTTTCGTGCCACGGGCCGAGAAGAACTTGATACCGTTATCGTAGTAGGGATTATGCGACGCGGAAATGACGATACCCGCCTGCAGACGCAGCGCACGGGTCAGGTGAGCGATGGCTGGCGTGGGCATCGGCCCCACCAGGCAGACATCCACTCCGGCCGCCGAAAAACCGGCTTCGAGTGCTGCTTCCAGCATATAGCCGGAGATTCGGGTGTCCTTGCCGATCAGCACCGCCGGCCGCTCGCCCCCCTTGCCATGGCTGCGCGCACTGTCGTGGCTGGCCAGTACACGCCCGGTCGCATAACCCAAACGCATGACAAACTCCGGCGTGATTGGCGTTTCCCCGACGCGCCCGCGAACTCCGTCGGTTCCGAAATACTTGCGTGTCACGATTTTCTCTCCCCTTGACTACAGGCCCGCAGGAGGGCCTGTCAAACAGCCTACATTCTACGCAAAGGCCGGGGAAACAGGCTGCCAACTAAGGCACAGTGGAGACGCGGAGAAACCTTTTCGTCACGCGAGCGCCTGCCAGACGGCCAGGGCATCGCGCGTCTCGGCAACATCATGGACACGCAGAATGCGCGCGCCGCGCTGCGCCGCCAGCAAGGCAGCCGCGATGCTGGCAGCCAGCCGTCCGCCGACCGGCCGTGCGGTGAGCGCGCCGAGCATCGACTTGCGCGACACCCCCGCCAGCAGCGGCAGGCCAGACAACGACAACTCGGAAAAACGGCGCAGCAGTTCGACATTGTGCTGCACGGTCTTGCCAAAACCGAAGCCGGGATCGAGCACCAGACGATCGTCGGCAATACCGGCTGCCCTTGCCTGCGTCACACGACTCTGCAGGAAGGCGTCGACTTCGGTCACGACATCGCGGTAGGCGGGTTGCTGCTGCATGGTCAGCGGCTCGCCCTGCATGTGCATCAGGCACACCGCACATTGGCTGCCGGCCACGACCTGTAGCGCACCCGGCATGCGCAGGGCGTAAATGTCGTTGATCATCGAGGCGCCATGGGCCAGCGCCACGCGCATCACTTCCGGCTTGTAGGTATCTACCGAGATCGGGATGCCACAGCCGGCCAGGCCGTCCAGCACCGGCAGCAGCCGATCCAGCTCGTCAGCCAGCGAGGTGGGAAGCGCCCCTGGGCGTGAGGACTCGGCGCCGATATCGAGCAGATCGGCACCGGCCTCGATCTGCCGTCGGGCATGGGCGATTGCCCGCTCGGTGTCACCCGCCAGACCATCGCCGGAAAACGAGTCCGGCGTCAGGTTGACGATGCCCATCACCAATGGGCGGTCAACAGCGAGTGCGAACTCCGCGCAGCGCAGCATCAGGCGAGCAAATCCTGGCCGTGCAGCAAGCCCGCGAGTTGAACGCTCAGGCGGGAGCGGTCGCGCTGGGCGCCGCGTCGGGCGTATTATGATCGGGCTTGTTGGTCGACGGCGCCTGTGGCTGCTTGGGTGGGCGTGGCGGCTTGCCGGCCATGATGTCGTTGATCTGGTCGGAGTCGATCGTTTCGATATCGAGCAGCGCCGCCGCCATTGCCTCGACCTTGTCGCGATTCTCTTCGAGCAGGCGACGTGCCAGGGCATACTGCTCGTCAATGATGCGGCGGATTTCCGCATCAACCTTCTCCATGGTCGCTTCCGACATGTTCTTGTGCGTTGTCACCGACCGCCCGAGGAAGACTTCGCCTTCATTCTCGCCATAGACCATCGGCCCCAACGCATCGGACATGCCGTAGCGGGTAACCATGTCGCGCGCCATCTGCGTCGCCCGCTCGAAGTCGTTCGAAGCACCGGTGGTCATCTGATTCATGAACAACTCTTCGGCGATACGCCCCCCGAAGAGGACCGCAATGCGGCTCATCAGATAGACGCGATCGTAAGCGTAACGGTCTTCCTCGGGCAGTTGCATGGTCAGACCCAGCGCCCGGCCGCGCGGAATGATGGTGACCTTATGCACCGGATCGGATTTCGGCATCAGCTTGGCGACCACCGCATGGCCCGACTCGTGGTAGGCAGTGTTGCGCCTCTCGTCCTCGTTCATGACCATGCTGCGGCGCTCGGCACCCATCATGATCTTGTCCTTGGCTTTTTCGAAGTCCTCCATATCCACCAGGCGCTTGTTGCCGCGAGCGGCGAACAGTGCCGCCTCATTGACCAGATTGGCCAGATCGGCACCGGAGAAGCCGGGCGTGCCGCGGGCGATGATGTCTGCCTTGACGTCGGGCGAGAGCGGCACCTTGCGCATGTGCACCACCAGGATCTGCTCGCGCCCGCGAATATCCGGCAGCGGGACGACCACCTGCCGGTCGAAACGACCGGGACGCATCAGCGCCGGATCGAGCACGTCCGGACGGTTGGTCGCCGCGATGACGATGACCCCGACACTGCCTTCAAAACCATCCATTTCGACCAGCATCTGGTTGAGGGTCTGCTCCCGCTCGTCGTTGCCGCCACCCAGCCCGGCACCGCGCTGGCGACCCACCGCATCCAGTTCGTCGATGAAGATGATGCAGGGCGCATGCTTCTTGGCGTTCTCGAACATGTCGCGGACACGGGCGGCACCGACCCCGACAAACATTTCGACAAAATCCGACCCGGAGATCGAGAAGAAGGGCACCTTGGCCTCACCGGCGATCGCCTTGGCAAGCAACGTCTTGCCGGTGCCGGGATTACCCACCAGGAGCACGCCCTTGGGAATGCGGCCACCGAGCTTCTGGAATTTCGACGGATCACGCAGGAAGTCGACGAGTTCGGACACTTCTTCCTTGGCCTCGTCGCAACCGGCAACGTCGGCAAAGGTGATGGTGTTGGACGACTCGTCAAGCAGCCGCGCCTTGCTCTTGCCAAACGAGAAGGCCCCCCCCCGCCCCCCGCCCTGCATCTGGCGCATGAAAAAGATCCAGACACCAATCAACAGCAACATCGGGAACCAGCTGACGAAAATACTCATCAGGAAGGATTGTTCCTCCTCCGGTTTGGCCTCGATCTTGACCCCGTGCTTGAGCAGATCCGAAACCATCCACAGATCGGGGGGCGCGTAACTGGTCAGTTTGCGACCGTCGGTAGTGGTTGCCTTGAGCACACGTCCCTCGATCACCACCTTGGCAATCGTTCCCTTGCCCACCTCCTCGATGAACTGCGAGTATTCCATCGAGGACTGCGTCACCTGGCGATTGTTGAACTGGTTGAACACCGTCATCAGGACAAGGCCAATCACCAGCCAGACTGCCAGATTCTTGAACATGTTATTCAATGCGTCACCTCTTCCATGTTGCCCGGCCCAGGATGATTCCAGAAACCTTGCCGTGGCACGAGATTACATTCTAAACCGATTCCCGCTCGCAAAATCAAACAGCCGCGCGCCGCGCAACTCAAGTTTTCAGCCCTTTACCCAACAGATAGACCTCAGGACTCCGATCACGCGAGGCGGCCGGTTTGCGCGACGATACCAGCTTGAAGGTCTGGCGCATGGCGAGCGAAAAATCGTTGAAGCCGTGACCCTGGAAAACTTTGACCAGCAACGCGCCATCCGGTTTCAGCCACTGGCGGGCAAAGTCGAGAGCCAGTTCGGCCAGATGCGAGCCGCGTGCCTGGTCGCACAGGGTTATCCCCGAGATGTTGGGTGACATGTCGGAAAGCACAAGGGCCGGCCTGTCCCCGGCGAGAATATTCTCGAGACGCTGCAGGACCCCTGCTTCGCGAAAATCGCCGGACAGGAAGACCACGCCGGACAACGGCTCCATCGGCAGCAGATCGAGCGCGATGATGCGACCCCGTCCGCCCATCCGCCTGGCGGCCACCTGCGACCACCCGCCCGGACTCGCGCCAAGGTCGACCACCACTTCGCCGGGACAGATCAGTCGGTCGCGGTCATCGATTTCCAGCAACTTGTATGCGGCGCGCGAGCGATAGCCCTCAGCCTTCGCCCGCTGGACGTAGGGGTCGGTGACATGCTCACGCAACCAGGCATTGCTCGATCGACGGCGATTCATTGGTCGAAACCCGCTAAAATGATGTCTTCAACAGAGGAACCGTGCATGCTCAACATCAGCCCCGAAGAGCGCCGCGCGCTGCGCGCCCGTGCCCATTCCCTGCATCCCGTGGTCGCAATCAGCCAGAACGGGCTCTCCGACTCCGTCGTCAAGGAAGTCGATGTCAATCTGACCAGCCACCAGCTGATCAAGGTTCGTGTCTATAACGATGACCGGGAAGAACGCGAGCAGTTTCTCGCCACCCTCTGCGACAAGCTCGCAGCAGCACCGGTGCAGCATATCGGCAAACTTCTGGTGATCTGGCGTCCACCGGCCGGTGATCCGGGCAAGGCCGCCGCGAGACGCCCGCGACGCAGCGAGCCACGGCGCAGCAAACGCAGCTTCCAGGACAGTTCAAGCACCTGAGCAGCGGTCGCCACGCTGACGCCCCGGTAATGCGCAAACCGGCGGACAAGCCCTACCTTGCGCCGCGGGCGGAATTCGTCACCAGCAGCAGACCGAGCAGACTCTGGACCAGGTAAAGGATGCTCGAGACACCATGCCAGGCGGCAAAACGATCACGCAGCATGCTCTCCATCACTTCACGCGGTAGCGCGTCGGCCTTCAGTTGAGCCAGGAGTGGCTGCAGACCGAACAAGCCGACGGCGGTCAGCAGCAGCATCAGAAGCAGCAGCCAGAAATTCCAGCGGCGCAGGGCAGCCGTCCCCAGACGCACCAGGCTGAACACCAGCAGATAGGCGGCGCAGCCCAGACCGACCCAGGCGATCAGTTCGAACAACTGGCCGGCCAGCTGCCCGGCCAGCGGCCGGTCACTGCTCAAGCTGCGGAACAGGGTGGGCGCCACGAGGTAACCCATGGTCCACAAGCCGCCCACCCAAAGCGTGAGCGCCACGGTACATAGCGCATCGGCAAGACGTCGCATGGCCTGGCTCACTCGTAGCGAACGTCGATGATCTCGTATTCACGGATACCGCCGGGGGCCTGCACCTCGGCGATGTCGCCGGCGAACTTGCCGATCAGGGCGCGCGCCATCGGCGAGTTGATCGATATCTTGCCACCCTTGATATCCGCCTCGTCCTCGCCAACGATCTGATAGCTGACGCGCAGGCCGGTGTCCTGGTCCTCGAGATCGAGCGTTGCGCCGAACACACAGCGACCGTCGGCATCGAGCAGCTTGGGGTCGATGATCTGTGCATTGGCAAGCTTGCTCTCGAACTCCTTGATTCGCCCTTCGACGAAAGCCTGCCTCTCCTTGGCCGCATCATACTCGGCGTTCTCCGAGAGATCACCGTGCGAGCGTGCCTCGGCAATCGCTGCAATGGCCTTGGGCCGCTCGACCGTCTTCAGATGGTGCAGTTCGGCGCGCAGTTTCTCGGCGCCCTTGACGGTTACAGGTACTTTGCTCATATCGTTCGCTGCCAACGAAAAACCGCCGGGACCCGCCTGTTGGGTGGCTCCGACGGTTTCAGGGGTTATCGACTAATTCAGTTGTGCGTGCAAATCCTGTATCGGATAGACAACCAGCTCGCCACGGTTCCTGATGCCGGCGGTCGCCGCTTCGGCACCCCAGATGGTGGTATAGATGGTTACCCGCGCCGCCAACCCCGAGGTCCGGATCGAGCGCGAATCGCTGATCGCCTTGCGCTTCTCGTCGACGGTGTTGATGATCAGCACGATCTCGTTGTTCTTGATCATGTCGACCACATGCGGGCGCCCTTCGGTCACCTTGTTCACCGGGGTCACGGCAATGCCGGCCGCGGCGATCGCGGCGGCCGTGCCGCGCGTCGCGAGAAGGGTAAAACCGGCCGACTGCAGTTCACGCGCGATGGCCACCGCCTTCGGCTTGTCCGATTCCTTAACGCTGATGAACACCTGTCCCGAACTCGGTAACCGGACGCTGGCCGCCATCTGGCTCTTGACGAAAGCCTCGGAGAAAGTGAGACCGACACCCATCACTTCGCCAGTGGATTTCATCTCGGGGCCGAGAATGGTGTCGACCCCCCGGAACTTGACAAAAGGAAAGACGGCTTCCTTGACCGAGAAGTAACTCGGTACCACTTCGTGAGTCAGACCCTGGCTGGCGAGCGACTTGCCGACCATGCAGCGCGCCGCGACCTTGGCCAATTGCAGGCCGGTCGCCTTCGAAACGAAAGGAACCGTACGCGACGCCCTCGGATTCACTTCCAGCACGAAAACCACACCTCTCTGGATGGCGAACTGGACGTTCATCAGACCGCAAACATTGAGGCCTCTGGCCATCAGTCGGGTTTGCCGGCGCAGTTCGTCCTGCAGTTCAGTCGACAGGGAATACGGCGGCAACGAGCACGCCGAATCCCCGGAATGTACCCCGGCCTGTTCGATGTGTTCCATGACGCCACCGATCAGCACGTCCTGGCCATCGCACAGGGCGTCGACGTCGACCTCGCAGGCGTCGTTGAGAAAACGGTCGAGCAGTACCGGCGAGTCATTGGAAACCTTGACCGCTTCGCGCATGTAGCGCTCGAGATCACGTTCCTCGTGGACGATCTCCATGGCCCGTCCACCCAGCACGTAAGACGGCCGCACCACCAGCGGATAGCCGATTTCGGCCGCCAGACGCAGTGCCTCGGCCTCGGTGCGAGCGGTCCGGTTCGATGGCTGGCGCAGGCCAAGATCGTGCAGCAGTTTCTGGAAGCGTTCGCGATCTTCGGCCGCATCGATCATGTCCGGGCTGGTGCCGATGATCGGCACGCCGTTGGCCTCCAGGTCGCGCGCCAGCTTGAGCGGCGTCTGACCGCCGTACTGGACGATCACCCCCAGCGGCTTTTCGACGGCGACGATCTCCAGCACGTCCTCGAGCGTCAATGGCTCGAAGTACAGACGGTCGGAGGTGTCGTAATCGGTGGACACTGTTTCCGGGTTGCAGTTGACCATGATCGTCTCGTAACCGTCCTCACGCATCGCGAGGGCGGCATGCACGCAACAGTAGTCGAACTCGATCCCCTGCCCGATGCGGTTCGGGCCGCCACCGAGGACCATGATCTTCTGCCGATCGCTCGGATTGGACTCGCACTCTTCCTCGTAAGTCGAGTACATATAGGCCGTATTGGTGGCAAACTCGGCGGCACAGGTGTCCACCCGCTTATAAACCGGCCGCACCTGCATGGCGTGGCGGCGCTGGCGAACCGCGGTCTGCGTCGTCCGCATCAGGGTAGCCAGACGCTTGTCGGAAAAACCGGCACGCTTGAGGTGCCACAACTCGTCGCGTGACAACGACTCCAGTGCCCGGCCACGAATGTACTCGGCCTTCTTGTACAGGTCCTCGATCTGAGCCAGAAACCAGGGGTCGATCGCCGTCAGCCGCTGCACCTCATCCAGCGACAGGCCGATGCGGAAGGCATCGGCCAGGTACCAGATACGGTCCGGCCGGGCCTCGCTGAGCGCCGTTTCGACCTCCTCGCGGTCGGCACTTTTTTCGTCGAAGCCATCAACACCGACCTCCAGACCGCGCAACGCCTTATGCAGCGATTCCTGGAAGGTGCGCCCGATGGCCATCACCTCGCCGACCGATTTCATCTGTGTCGTCAGGCGCGAATCAGCTTCCGGAAATTTTTCGAAGGCAAAGCGCGGCACCTTGGTCACCACGTAGTCGATCGACGGCTCGAAGGAGGCTGGCGTCTTGCCACCGGTGATTTCATTGGCCAGCTCGTCAAGCGTATAGCCGACCGCCAGCTTTGCCGCCACCTTGGCAATCGGGAAGCCGGTCGCCTTCGAAGCCAGGGCCGAGGAGCGGGACACGCGTGGATTCATCTCGATGACGATCATCCGCCCGTCTTGCGGCGAAATGGCAAATTGTACGTTCGAACCCCCGGTGTCCACACCGATCTCGCGCAAGACCGCCACGGCGGCATCACGCATGATCTGGTATTCCTTGTCGGTCAGCGTCTGTGCGGGCGCCACGGTAATCGAGTCGCCGGTGTGCACGCCCATCGGATCGAGGTTCTCGATCGAACAGACGATGATGCAGTTGTCCTTGCAGTCGCGGACGACCTCCATCTCGAATTCCTTCCAGCCAATCAGCGACTCCTCGATCAGCAGTTCTCGTGTCGGGCTGGCCTCCAGGCCGCGCCGGCAGATCTCGACGAACTCTTCCTGATTGTAGGCAATCCCGCCGCCCGAGCCACCCATGGTGAAGGAGGGCCGGATGATCGCCGGATAGCCGATCATCGCCTGCACCTGCAACGCTTCCTCCATCGAGTGCGCCACGGCCGAACGCGCCGAACCGAGACCGATCCTGGTCATCGCGGCTTTGAACTTCTCGCGGTCTTCCGCCTTGTCGATCGCCTCCCTGGTGGCGCCGATCATCTCGACACCAAAACGCTTGAGCACGCCGTGCCGGGCCAGGTCAAGCGCACAGTTGAGCGCCGTCTGACCACCCATGGTCGGCAACAGGGCGTCGGGCCGCTCCTTGCTGATGATCTTCTCGAGCACCCGCCAGTTGATCGGCTCGATATAGGTGACGTTGGCCATCTCCGGATCGGTCATGATCGTCGCCGGATTCGAGTTCACCAGGATCACCCGGAAACCTTCCTCGCACAGCGCCTTGCAGGCCTGCGCGCCGGAGTAATCGAACTCGCAGGCCTGACCGATGACGATCGGTCCGGCGCCGATGATCAGAATGCTCTTGATGTCAGTGCGCTTGGGCATCGTGCGCCTTTTCGTGTTGCATCATCTTGACAAAACGGTCAAACAGATAAGCGATGTCATGTGGCCCCGGGCTCGCCTCGGGGTGGCCCTGGAACGAAAAGGCCGGCACGTCGCTGCGCGCCACGCCTTGCAGCGAGCCGTCGAACAGCGACGTGTGAGTCGGCAGCAGGTTCGCCGGCAGGCTGTCGGGATCGACCGCGAAACCGTGATTCTGGCTGGTGATCAGGACCTGCCCGCTGTGCACATCCTTGACTGGGTGATTGGCACCGTGATGTCCGAACTTCATCTTCATCGTCCGCGCACCGGAAGCGAGCGCCAGCAACTGATGGCCGAGGCAGATACCGAAGATCGGAACACCCCTCGCCAGGATTTCGCGAATCGCCGCAATGGCGTAGTCGCAGGGCTCCGGATCGCCTGGACCATTGGACAGGAACACCCCGTCCGGCTCTTGTTCGAGCACCTGGGCAGCCGGCGTCTGAGCCGGCACCACGGTCACCTTGCAGCCGCGCGCCACCAGCATGCGCAGGATGTTGTGCTTGACGCCGAAATCGTAGGCAATGACATGCATCCGTGGTGCAGGCGCCGGACGGTAACCATCCAGGCCCCAATCCCCTTCTGTCCATCGGTATGGCGCCGCGACGCTCACCACTCTGGCAAGGTCCATTCCGGCCAGCCCGGGGAAGGCGCGCGCCGTGTCCACCGCTCGCTGCTCATCGAGCTCGACCGCCATGATGCAAGCCGCCTGTGCGCCCCGCTCGCGCAGGATACGCGTCAGGCGGCGCGTGTCGATACCGCCGATGGCGACGATTCCATGCTTGCCCAGATAGTCGGGCAGCGTCTGCTGCAGACGCCAGCTCTCGGCGCGTACCGGCAAATCGCGAATGATCAGACCCGCCGCGTGATTGGCGCGCGATTCGAAGTCCTCGGCATTGCAACCAACGTTCCCGATGTGCGGATAGGTCAGCGTGACGATCTGGCGACAATAGGAGGGATCGGTCAGTATCTCTTGATAGCCCGTCATCGCCGTATTGAACACTACCTCGCCGCTGGTACTGCCCTCTGCACCGATCGCCAGGCCCCGAAATATGGTGCCATCGGCCAGAGCGAGGATCGCGGGCGGAAGAGTGGGTAACAAGGACACGAAAGACTCCTGTGGAAGCTGCCATTGAATTCACTGCCTATCCGAGCTGTAGATACGCAAAAGCGGGACGGGCTTACGGCCCTCCCGCTCGGATACTTGCAAGCCGCAGGATTATACCGGAGCGCACCACTCTTGGGGTAACTTGACACAGCGCGGCAGTATCCGGTGGGCAGAAGCCGTCCGGCACAGCGCGTTCGCCGGTGCCTTGGATCGCCAGTCGACCGACCACGAAGCGCTCGAGCGCGGGCGGCGGGCGGGCCCCAACTCGACGTCCGCTCGACGTCCAGTTGGCCGGCGCGCCCGGTTCGACTCCATTACCCCGCTGCCGCCATGACCGGCAGCGGCATGTCCATCAGGATCGAAGTCGAAGGGATCGGGCACCGGCAACCCTCTTCCAAGCACCCGCCGGGCAGGGCGAAGGCCGCCAGGAGGTCGTCCGCGGCGATCGGTCTGACCAAGACATCGTCGGCCAGCGCCACCAGAAGTTCCAGCCCCTTGCGATCGGTCATCACCCCTGCGCCCCGGAGCTGCCTCGAAACGCAGATTGCTCCCGCGACCCGGGAAAAATCGAGCAGGTCGTTGCCGATCGCCAGCAGTGACTCGGTGCCAGAGGCCGGGGGGACCCTCAGCGCAGTCCGAGCACATCCTGCATGTCGTACAGTCCAGCCTTCCTGCCCGCCAGAAAGCGCGCCGCACGCAGACTCCCCAGGGCATACGGCATGCGACTGCTCGCCTTGTGGCCGATCTCGACACGCTCGCCGAGCCCACAGAACATCACGTTATGGTCGCCGACGATGTCGCCGCCACGTACCGTGGCAAAACCGATGGTTGTCGACAAGCGCTCGCCGCTGACGCCCTGACGACCGTAGACGGCAGACTCGCCGAGATCGCGGCCGAGCGCCTGCGCCACCACCTCCCCCATGCGCAGCGCCGTACCCGAGGGCGCATCCACCTTGTGCCGGTGGTGCGCCTCCAGGATCTCGACATCGTAGCCTTCCCCCAGGATGCGCGCTGCGACATCAAGCAATTTGAAGACGACATTGACGCCAACGCTCATGTTTGGCGCCAGGACCACCGGAATCTCCTCGGCCGCAGCGGCAATCGCATGCTTGCCACCGGCATCGAGACCGGTCGTGCCGATGACCATCGCCACGCCGTACCGGCGACAGATTGCCAGATGATTGAAAGTGGCTTCCGGTCGCGTGAAATCGATCAGACAGGTGGCCCGCGCAATACCGGCATCACAGTCACTGCTGACCAGGACCCCGCAGGGCATGCCGACCAGTTCCCCGGCGTCTTTCCCCTGCGCCGGCGCATCCGGTTGGTCGAGTGCACTCACCAGTTCCGCTTCGCCGTCACGCAGCGTCGCTTCAACCAGCATGCGGCCCATACGGCCACCCGCACCCGCTACCGCGATTCTCAAGTCATCCATTTCAGAGTCCCACGCTATCCATCATCCGACCAAAAAAACCCGGCTCATCGGGTGGCGGCATCGCCATGCTGCCATCTGCCGGCAAGGAGCCAAGGTCGATCTCACGGTTGCGCGTTTCCGAAACGACTGCCGTGTCGCCCGGTTGTGCCGGCGCGACATCGCCGCTCACCCTGACCAGCCTGCCATCGGTGTCAAAAAAGACCGAGAATCGGCGTGACTCGATCTCCCCTGAGCGCCCCTTTTGCAGGGAATAGAAGTAGTCCCAGCGATTGGCGTGAAACATGTCCATCAATACCGGTGTGCCCAGAATGAAACGTACCTGATCCCTGGTCAGCCCGGGACGCAACTGTGAAACCATCTCCTGGCTCAGGACATTGCCTTGCTGCACGTCGATACGGTATTCCTTGACGATACGCGGTACCGAGGAGCAGGCAAGGAGCGTACAGAGGGCAAGGCCCATAACGGCGACTCGCGGCAGGGTCATGTTGTGATCGGATCGTGTCAGGTGGTCAATAATGGGCGGGGCGAAGCGCGTGTCCCGCCGGGAAGCGGATCGCCGACGAATCCGGTCGAATGCTTGCGCCGCCGCCTCACGGCAGGCATCGAAGGTATATCATACCTGAAAAAGACTTTCCCTCCCGCCGCAGCCGACCAAGGTGAGCCGATGAGCAACTCCGAAGACCTCAAGAACATGGGGCTGAAAGCCACCACCCCGCGCCTCAGGATCCTGGCCCTGTTCGAGAAAACGGAAGTGCGCCATCTGAGCGCCGAGGATGTCTACCGCCTGCTGCTCGCCGATAACCTGGACATCGGCTTGGCCACGGTCTACCGGGTTCTTACCCAGTTCGAGCAGGCCGGCCTGCTCGAACGGCACTTCTTCGAGTCGGGCAAGGCAGTATTCGAGTTGAGCCATGGACAACACCACGATCATCTGGTCTGCATGGACTGCGGCCGGGTCGAGGAGTTCTACGATCCCGAGATCGAACGTCGACAGACGAAGATTGCCAAGGAACGCGGCTTCGTCATCCGCGAACACGCGCTCTATCTCTACGCCGAATGCACCAGGCCGGATTGTCCGCATCGTCGCAACAGCACACGTGGCCTCGGCGAGCGCAACAAGCCAGCCGGCTGAGCGTAGCGGCCAGGCGTCGCTGCATGCCGCGACCGGCTGCTCGTTTCAGAGATGCTCGAACTCGGCAATATCCGCTCCGGGGCTGCCGGCTGAGGAAGCAAAGGAAATGATTCCGCTGCCACGCAGGACGAACTGCTCGTGCCGGATGAACAACTCCCGCTCGCCCAGCAGTGTCACGAAGGTGCCATTGGTACTGAAATCGACCAGCACGAAGTGCCCGCCCCGCCGCTCGATGCGTGCATGATTGCGTGACGCACGGCGGCTGGTCACGGTGATCTCGCAGCCCGCGTCGCGGCCCATGGCGACGCTCGGGCGGTGCCTGTCCAGCAGCTTCACATAATGGCCGTACCTGATGCAGAGCCGCAGTTCCCGCTCCCTGGCCGGCAACGGCGGCTCGACGACCGTACGACGCGCCACCTCTGTCCGGGGTTCCAGCCAGATCACTTCGAACAGTTGACGATCGGCCGGCAAATCCTTGCCTGACTCAGGCTCGAGAAGACGGGTAGACAGTTGCAGATGCGGCGACAGCAAGGCCCGCGTCTGGCTGCTGGTCAACACTTGGCCGGTCTCGGCCAGTCCGGCGAGGCACTCGGCGGTGTGAACGCCGTCGCCGAGAATTTCGCCATCGTCCTCGCTCACTGCCCCGCAATGCAGGCCGACGCGAATCGCCAGCTGAATTCCGGAAACCGGCGGCAGATCGGCAACCCGGCGCTGCATGGCGACCGCTGCCTGGTAGGCATCGTTGGGATTGGCAAACAGCGCTACCAGGTCATCGCGGCCGATCTTCGCGATGCGGCCATGAAAGCCGTCAATACCGCGGGCCATCCGCTTCATGCAACGCTCGATTGCGTGCACCGCTTCGGTGCCCCCGAGTCTGTCGAACAGGCGGGAACTGCCGGCAACCGCGGCAAACACCACCGACAGGTTTGTTTCCCCGCCGTTCACGAATCCCTTTCCCGATGCGCCCGGAGCATGCTGCACGCGCCGGCCGCATGTACAGACGCCCGCTCGTGACCAGCCAGACTAGCCTTGTCGCTCACGCCAGCACCACCGGCAACGGCAGGCTGCCTGGCGCCGACCACGGGTCGGCAAGCTCCGGCGGGTCGAAAACCGAATCGCCACCGGCGACTGTTGCAAGCATGATGCCCGGACGCAACCTCACAAAATCGAACAGCGCATGGTCGGCAAGATGCGAGGGAACGACCTTCTGCAAGGCCGAGAATACCGCCTCCGTGCGTCCGGGGAAACGGCGATCCCAGTCGGTCATCATTTCCCGCACCTTCTGACGCTGCAGCGTGTTCTGCGAGCCGCACAGATTGCAGGGGATGATCGGATAGGCCATGCCGCGGGCAAAGCGGGCGATGTCCGCCTCGGCGCAATAGGCCAGCGGCCGGATAACGACATGCGCCCCGTCATCGCTCACCAGCTTGGGCGGCATCGCCTTGAGTTGGCCGCCAAAGAACAGGTTGAGAAAGAGCGTATGAACGATATCGTCGCGATGGTGACCGAGCGCGATCTTGTTGGCACCCACCGTCTTGGCCGTACGATAAATGATTCCCCGTCGCAGACGCGAGCACAGCGAACAGGTGGTCTTGCCTGCCGGTATCTTTTGTTTGACCACCGAGTAGGTGTCCTGTTCGACGATCCGGTACTCCACTCCGAGCTGCGCCAGATAGGTCGGCAGCACTTCGGCCGGGAAACCGGGCTGTTTCTGATCGAGATTCATCGCGATCAGACGAAACCCGATCGGTGCCCGCTCGCGCAGGGCCAGCAGTAGCGACAGCAGGGTATGCGAGTCCTTGCCACCCGAAACGCAGACCAGTACGGTATCACCCTCCTCGATCATGTTGTAATCGGCAATCGCCTTGCCGGCTTTGCTCTCCAGGCGCTTTCGCAGGCGCAGCAGGGTGTTCGATAGTTCCAACGGCGAGCTCTCCAGGAACGTGACCGATTACAGGTGTGCGGTGCGACCGCCGTCCACGTTGATCACCTGACCGGTAACGTAGGCCGCATCTTCAAGCAGATAGTGTACCGCCCGCGCCACGTCCTGCGGGCAGCCGGCCCGTTCAAGCAAGGTGTGCGCCACGATCTCGGCACGTGTTGCACGGTCGAAAACCTCGGTCTCGGGCCACAGGATTGGCCCGGGCGCCACCGCGTTCACCCGCACCAAGGGCGCCAGTTCGATTGCCAGGGCGCGCGTCAGCCCCAACAATCCCGCCTTCGCCGCACAGTACAGAGGATAACCGGCGAGCGGTCGTTCGGCATGGATGTCGGTGATGTTCACCACGGCGCCACGCGCGGCGAGCAGATGCGGCGCCGCCGCCTGGGTCAGAAACAGGGGCGCCTGCAAGTTGCTGCCGATCAGATCATCCCACGCCAGCAGATCGATTTCCCCGAAGTGCGTCGGAAAGAAACTGGAGGCGTTGTTCACCAGGGCATCGAGACGGCCAAAGCGATCGATCGTATCGGCCACCAGTCCCGGCAGTTTGTCGACCTGGCGCAGGTCGACCCGCAGACAGGCCGCCGAAGCCGGCCGGATGGCATTCAGCTCATCGACCAGCGCTGCCGCCTCAACCGCCGCCTGATGGTAATGGACCACGATGTTGGCGCCCGTCGCATGCATCTCGCGCGCGATCGCGCTGCCCAGCCGCCGCGCCGCACCGGTCACCAATATCGTTTTCCCACCCATATCCGGTTCCCGGCTGGACACAACAAGGACATGATTTTAACGGATTCCTGCCCGACACTTGAGGAAAAACGCTCGTCCGCCGCGCGCTCACGGTAAACTGGGACCATCTGTCACAGGAAGGTGAGCCATGAGCCAGCAGGATATTCCCCTGGATGCCGACGAGGTGATGATTTTCGCCGAGCGAATCGCCCAACTGCCGCCCGACGATGCCGGATGGGTTGGCCATCTGTTGCGCGAGTTGCTGCGCGCGCGCCGCCGTGAAGCGGAATTGCTGGCTGGCCAGGCGGCCAATGGACACGAGATGCCGAGACAGGAGGACACGCTGAACGATCAGCTGGCGCAGGTCGCCCTGGACACCGCCGCATGGCTGCGCACACTATGGGACGTGGGCTACATGGGAGCCGGCAACTTCCGATCGGAGCCCCGCTCGTCTTTCCCCTCGATCGACATCGAGGACGTCAGGAAGTCCTCGCTCTTTGCCCGTATCCGCCAGGGTAAACATGCCCTGCCCTTCCCGCCGCCGACGCGCCACGGACTACCATGGCATGGTCTGCTCGAGGACCCGGAACAGACGCAGCAGGTCGACGCCGAGATCATCCGTGACGAAAGTGGCCGGCCATTTGCGGCGATCATCGAGTGCTGCGCCGAATGGGACATCCTCGAAGAAACCCTGGCAGGTCAGGAGTTCATCGTCCAGCATCAGGGCAAGGGACCAACCTACCGCCTGCGCCTGGACGAAGGCATGGCGGGCGAACTCCGCCCGCAAGCGCCGAGTTCGACCTGTACCATCCGACAGCAGGAACGCGGCGGTTTTCACAGTTACACCCTCGAATGGCCGCTCCAGGATGGTCGCATGCAACTGGTCGCGCTCCGTGCGGCGACCTGGGAAAGGGCTGAATCAGAAGCCCAAGGCTGGCTGGCCACCAACCATCCGGAGCTTTACGGACAAATCCGCTTCGAACGCGCCGACGCGTGCTGATCCGTCCCCCCGCCACCGCGTCGCTGCCCGCGCCGGCCGACGACGCCCTGGCGTTCAGCGCGATGGCGAGCCGGTATATTGCCGGGCAGGTGGCTGCCGCTGGAGGCTGGATCGGCTTCGACCGCTTCATGGACCTCGCCCTCTACGCACCGGGCACGGGCTACTATTCAGGCGGTGCTCGCAAGTTTGGTGCGGCCGGCGACTTCGTCACCGCGCCGGAGCTTGGCCCGGCCTTCGCGCAAACCCTGGGCGCGCAGGTCGCACAACTGCTGTCGCTGAGCGCTCCGCAGATCATCGAGGTCGGTGCCGGAAGCGGTCTGCTGGCCAGCGACCTGCTGCTCGAACTCGAAGCGCGCGGCATGCTCCCCGCCGGCTACGCGATTCTCGAGCTGTCAGGCGAGCTACGTGCCCGCCAAAGGCAGACCATCGAAAACCATGCGCCACACCTGCTACCCCGGGTGAACTGGCTGGACCGGCTGCCCGAACGGTTCGCCGGACTGCTGCTGGCCAACGAGGTGCTCGACGCCATGCCGGCACATCTCGTGTCGTGGCAGGACGGGGCCATCCTGGAACGTGGCATCGTCGTCGCCGACGGCCGGTTCGCCTGGGACGATCGACCCGCCACTGGCGCACTGCTCGAACGCGCTCGAATGCTGGCCACCGAATGCGCAATCGAACCAGGCTATCTGAGCGAAATCGCGCTGATTGCACCTGCCTGGGTCGGGGAGTGGGCCGCCATCATCGAACGCGGGGCCCTGCTGCTGATCGACTACGGCTTCCCGCGGCACGAGTATTACCATCCGCAGCGTGACGCCGGCACGCTGATGTGCCACTACCGCCACCATGCACACGGCGAACCCTTCCATCTGCCTGGCTTGCAGGACATCACGGCACATGTCGACTTCACGGCAATCGTCGAAGCCGGCTGCGCGGCAGGTCTCGATCTCCTCGGCTACACCACCCAATCGACTTTCCTCTTCAACTGTGGCCTGACCGAGGTACTGGCGAGAACTCCGGTCAGCGACTCGCTGCGCTATCTGCCGCTCGCCAGCACGGTGCAGAAACTGGTCTCGCCGGCTGAAATGGGGGAACTGTTCAAGGTGATGGCGCTCGGCAAAGGCATTCACGAACCGCTGCTCGGCTTCACCCGCGGCGACCGCAGCGCATCCCTCTAACAGCCAGCCGAAGCAGCCTGGCCCGGCTCGCTTGCCAGCACCTGTCTGACCGCCGCCACGCGTGCTTCGTGCACCCGTGCCGGAATGCTTGTGCGGTCGTCGCAGCCGCGCGCAATCGTCGCCGCATCGACGCTGCGCAGCGCAGCCAGTGCCTGCCGCCAGAGTGGCGCTGCCGGGTAGGGCACGTCGTGCCAGCCAAGACGACCGTGAAAGTCACAGGCGCAGGCGGCGAGCAACTGTTCGAAACGCTCCGGCCGGCGCAGGGCATCGCTGCGCTCGAGCAGTCGAACGATGGTGACCGGGGCGAGTTCAGGCACCCGGTGAATGTCGCCATGGTAGCGCGCCACCAACAAGGCCAGGTCGCGGCAGTCGACCGGCACCTTGAGCCGCGCACAGACCTGCCCGACCAGTTCCACGCTGCGCGCCTCATGACCAGGATGACGTGGCAGATCGGCGGCGGCCGTCGTTCCCTTGCCCAGATCGTGCAGCAGCGCCGCCCAGCGCACCGGCAGAGGGTGGTCGCGCTGCGCCGACTGGTCGACAACCATCATCACATGCACACCGGTATCGACCTCGGGATGGTAATCGGCGCGCTGCGCCACGCCATGAAGGCGATCGATCTCGGGCAGCAGGCGGCCGAGTGCGCCACACTCGCGCAGCACGGCGAACATCCGCGACGGCTGTGCTTCCATCAGACCCCTGGCCAGTTCCTGCCAGACGCGTTCGGCAACCAGATGGTCGACTTCGCCGCCGCGCACCATCTGCTGCATCAGTGCAACGGTTTCCGGCGCAATGCTGAAATCGGCGAAGCGGGCGGCGAAGCGGGCCAGCCGCAGGATGCGCACCGGGTCCTCACCGAACGCCGGGCCAACATGGCGCAGAACGCGCGCTGACAGATCATCGACTCCGTGATAGGGGTCAATCAGCGAACCGTCGGCAGCCCGGGCAATCGCGTTGATCGTCAGATCACGGCGCGCCAAGTCCTCGGCCAGGCTCACCCCAGGCACTGCCTGAAAGGAAAATCCCTTGTAGCCGTGACCAGTCTTGCGCTCGATGCGTGCCAGCGCGTATTCCTCGTGCGATTCCGGGTGCAGAAAGACCGGAAAATCCTTGCCCACCTGCCTGAAGCCGCGCGCCAGCATCTCTTCCGGCGAAGCGCCGACCACGACGTAATCACGATCCTTGACCGGCAAACCGAGCAGCTCGTCGCGCACCGCCCCACCGACGGCAAAGATCTGCATGCGCGCTACCAGCGCCTAGCGTGGTTCGGCCAGCGCCGCTGCCTGCCATTCGCCCATCGCCGGCAGCGCCAGCATCGTCGCGCTCCAGGCCTGCGCCGCCGGCGGCAAACCGACACCGTAGGTGAGAAAACGCCAAACCACCGGCGCGTACATGGCATCGGCGATCGAGAAATCGCCAAACAGGAAAGGACCACGTGCGGCAAAACGGCTGCGGCAACTCTCCCAGATGGCTGCGATGCGCGCGATGTCGGCACCCAGCCCGGGGCCTCGCTCCTGACCGTGCCGCCTGGCGCGAAGGTCCATCGGCATCTGCTGGCGCAGGGCCAGAAAGCCGGAGTGCATCTCGGCGCTGATCGAGCGCGCCTCCGCACGGACGGTGCGCTCGGCCGGCCAGAGGACGGGCACCCGTTCGGCGAGATATTCACAGATGGCCAGTGAATCCCAGACGACCGTGCACTGCGTTGCCTCGTCGTCGATCAGGCAGGGCACCTTGCCGGAGGGAGAATGCCGACCGATCGCCTCCCTCGTGCCAGCCTGGTCGAGGCGAACCAGCCGCTCCTCGAAGGCCAGCCCCGCCTGTCTGAGGACCAGCCACGGCCGCAGGGACCAGGATGAAAAGTTGCGATCGCCGATGATCAGCGTCAGCATGGCGCGCGCGTGGCCGGCTGCTGAAATGGTTCAGCGGCCGGCACGGAAACGATGGCGGTCGAGGCGCAGTTGCGGAATCTCGGCCGGCGAGAGATAGGTCGGCGCCACGGCTTCAAGCGCCCTGGGCCGCCAACCGGGATAGTCGTGGGCTCCGTTGGTGACGCTGTCGACTTCCATCGAGCGCAGATTGTCGGGCGACAATGGCGGATTCGGCAACAGCCACATCACGCCGGCCTGCAGGTAGGCCCAGCCACCGCTCCCCAGATCGACGATCCAGGGCGACTTGCCGACCAGCCGAGCAGTGTAGTCGACCATCTCGCGCAGCGTATAGACCTTTGGTCCGCACAGGTCGTAGACCTGCCCGAAGGTGGCGGTATCCGTCAGGCAATCGCTGAAGGCGGTCGCCACGTCGCCGACGAAAACCGGCTGGAAACGCGCCGCACCGCCACCCAGCGGCAGGATCGGAAAGAGCTTGATCAGCCTGGCAAACAGGTTGAGGAAGGCATCGTCCGGCCCGAAGATCACCGACGGACGAAACACCGTGATATCGAGGTCGCGCATGGCGGCGCAGACCAGGGTTTCGCCCTCTCCTTTCGAGCACAGATACTCGGACGGGGCGTCGAGAGCAGCCTTCAGGGCACTCATGTGCACCAGGCGACGCACGCCACTCTGCCGCATCGCAGCGACGATCTTGCGCGGCAGATCGACATGTGCCGCCGCAAAGCCGGTACCGTAGGGCAGACGGGAATCCTTGTCGTGCAGAATCCCCACCAGATTGATGACCGCATCCTGGCCCTGCATCAGTTGAACAAGTGTCTGCGGATCATGGACGTTGGCCTCGACCATCGAAACCGTCGGCAACGTGATGAGTTTCTTGGTATTTTCACGATGACGGGTGGGGATGGTCACCCGCACCCCGCGTTCCGAGAGACGACTGGCAATCCAGCCGCCGACAAAACCACTACCACCGATCAACAACACGTTCGCGATTTCCATGGAATCCTACCGATGAAGAAGATTTCGGAAAAGCATCATTCTAGGGCAAATCGTCGCCCTTCGCTTCGCCGCCGGTACGTGGCGCGATCACGCCGAGCCGGGCCTTGAGCGTCTGCGGCTTGCCATCGAACAGCGCGGCATAATAGACCGAGTTGTTCATCACCTTCTTGACGTAATCCCGCGTTTCGCTGAACGGTATGGTCTCGGCGTAAATAGCCCCCTCCAGCGGGCGGTCGGCACGCCACTTGCGTGCGCGCCCCGGTCCGGCATTGTAGGCAGCCGAGGCAAGTACCGGGTGATTGTCGAGACTCTCGAGCACCAGGCGCATGTAGGTCGTTCCGAGCAGGAGATTGGTTTCCGGGTCGTTGACCCGGCCCTGGTTGAAATCCTTGAGACCGATCTTGTTGGCCACCCACTTGGCAGTGGCGGGCATCAGCTGCATCAGGCCGGAGGCCCCCACCTGTGACCTGGCGCTGGTGATGAAGCGGCTCTCCTGACGCATCAGGCCATACACCCAGGCATCGTCGAGCGCCTCCCGGCGCGCGGCCGGCCGCACCTGATCGCCGAAGGGCGCCAGATAGCGCAGGGAGTAGTCGTGTTCGTTGCGCGTGCGATCGGCTGCGGCAATCGCACGGTCGTAATTGCCGGCCCGCACGGCGATTTCGGAGGCGGCGAGGAGTTCGCGGTCGCTCATTCCGCGCAAGGTCCAGCTCCATTCCCGGACGCCCTCCGTACGCAGATTCAGGCGAAAGAAGGCCTGCGCCCGCTGCACTCCGGGAAGGGCGCCGACCTGCGCCATTTCCTCGCGGGTGGCCGCGGGCGCCTTCGGTGGTGTCATCGTCGTCCGGCCGAGTTCGTCGTTGGCCAGACTGCCGTAAAAGTCGGGCTGGCCGGCGATCCTGGCAAACAGCGCGTTGGCCTCATCGATACGCCCCCCGGCACGGTACGAGCGGCCCAGCCAGTAAACCCAGGCTGACTGGGCGGCCAAAGCGGGCGGCATCCGCTCGATGGTCGAGCGCACACTACCCCAGTCCTGTGCGCGCAAGGCGGCACGCACCTTCCATTCGGCCACCTCGTCGGACAACGCGGTGTCGCCTGCCTGGCGATACCACTCCATCGCCTCCGGCATGTGGCGCTGCGCCGCCTGCCGGGCAACCTGACTCCAGGCCCAGGCTTTCTCCCCGTTCTTCAGCGAGGGCGCGATCCGCTCCAACTGGTCGGCGGCGACACGTGGTTCGTTGCGCGCGATGCGCTGGATGGCCAGCGCGGCCAGTTCGCGTTGCATGCGACTGGCGGAAAAATCGCTCGGCAGTCTGATCAGCCAGGGCAGTGGCGTGTCGGCGACCGTCTGGGCGAGCTTCTTGTCCGGCGTCTGGCTGGCCGGCAGGTAATTCATCGTGTACAGGGCAGCGGGAATCCTGTTGGCCTCGAACTGGCGCCGAATGCGTAGCCAGACCGCCTCGGCCAGCACGCGTTTGTCAAGAATCAGTGCCTCGAAGATCGGATAACAGGACTCGGGCGGCTCGAGCAGACTCAGCCAGAGTGGCAAGGCATCATCCAGCACCCTGGCATCACCGCGTGCCCGCCGGCCCTGCAGCGCGTAGCAGGCGAGTTCCTGATCGGGCTGCAGGAGGCGTGGATATTCGGCCTCGAACGGCTCCCACTGCTGCTTGCGGGCAAGTTGCCGCAACCAGTCGCTGCGCAACTTCTCGGCGAGATAGGAGCTTTCGTGGCGATTCAGGAAGGCCTTGACCGCCACCGGCTCGCTCTCCTTGAGGTCGGGCAGCAATAACCAGTACTCGACGTAGGGTTCAAGCTCGTAGCCCTGCAATGCGGGAGCCAGTCGTTCGAGCTTGGCCCGATCGCCAATGCGGGCAGCTTCCCTGGCCGCCAGGAACTGGTCATCGACCGATTGCGCAAAGGCAGTGGCGGAGGCCACGAAGGGGGGGACGAGGACCAGGAAGAGAAGGAGGATGGTCTGACGGAACTTCATGATAAGCTGAATTTCTTGAAAAACACCACATTCGAGCATAACACATGGCCGGCAGCTTGATGCCTGGAATGGATGCCGCTGACCTCGCCGGCGACGGCCCGGTCGACCGGCGTGCGCTGCGCCGAACCCTGCTCGAACACCGGCTCGCCCTGCCCGCGGACGTCTACGCCCGCCATTCGGCGCGCATCTGCGAACTGCTGCAGACGGCCTTTCCGCAGCTCTCGGGCATGCGCGTCGGCTTCTGCTGGCCGTTCAGCAACGAACCGGACCTGCGGCCGCTGGTCGCCCGCTGGCACAGCCAGGGCCATCCCGCTTTCCAGGCATTGCTGCCCATCGTGCGCGAGCCGGGCGCAGCACTCGCCTTTCGCGCCTGGTCGCCGGACATGGTCATGCGGACCGACCGCTACGGCATCCCGGCGCCTGTGGCGGGCGGCTTCGTGCATCCCGAAGCGTTGCTCATCCCGGTCAACGGCTTTGATGCAGACGGCTACCGCATCGGCTACGGAGGCGGCTACTTCGACCGTACGCTGGCCGCGCTCGAACCACGGCCACTGGCCATCGGCGTCGGCTTTGAACTGTCCCGGCTCGACTCGATCCATCCGGCACCGCACGATCAGCCACTCGACGTGATGGTGACCGAGGCCGGCGTCTACCGGCGGCCCGCGTGAAACGGCCGCGGCGCGACCATCCCCATCGGGGCCGGTCTGCCGGCCAGGCGCACCGCCCGCACTCCCGCTCGATGGCAACCCCCGGCCCGGGGACCGCCGCTATAATCGGGCCTGCCCTGCCGGAAAGTCGTGATCCATGTCCGATCTGCTCGCCAATCTCAATGCGCCACAACTCGCCGCGGTCACCCTGCCGCCGCAACATGCGCTGATCCTTGCCGGCGCCGGCAGCGGCAAGACGCGCGTACTGACGACGCGCA
>ERZ761603.487-NODE-487-length-33282-cov-17.298041_pt1 | contig 33282 bp, 25 predicted proteins | sample MGYA00511879_ERZ761603 | MGnify/ENA primary metagenome ERZ761603 (study PRJEB28899, sample SAMN02850040) | bioreactor sludge metagenome | biome: EBPR Sludge; feature: EBPR Bioreactor; material: flocular biomat | place: Australia: Thorneside Wastwater Treatment... | reverse complement strand
ACCCGCCGCCATTTGTTGCCGCCAGATTTCTGCGGATCTACTCAGCCGCTAACAATAGGCCCTGACGACCCGATAGGCCACGGAATCACTGCGCGCATGCAACTCCTCTTCGGAGCGGAATTGCCGGAGCAAGGCCTTCGCCGCGCTCTCCTGCTCAGCACTTCCCTGCGCAGCGCTTCCCTGCCCGGCGTCTTCTTCGGCCAGCAGCTGTTCCAGATGCGTTTTCCAGCGCGCCAGCAACAAACCGCGATCATCGAGCGCGATGGCCAGGAAATCGCGCTCGGTGAAGGAATCGCGGGCGAACAGGGCATCGCGGATTTGCTTGGCGCGCGCACCCAGGTCATAGCCGCCGTTGCCGATCCGCCGGAGCATCTCGCCCGAGGCGACGCGGTTGTTGGCGGTCCATAGGCGGCCTGCCGCCGGGTTCATCAGCAGCGGGTATTCCGCCGCCGGCAGGTAGCCTTGCCACGAACAGGATCCGTCAGCGAAACTGACTGGTTCCTCACCGTCACAGCCGACACGCCTTGGCAGGGCGCCAATAATCGTCCAGGCGAGATTGCCGGCGCTGTCGACCAGCAGAATGTTTTGCGACGGCAGACGCGCCCTGTTGGCCACCGGGATCGCATCGGCGACATTCGCGCTTGTCTCCAGGCCAAGAATGCCGAAATCAACGGCCTGCGTGACGTCATGGGCCAACCATTTGACGACGAACTTGCGACCATCGTCGCCGGGGTTGGCCACCGGTCCCCAGATCGTCTTTTCAATGCGTACCGACTGCGCTGCCTGGCCTTTGACGTCGATGCTTTCCTCAAGGATTTCCAGGGCAAGTTCGCCGTGCGGCGTCAAATAGCTTCCCGGACGTTCCTGTTCAAGGACGATTACGTCGCTGAAGTCGCCATAGCTGTTGGTGTAACCCCAGGCGATTTTTCCGTTGCTCCCGGCGACGATGAGTGGCACCCCCGGCACGGAAACGCCGGTCACCTGATGTCGGTATCGATTCCCGCCTGGCTCCTCTTCCCCATAGCGAATCTGCATACGAAACCAGATATTTGGCACCCGCAACTTCAAGTGCATGTCATTCTGCAGCATCGCCCCGCCGTGATCGCTCAAGGCACCCGAAACAGCCCAGCTATTGCTCCCCGGGAGGGACGGCTCCGGACGGTCGCGCGCCTGCAGCGGCAGTTCCAGCTTTGCGGACCAGTTCGCCAGGCTCGATTCCTCGGGAATCGCCGGCGGCAGCAGCGGCTCGCCCCACAGCGGCGCGTCCCACTCGGTTCCCCTGCCGCGCACGAAGGCATAGAGGGACTCGGGAACATGCTCCTTGACGTTCAGCCGCGTCAACTTCTTTTCCGGTGTGGGCGGCTGCAGGACCAGGTACATCGCGTACGCGGTCAGGATGCTGTCCTCGGCCGTCCAGTCGACGGGGTCCGCACGCAGTACCCAGTATTCGAATGGCTTGGAACCAAGGCGGTGCAAGCCCTCGTTCACGCCCCCCACATAGGCCGCCAGGATTTCGGACTCGGGTTGGGAAAGCTGAGCAGCGATGACGCGAGCACGCGCACGCAGTTGGTGAATCCGAACATCCTTGTCAGCCTCGACTGACTTGCCACCGAACAAGGCCGACAACTCGCCAGCCGCCTGACGGCGCATCAAGTCCATCTGGAAAAAGCGCTCCTGCGCATGCACGAAACCCATGGCCCTGGCCACGGCGGTACGACTGCTCGCCGCGATGGTCACCATGCCCAGCTCGTCGCGTGTGACGCTGACCGGCTCGTTCAGGTCGGCAATCGCCACGACGCCATCCAGGGCCGGCAGGCTGGCGCGCAGTTGCCAATACCCCCATGACGCCGCCAACGTGACCAGCAGCAGCCCGCCAAAAAGGACCCGGCGCACCACCGCGCGAGCAGGGAGTCTTGGTTTTTTTTGCATGCAGCAACGCTTTTCGAGTTCGGCCGACGAACCAGTCTAGCAAAAGACCACGCGGGCAGCGCCAGTAGCGCTGCTCGGCGAACAGCGGGGAAAACAGCCGGGCGAACCGGAAGAGCTCAAAACGCCAGCTGCAGACGGGCTCCGGCAACCGTGGCGTCGGGCAGCGAAAGCCCCGGATTGAGGATCCGCTGGAGCAGCGGCTGCACGATCACGCCGCGCGCGAGCTGCGCCTGGTAGGTCACTTCGACGACGGTTTCCGCGCTCGACGACAGCGGCGTGCCGAGCTCGCCGGCGAGAAATTCGCGCCCTTGCGGGCCGACGTGGGCACGTGTCGCGGCGATACCGAAAATATCCTCTTCGCGCCCGGCGAACACCCCCTGCCAGGCGATACCGGCACTGACCGAATAATCGATATTGTTGGTCTTGCCATCGGTGACACCATAGCGTACGAAAGCGCTCAGATTGCGACTGGAGCCGGGTACTCGATAGAGCGTCTGTTCGCCGAGGATGTAGGCGCCCCAGTGCGTCGTGGTTTTGGCATCACCGGCCGAGTCGACGGCTACCAGCTCCGGGAACTGCGGCGTAAAGCGCCAGGCGCCAAGGGCCAGCTTGCTGATCGGTACGAAGCCGTCCGCCTGGCTTACTGCCGGATCTGCCCCGCCGCGCGTCACGCCCAGCTCGACCGGACGCAAACCGACTTCGCCAATCAGCATGCTGCCGCTGCCCTCTTGCCAGCTGATGTTGGGGCCTGCCGTCGCCGCGCGCGCGCTCGGCACGCCGCGGGTCACGGCCAGCATCGCGTACCACGCCGGGTCGGGATCGATGCGCAGGCGAGCACCCCAGGCACTGGTCGGGTAGATCGAGGGGCCGGCCAGCGTGCCAAAGTCACCTGCTTCGGCGGACATCCCGAAGGACGGATGCAAGAACACGCCCGACGAATCGGTGACGTAGAACTCCGAATCGATCGGGTAGAGGCCAAGCAGTAGCGAGGCCTTGTCGTCGAGGAAGGACTGCCGCAACCAGGCCTGGAAAATGCCGCTGCGGTTGACCGGTGCTTCCATGTTGTCCACGCCCATCAGGCTGCCCACGTATTCGAGATTGACGCGCGCGCCGCTGTTGCTGATCAACTGCAGGTAGGCCGATCCGCCCTGCCAGCCCAACAGCTTTTCGCCGTCAAATTGCACGATCAGGTCGACGTGCCCCATATAGCCGCCGCCGCGTTTGCTACCGCCGCTGTTGTTGCGCAGGTAGTCGGCGGTATAGAGAAGCTCGAGCTCGACGCCGGCCTCGTACAGCCGCTGACGTGCGCCACCCCAGTCGCCGCCGAGCGTGCTTTCCCGCCAGTTCGGCGCAGCGACGACGCCGCTCTCGGCAGAGCCGGCCTCGCGCGCCGGCCCGCCCTCGCCGTCCCGGACTTCCCCCTCCCGTGTCAACGCCCCGGGAGCAAGCGCATCTGCAGCATGCGCGGCCAGGGCTTGCGCGAAAAGAACAGAGAGCAGCAGCGCGCTGCGCACGGCTCTGAGAGAAGGCTTGAGCATGAACATATGTTTTTTCCAAAAAAAGTGGCGTGATCCTGCCTCGCGAGGCAGGACGCTTGTCCCGGCGGCCCAATCGCAGCGAGGCTACAAGGCGGCGCCCATGAACTCTACATGAGAATCATTCGCATTACCATGTTTTTTGGCTGAATTTTTTACGCCCAAAAACGAGCGATTGCTAAATGCCCGGCATCCGGATACCGCAAATGAAAACCCGTGGGCGTGGGCGGGCATCGATAGCCAAGCGGGCTGCAGCTCACGCTCGCCGGTATCGACATCGATCAGGCGGTCGGAACATGCGCGGGAAGCGCGTCGCCCGCTCGCGCTAGGGCCGCCAAGCGCTCGCGCAACGCGGCGTGCCAGCGGTGAAGGGGGATGCGTAGCGCTCCTGCGGGTCCTGCCACAGGTCGAAGATCGGCGGCGCCGTTGCAACGTCCTTCTCCGCCCCCTTCCAGCCGAGATTCGAATCCACCGCCAGGCCGCCGGTGGCCTGACCGTCGTCACCGCCCAGGTTGAAGACCGCCTTGTAGTTGCCGACGCGCGCCGCGCCCGGGCTCCGCTCGCTCTCGGTGAAGTAGAACCAGGACTTGCGCCGCGACTTGCCGGTACCGAAAAGCAGCGGCGACATGTCGATGCTGTCGAAGATGATCTGCTTGCCCTCACGGTCGTTCTTCGGCAACTCGACGCCACCCAACTTGGCGAAGGTGGCCACCAGATCGAGGCCGCCGACGATGTCGTGGTTGCGTGCGCCGGCCTTGATCTTGCCGGACATGACGGCGATCGCCGGCACGCGGTTGCCGCCTTCGCGCAGCGTTCCCTTGGTGCCGCGGAAGGGGGTGTAGCCAGAGTCGGGGGAGACGTCCTGCCAAACGCCCTTAGGTCATGCTGGATCGATAAAGGGCCGACGACTCTATTGTTTGGCCGGGTTCTTCGTCTCTGACTGGAAAGAGAAAACCCGCTGCCAGTCATTCTTCATGCTGATGACGATCCAGCCCTTCTGCTTGGCTTCGTCCATCGTCGACTGGGAGAAGGTGCCGAACTTGGTGTCGGGCAAGCCGTTGGCAGGGCCGTAGGCGTATTCGCGTTCGGCGTCGTCATGCGACACGAGCATCATCAGCCGCGCGCCCTTGCCGGCCCCGGTCCATTCGAGCATCTCGCGGTCGCCGTCCGAATTGCCGAAGGCCGCGACCGGTCGCCGGCCGATGAACGTATTGATGCCGATCGGCTTGCCGGTCTTGTCATCGATGAAGTTGATCTCGGGCAGCCGCGTCAGCACCGGCTTGCCTTCCTGCATCTCGTACTTGGTCTTGATGCTCGAACCGATGACCTGCTCGGGCGGGATTCCGTAGACCGCCTCGGTCATCGGCCGCATGAACTCGATACCGCCACCGGATACGATATAGGTCTTGAAACCATTCGATCGCAGGTAGGCCAGCAGTTCGAGCATCGGCTGGAAGGTCAGCTCGGTATAGGGCTTCTTGAAGCGCGGATGGCGCGCCGTCTTGAACCAGTCGCTCACCATCACCTCGAACTCGGCTGTGCTCATGCCGGCGTGCGAGGCCATGACCAATTCAAGCAGCCCTTTTTCGCCTCCCGCCGCCAGCGCTTCGAGATCGTTGTCGAGCACCGCCTTGAAGGGCTGCTGGGTCTTCCACTCCGGGTGCTGCGGTGCAAGTTGCCGGATGCGGTCCAGCGCGAAGGCCAGCTGGGTATACATCGGGTGCTCCGTCCACAGCGTGCCATCGTTGTCGAAAGTGGCGATGCGCTCCGCGGGCGGTACGAATCCGGCGCTGGCCTTGTCGGTGGCCGTTTGCACGAACTTGACGATCGCTTGCCTGGCCGGCCCCTCGCGCCAGGAAGGCAGAGGGTCGGTGGTGGCAGCGGCAACCGGGGTCGACAATGCAAGCTGGCCAGCCAATGCCAGCACAGCCACGAGAAAATTGCGTAGGCGGATGTTCATTGCAGGTTCTCCCCGGTCATACAATCTGTTCAGCGCATGCGCGCGTAACTTGGTTTTTCTTGCGCGAAGAAATCTAACACAGCGCTTTTAACGACCGCAACCGCGTTGCCAGTCGTTCGTGCGGCCGCGAAGCCTCTTCGGGAATGTGGCACGACAGCGGCGCGAATTAACAGGCCGGCGGCGACGAGGACGGCAAGCGACTCGCAACGGTCTGCCAGGGATTTTCCAAACGCAAGGAGCGTATACGCTTTAATCTACTGAAGGAGCGACGATATCTGGGCCAATCACCGCCAAGCGGTCCGCGGCGAAGCCTGGCAGCCATCAATTTGCCGGGTAGTTCTCGACCGTACCAGCCAGAGGATTGAACAACTCAATGCGGGCGGGGGTAAACGGCGAACCAAAGGCCAGCGAGAGCGTTTTCGACGCCTCCCTCATTAATCAGGCTTCGGAGCGAAAAATGCGCATCCAATTGACTCGAACCGCGAACGCGTTCATGCCTTTTTCGAATCTGCGGCCTGGAGCGTATTGGTGTGCAAGGATTGTAGAGCGGCGAATCTGTCAGAGGCATCTCTTCGCACGAATCAGGCATCCGTTGATTAAAACAGGAGCGTTTCCATGAGCTTGCTTCGCCAGGCCAGCCAAGCTGGCAATCTTCGACGCTCCCGGCGGTATCGGTGCGGCCCCCCACTGACCATGCGCAGTCGCGTATATGGTTCATGGGACCCTTGGATTTGACGTCTTTCCGGGGCTGCTGCCGTAGACCGGTCGTTCGGCTTGTTTTGACAGGATTTTCGTTGGCCATCCGTCTGGAGGAAAGACGATGAATTTCAAGGACAAGACGGCGCTCCAGTTCGCGAAAGAAATGCTCGGTGGCCGTGAGTTCTCGACCGCCGACGCATGCATTCTGGTGAAACAGCTCAAGCACGAGCACGCCTTTGGCTACGCGCGCAAGGTCCTGGCGCGCGCGCGCAAGGGCAAGGTCGACAACGCGGATCTCGTGACCTGGCTGCGCCAGCAACACGCCCTGTGCACCTACAAGGACCCCGACCTGCCGGCTTCGACGCACTTCGAGCTCGCGCTCGAGATCCTCGGAACGGGTGAAGATCTTGCCGCGACCAGGAACCAGGAAACACTTGGGCTTGCCGGTGCGATCCACAAGCGAATGTGGGAGATCAGCGGCCAGCGCGACCACCTCGAATGGTCACTCAGCTTCTACCGCCGCGGCTACGAGGAAGGCGTCGAGCCGGACGGAGGCTACACGGCGATCAACGCCGCCTACGTCGCCGACCTGCTCGGAATGGAGCCCGCGGCGAACGCCAAAGGCGGGCTGAGCTCGCAAACCAGCGCGGCGTATCGCAAGTTGGCGCGCGCCATTCGCGAGGACATCATCCAGTCGCTGGTGCCGCTCGCGGAAGCGCCCGGGAACGCGCTTTCCGGGCAATGGTGGGTGGTCTGCAGCATCGCGGAGGCTTACTTCGGCCTCGCTCGCTACGGCGAAGCGACCGAATGGCTAAGACGAGCCGCAGCTATCGAGGATGTCTCGGAGTGGGAGTTCCAGTCGACAGCACAGCAGCTCACCAAGCTGGCGCGGCTGCAGTCCGCTGGCGATATGGACAGCGGCCAAAGCTTCCGCAACTCCCCGGCTGGCAGGACCTTGCTCGCCTTCCTCGGGGACGACGCGCTCGGCCTGCAATCGGCATACCTCGGCAAGTTCGGTCTCGCCCTCTCGGGCGGTGGCTTCCGTGCTTCCCTCTACCACATCGGAGTACTCGCACGGTTTGCGGAGCTCGATGTCTTGCGCCACGTCGAAGTCATCTCCTGCGTCTCCGGGGGCTCGATTCTCGGGGCCCACTACTACCTCGAGGTCCAGAAACTGCTCGAGACCAAGACCGACGTCGACATCACGCGCCAGGACTACATCGATATCGTCCAACGCCTGGCGCGAGATTTTCTGGCTGGCGTCCAACAGAACATCCGCTCGCGTGTCGCCGCGTCCTTGCTCACCAACCTGAAGATGATCTTCCGCCCGAGCTACTCGCGCTCCGACCGGCTGGCGGAACTCTACGAGGAGTGCCTCTACGCGCGCGTTCAGGACGGCAAGGAGGGGAGCGAGCGCTTCATGAAGGACCTCTTCGTCAAGCCGAAGGGCTGCGTGACGGACTTCACGCCAAAACGCGACAACTGGCGTCGCAAGAACAAGGTGCCGACGCTGATCCTGAACGCGACGACGCTGAACACCGGTCACAACTGGCAGTTCACGGCCTCGTGGATGGGCGAGTCACCCTGGTCTGTCGATCCCGCGGTCGACGCGAACTACCGGCTGCGTCGGGTCTATTATGGCGATGCACGCGGCGTCGAGACCAAGGATGGCCAGCGACGCGGCGTACGATTGGGGACGGCGGTGGCTGCCTCGGCCTGCGTTCCCGGCCTGTTCGAGCCGATCGTGCTGCGCGGGGTCTACGAGGGGAAGACAGTGCGCCTCGTCGATGGCGGCGTGCATGACAACCAGGGTGTCGTCGGCCTGTTGGAGCAGGATTGCACGGTGCTGCTGGTGAGTGACGCGAGCGGGCAGATGGAGTCGCAGGACGAGCCGAGCAACGGCGTCATCGGCGTCCCCCTGCGCGCGAACAGCATCCTGATGTCGCGCGTGCGCGAAGCGGAGTACGACGACCTGGTGGCGCGCCGAAGCGCGTCGCTCCTGCGCGGCTTCATGTTCGTCCACCTCAAGAAGGACCTCGACGTGGAGGCGGTCAGCTGGGCTGGCTGCGACGAGCCGGTCGAGGCTTCGGACGACGCTCGCCCGGCCGAGCTGCGGGGCACACGCACGCGCTACGGCATTCTCAAGAGCGTGCAGCGGCGGCTGGCGGCCATCCGAACCGACCTCGACTCGTTTTCGGATAGCGAAGCCTACGCGCTCATGGTCAGCGGCTACCGGATGACCGAATTCGAGTTTCCGCGCACCGTGTCGGGCTGCGCAGCCCCTAGGGAGGAAGCCGTGCAGTGGCCGTTTCTCGCGGTCGAGCCGGCGATGGTCAGTGGCGAGAACTCCGGCAAGCTGATGGAGGTGCTCTCGGTGGCCGACCAGGGAGCTTTCAAGGTCTGGAAGCTGTACCCGCCACTGCGGATTCTCGCTTGGATCCTTATTGCCGTCCTCGGCGCCTGCGCCGCGTGGGTCCTGTGGGCGCACCGCGACGAGGCGGTGATCACCTACCAGACGATCGGCATTGCGCTGCTGACCCTGGTGGCGAGCATGATTGTCGGCAAGGGCATCATGCGCATCGCGCGCTTGCGCGAGACGGTAACGAAGATTGTCTTCGGGATCGGAATGGCGCTCATCGGGTTCGCCGTGGCGAAGCTTCACCTCGCTGTCTTCGACAAGCGCTTCCTGCAACTTGGCCAGATCAAGCGCTTGCTGCCGTAGCCCAGGGTCCTCACCAGAAGTCGATCGAGCCCTTTCCAGGAGAGAGTTGCCTGCACCACGAAGAGTGCGCACTTCGCGAACTGGCGATTGGAGTCGGCAGCCGACCCCATCTCGGCGTTGCAGAGTCGCGCGAACACTGAACAAGGAGACGTCACGATGAGCCACGACAGGATCAACAAGTCCGACCCAAGCCCTGCCCACGAAGCCTCACGGATCGAGGACCTCGAACGCACCTGCTTCGTCATCATGCCTTTTGGCCTCAAGGAGGTGGCCGGACGAAAGGTCGATTTCACGGCGATCTACGAAAAGCTCTTCGAACCGGCAATCAACGCCGCCAGGACGCCCGAAGGCGAGGCCTTGATTCCGAAGCGAACGGACATGGAGGCTTTTGCGGGCTCGATCAACCAGGACATGTTCGAATACATCATGTACAGCCGCCTCGCCTTCGCGGACATCAGTGGCTTGAACCCCAACGTCTTCTACGAAATCGGCGCGCGGCACGCGACCCAGGAAGCGGGCACGGTCATCTTTCGCCAACAAGGGCACTCGATTCCCTTCGACATCGCGACCATCAAGGTCTTCGAGTACTGCGACCCGACCATCCCCGAGGCCGGCGAGTCCCGCGACTTCATCACCAAGGTGCTCACCGACACGCTCAAACGAAATCGCCTCGACAGCCCTGTTCGCCTCGCTCTACGGTCGCAATGGAGCGGCCAGGCAGAGCCGCCCCGCCACGGCGGTGCATCGCCCTCTGCGCCCGATCAGTCTAACGATCCGCTGCGCCCGCACGGGGCAGCAAGCCAGGCCGCGCTGCAGGCGCTTCAGTCCGAGTGGCGAAAGCAGGAGGTCGAAAACCTGATGCGCGACGCAGAGGAAGCCGTTCGGGTCAACGAGCTGGAGAGCGCCCGAATTCACTACTGGGCGGCACTGCGCTTCGATGCCACGAATCTGTTGGCGCGCATGCGGCTGGGACTGGTCCTCAAGCAGCAGGGGCGCAACTATGAGGCGCTCGAAGAGTTCACGACCCTCAGCAAGCTGGCTCCGGACTACGCGGAGGCCTGGAAGGAGAAGGGGATCGCCGAGGGACTGATTGCGCGGATGATTCCTGCGGAGCAGCGGAAGAAGGCGAGCTGGATGCCCGACGGCAGCACCTCACTGCAGCGCGCGACCCGGCTGAACCCCAACGACTTCGACGCCTGGGCCTCACTCGGGGGCGTCGAGAGCAAGGTTCGAAAAGACCCCGACGGCGCCTATCGCATGTACATGAAGGCCGCCGAGGTGTCCGACGGACATCCCTACCCGCTGCTTAACGCGATCAAGCTCGAAGCGGCACGGACGGGCAAGATCGACTTGGCCCCCCTGGGTGACCGGCTCGAGCGCGCGGAATCGATGCGCAAGGCACAGGCGCAAGCCACGCCTCCCGCAGATCCGCCGTGGTGCTTCTACGACCTTGCCGAGATCCATCTCTACCGACGCGAACAGGACGGCTTCATCACGCACCTCGAGGCAGGGATCAAGCGCTCGACGGCGACCTGGCAGATCGAGAGCTTTCGGAACACGCTGCAAAGCACTCTGGTCGACCATGGCATCGACCTGCCCGGCTTGTCGGAGGGGATTCTGCTTCTGGACAAAGCGATTGAGGACCAGAAAGAACGCGAGCGGCAAAGCTCATAGCAGCCTGCCTGCGTTCTCGGGCGCCTATCTTGTCGGGATATACCGATGCCTGGCCGTGGGGCATCTCTGGGGTCGAGTTCCAGACAGGCGTCGCGGCTTGCGAATCGAGGCGGAGGCCGTGAAGCCTTGTCGACTCGCGCTCATCAAGGATGCCCGCGAGGAGACCGGCTACTGCCGCGCCAGTCCGCCGCCAGGCCTGCGGTGATCGCCCATTTTGCCCCTATCGCCGCGATTGCCCGCCAGAAAGCGCAGCGTGGTCGCCGGCAGGTCAACCCACAGCCCGACTAGGTCGGCCGTCGAGAGGTGGGCACCGACAGCGCGGGAATCCGCCCAGGCCCAGGGGCGCCGCCAGAGGAGGCCGTGCAGAAACCTGGCCGCGCCATGGCGGACGAGCACGCCATCCATTGCCATCTGCTCGGAAACATCGGCGGCGACCCCTGACAGCGTCAGCAAGGCCTTGCGAAAGAGCGCGATCTCTTCCGGGAAACGCACCGCCGAGGTCGCTGCCAGACCATCCATCAGCGACGTCATCCAGTCGAAACCGGGGAAGCGGCCCGCACGTACCTGCTGAATCGCTTTGCTGACCCCCACTCGCACCCGGGCTTCGTCGCGCAGTTGCCCCAGCGCCGCGATTGCCGTGCATACACGCGCTTCGTTGAGCGTCGCCGCACCCAGACCGAGTTGCACCACCGCCTCGCACTGCGCCTTCGTCAGCCGGGTGGTGAGTGCCCAATCGATGATCGCCAGGCGTCCATCCGGGGTGGCGAAGAGGTTGCCGGCGTGCGGGTCGGCATGAAACAGGGCTCCTGCCTCGTCACTGCCCCAGAAGGGCTGGGCCACCAAGGCCCTGATCACCCGCTCGGCACGCTGGCGCATTTCCCCGGCCGGCAAATCCTGGTGGGTCACCTTGCAGCCATCGACCCTTTCCATCGCCGTGACCAAGGGCGTGCAGAAGGGAAACAGGCGGGGGATGAGAATATCCGGTGCAGCGGCGTAGAAATCGGCCGCCTGCCGCAGGTGCTCCTGTTCCTGGTCCAGGCGGACTTCGTTGGCCAGCAGACGGGCAACCGTTTCCAGCGTATTGCCATAGTCGAGCACCGGCAGGCCGTGGTGAACGCAGCGTTCTTCCAGGAATGTCCCAAGCAGCGGCCAGATGGCGAGTTCTTCCTCCAGTCTGTCCTGCACTCCCGGGCGCAGCACCTTGAACACGCCCCGCTGCGGCAGTCCATCCGTCGCGTGACGCCAGACAAAAGGCACGACCACGGCGACGCTGCCCTCGGCGATTGTCTCCGTCCCCAACTGCAGACCGGCGACAGGGCCCACCTCGCGATCGAGCAGCGGCCGCAGCGCCGCCAGCGAATCGGTCGGCGCCAGGGTTTCGAGTTCCTGCAAACGCTGGCGCAAATCCGCCGACAGGCGCCGATCGTGGGCCACCACCTGCCCCAGCTTGTGCAGTGTCGGGCAGAGGCGAAACAGGCTGAGCACGCGCCGCTCACGACTGGCAGAACTCGGCAGTTCAAGTTGTGCGGCAACGATGGCCTGCTGCCGGAGCGGCGAAAGGCGCTGCAGGAAGAAAGCCAAGCCGTCCGCAACCAGCGGGCGATATTGCGCGTAATTCTCGGGCAGCAACTCGGTGAGTTGCAGCAGGATTGCCAGCGGGCCGCTGTGCTGATCGATGTTCGAATGGAGGGTCATGAGAGGGAATACGGAATACGGAATAGGCGATGGCCAGCGCACTGGCGAAACAGGGGGAGCAAGGAAAAGAACTCATTGTAGACTGGATGGAGCAGAGCGTCCGCTGACGCGCCTTGTTCTTGCTTCCTCGAAAATCGGGGCAAGTCTCGCCAGCATCTCTTCCATGATCGCTGCTGGCACGCAGCCCAACTTGCGCGCATTGCGAGCGCCAGGAACGAGCACACGCGGCTGATCGCAGCGAACGACGCCGCTTGTTCTGATGCCAGTCACGGGGACAGCAACGCCAATTCGCCGCGCGAAGTCACCGCCAGTGGTGATTGGGCAAACCACCGGCAACTTCGTTGCCTCGTTGAACTCGGCAGGCGACACGATCAGGACGGGACGGCTACCACGCTGCTCGCACCCTTCGGTCGAATCAAGCGAGACCAGTCAGATGTCACCGCGTCTCATATCAGCTCGCCACCGACGGCTTGCGGGCTAACGGGGAATCGGCACTTGGCACAGCAAACAGTACCGCCCCCCTGCCCTGTCGCGCACCCCGAAGATCAGCTACCAGGCCGCTGCTGATAAACATGCACATCCCGCTGCGGGAAGGGGATGTTCAGCCCGGCGGCGTCGAAGCGCTTCTTGACCTGTTCGTGCAGGTGGAAGTGCACCGCCCAGTAGTCGCCCGAATTGACCCACGGGCGGACGACGAAATTGACGCTGCTGTCAGCGAGGGCGACCACTTCGATCGTCGGCGCAGGATCCTTGAGGATCCGTTCGTCGCTGGCGACGAGCTCGTTCAACACCTGGCGAACTTCGTCCAGATTGTCGCCATAGCTGCAGCCAACGATCATGTCCAGACGCCGCGTGTCGTTGGCCGAATAGTTGATGATCGTCCCGGCCATGATCTGGCTGTTGGGCACCAGGATCTTCTTGTTGTCGGGCGAGTGGATGATGGTCGTGAGAATCTGCACTTCCTTGACAGTCCCGGCGACACCGGCGGCTTCGATGAAGTCGCCGACCTTGTACGGGCGAAAGGCGACGATCAGCACCCCGGACGCGAAGTTGGACAGCGAGCCCTGCAGGGCCAGACCGATGGCCAGTCCGGCGGCGCCGAGCACCGCCAGCAGCGAGGTCGTCTGCACGCCCAGGGCGCCGATGGCGGCGATGATCACCACCACCAGCAGCACGGCGCTGAGCATGTTGCAGAGGAACTTCTCAAGGGTGTCCTCCATGCCCGTCTTCTGGAAAGCCTTGCGCGCGAGATTGGTCACCAGTTTCGCGAGCCATCGCCCGACGACGAAGATCAGGACTGCGGCGACCACTTTCAGGCCGATCGACATCCCCTGCTCGGTCACCAGAATGATCGCCTGGTCAACGTTGGTGTAATCGAGGACTTGCGCAGCGGCTTTCTCGACGGCCGCGACCGTGCCATTCTCCATGCGTGTTTCCTTTGCTTTTCTAGCGTTTCAGTGACGGCTCCTGCAATCGCCCGCAGCTTCTTTTTCCGCTACGCGACGGCAAGCCAGGTGCCAAGCTCGCTGGCCACACCGCTCCTCAGCCCTTCACCGCATCGAGCGCAGCGGCAAGGCTGTTTACTGTCCGGTCCGGATTGTGCAGCTTCTCGAGGCCGAACAGACCGATGCGGAAACTGCGGAAATCGGCCGGTTCGTCGCATTGCATGGGCACGCCGGCGGCGGTTTGCACGCCGATGGCGACGAATTTCTTGCCGGACTGGATATCCGGATCGTCGGTGTAGCTGACGACCACCCCGGGGGCCTGGAAGCCCTCGCCGGCGACGCTCTTGAAACCCTTGCTGGTGAGCAGCTCGCGGACCCGACGACCGAGTTCCTGCTGCTCCCTGCGGACGCGCTCGAAGCCGTACTGTTCGGTTTCGAGCATCACGTCGCGCAAGGACGCCAGGGCGTCGGTAGGCATTGTCGCGTGGTAGGCATGGCCGCCTTTCTCGTAGGCTTCCATGATCTGCAACCACTTCTTGAGGTCGCAGGCAAAGCTGCTGCTGGTGGTTTCGTCGATGCGCGCACGGGCGCGCTCGCCAAGCGCAACCAGGGCGCAGCACGGGGAGCCGGTCCAGCCTTTCTGCGGCGCGCTGATCAGGACATCGACGTCGTTGGCGACCATGTCCACCCAGACCGTACCGGAGGCGACGCAATCAAGGATGAAGAGACCATCGACGGCACGCACCGCGGCGCCGATGGCGCGCAGGTAATCATCGGGAAGCATCAGGCCGGAGGCGGTTTCGACGTGCGGCGCGAAGACGATCTGCGGCTTTTCGGCGCGGATGCTGGCCACCACCTCTTCGATCGGCGGCGGCGCAAACGCGGCCTGCCGTTCCTGATCGACTGGCCGGGCGACCATGGCCACGCTTTCCGAGGCGATTCCTCCCATGGCCAGGATCTGCGTCCAGCGAAAGCTGAACCAACCATTGCGGATGATCAGGCATTTCTTGTCGGTGGCAAACTGACGGGCGACGGCTTCCATGCCGAAGGTGCCACTACCTGGAACGACGATCGCGGCTTTGGCGTTGTAGACGGTCTTGATGATCCGCGAGATGTCATTCATCACGCCCTGGAAGCGCCGTGACATGTGGTTGAGGGCGCGGTCGGTATAGACCACGGAGTATTCGAGCAGACCATCGGGATCGGGTTGGGGAAGGAGTGCGGGCACGATTGTCTCCATTGGGTAATTCGAAAGCCGGGTTCAGTGAGTGCACGGTGAGTCCGTGGAGCACAAGGCGTGCAGGATAACGCCAAGTCCGAACCCGGAACAACATCCGTAACGGCTTCAGGCAAGCACCAAGGCGCGCCCGACCGGGCGGGCGCCACGCGGGCGCGCGAGGGTCTACGCGGCCAAGCGCCAGCCAGCTTCGGTCTCTTCGAAGACCTGGCGCGCTTCGTCCTTCTGGCGATCGGTCTCATTCCACTGCGTGATCAGTTCGGTCACGCGCGTCGCGCCGTCGATATGCTCGAGGTACATCAGCCGCAGCATCCGCTCGGCGGCAAGGGTTGGCCGACGCTTGCCGCGCTCCCAGAGCGAAGCGCTTTGCTCGTCGACCCCCAGGCAATCGCCAAGCCGCTTCTGCGACATGCCCATTTCGAGGCGCAGGAAGCGGATCTCGACGCCCGTCAGGCGCCGCTTGTAGTCCACCAGGTGGTGGCCGATGGTCCGGTGCAGACCATCGATATCGTAAATCTCGAGGCACGGGCCCAGCCCATCGACATCCTCGTAGCTGAAACCGCTCGCCAACCAGATGTTCTTCAGCCCACAGTCTTCATACTTCAGCATGTCGCTCATCTCAGCCCTCGACTACCGTCGCTACCACGGCCAAAGCACCGCTCTCGCGGTCCTCGGCACCCTCCCTACCTTCAGGGGCTTCGGCAAGCCTGAAAATTACGCCGACCGTCAAGCGAGCGCCGGCATGGAACCAGCTCAGGTTGCACCGCCAGTCGCCGTGCGCATCCATGTGCAGCGGCTCGCTGACCAGACCGTTCTTCAAGGTCTCCAGCACCTGCCGGCGACCGATGTGCCGGTGCTTCATCCGCACCTCGGCAGGCTCGCTGAAAACCAGGCGCCGCTTGCCGTTGCCGACTTCCTTGACCCACTCCATGGCCTGCCTGGGGGTCGGTTTGATGCCGGTGATCTTGCTCATGACGATCCATCGTAGGTCGCGAAAGGCGACAGTTTTGAATTCCATGAATTCCAGCCCACGGAAAGCGCGTCTCGACAGGCGAGTCCAAGTCGGTCAGGCGAGTTGCGCCCGGACTTCGCGAGTGAGCTGTTCCGCATCCGTGGCCCTCCGTTGAAACGCTCTCGCCAAGACGACAGCAATAGGAAGCATCGCCATACGAGGCCTAGGCTAGCTGCAGTTCCCTCGGTCGCCTTCGACGTCAGCAGCGCCGGAAACGGAATCGCACCCTGACAAGTCGGGCTTGCCCCTGCTGCCAACTGAATTACTTCCTTGAGCGAATCCGCGAAATCTGCGCCCAGAGCTGCGATAGCGCCCAAAGCAGGGCAAGATTCTGGCCGAAAAATGAGCCGCTGTGAACTTCTTTCGGTCTATCGCCAAGCGGTTGACTGCCGGCCGCCGAGATCGCAGGATTGACGCGAGCGGAAATGGCGACGTCCGTCGACGGCGAATTTCAGCGGGTCTACGCAACTGCTAACATCGCTCGCCCCTCAGTGATGTACGCCTGCCGAAGGTGTAGCCGGACCCGCTTTGGATAGCGCTGCTGGCGCTCATGGCTGGCATCCACCCGAATGGCGGTCAGCCTAGCTTGTAGGTAACGTTGGTATCACTGACGATCACCTTGCCCCGCTTCTGAAGCTCCGCGATCAAGTTTGCGACCTCAGCATCAGAATTGGGCTTCTGTTGCTGCTTGAGTAGTGCCTTGATGGTACTGGTCAAGGTCGAGACTTTCCGTGGTCGCGATGCGCCCCGTTTCTTCAGGTCTGACTGCACAAGGTCGATGGCTGTGCTTGCTCCATTTACCGCTGCCGGAGTTGGCTTTGGGGCAGCCGTCGCTGGACTGACGGTCGGTGCTGGGTTCGGCTGTGGGGAAACATTATCTGGACAGACGATGTGGCCGCGTTGGTTGAGGACGATCTGCATCTTGTCCTTGATGGACTTGGAGGCCAGCAGGTGGTTTAGGGCCTTACAGCATGCCACGCAGTTGCCGTCGTCGTTCGTGCCACCGTTTGCGCTGGCCACCAGATGTTCAACGGAAGCTTCGGCTTTCGGCAGTGGCTTGCGGCAGAAGAAGCATTGGCCCCCTTGGGCGAACAGCAGACGGTCGAGGTGAGTGGTCATGGTCGAAATCTCTGGTTCTAGCCAATATCGAGCCAAAAACCGGCACTCGATAAGTTGTCGTTCCTATTTACCCTCGGTGTAATCCAGTTCGGTGGTGCAGCCCGCCTCTTTCCAGAGGACGTCGTCGACGTTCTTGAAGGCTTGCTGAAAAATGGTTCTTGTTCTTCGGTGATGACAAAGGGGAATGATGCCTCAAACGACCAGCCTTTGCGAAACACTAAATCACCGCGGCGTCCAGAGACACGCTTGGAGGGTCGTTCGGCAGAGCAATCCGGGCGTGCAAGCGTGGCTTGGCCGATGGCCGCTCAAGGCGCGCTGTGTGAGTTGGCTTCCCGGCAGGTTCGGAAGGAATTACAGCGGCCGTTCGAGCGCCTTGGCGACGAGGTGATGACGGTCGTCAAGGTATGGTGTCGCAGCTTATAGCGAGTTTATCCGGTTATACTTGAAATAAGCTATAACCACCAATAACTTGGTAGAACATGGACCCGATCAAGAACCCGTTTTCCCCTGGTGCCGGTTCGCCACCGCCCGAACTGGCCGGGCGTGGACCGCTTCTTGAGGAGGCGCGCATCCTGCTGGGCCGTACCCGATTGGGGCGGCCGGAAAAAAGCCTGTTGCTGACCGGCTTGCGCGGCGTCGGCAAGACCGTGCTGCTCAATGAAATCCGCCACATGGCTCGGGAGGCGGGCTATCGCACGGTGTTCATCGAGGCGCACGAAGACAAGCCGCTCGGCGCGCTGATCGCATCGCCGTTGAAATCGATGTTCTTCGAACTCGATCGCATGGCACAAACGGGGGATCGCGTGAAACGCGGCCTGCGGGTGCTGCGCAGTTTTCTCGGCGGCTTGAAGGTGAAACTGGGCGAGGTCGAAATCGGACTCGACATCGAGCCTGAGACCGGCGCCGCCGACAGTGGCGACATCGAGATCGATCTGCCCAATCTTTTCGAGGCGCTGGGCGATGCGGCCAGGGAAAAGGACAGTGCCGTTGCCGTATTGATCGACGAAATTCAGTACCTCCATCCGAAGGAGTTGGGTGCCTTGATCATGGCCATGCACCGCATGCAGCAGCAGCAACTGCCGGTGGTTCTGCTTGCCGCGGGGCTGCCGGTGCTGCCAGGGCTGGCCGGCGATTCGAAGTCCTACGCGGAACGTCTGTTCGCGTTCCCGGATGTCGGCGCACTCTCCAGGGAGGATTCGATCCGGGCCATTAGCGAACCGGCCCTGACCGCCGGTGTGGAGATCAGTCAGGAGGCGCTTGAGGAGACTTGGCGCCTGACCAAGGGGTATCCGTATTTCATTCAGGAATGGGGTTATCAGACCTGGAATCTGGCACAGAGCAGTCCGATCGACAAAGCGGTTGTCGAGTCGGCTGCGGCTCACGCGGTACAGCGGCTGGACCAGAATTTTTTCCGCGTTCGCTTCGATCGCCTGACGCCCGGCGAGAAGAACTTCTTGCGTGCCATGGCGGAACTGGGACCGGCTGCGAGCCGAACCGGCGATATTGCCGCTTGCCTGGGGGTGAAAGTAACCAGCATCGGACCGGTACGCTCCAAGCTGATCAGGAAAGGCATGATCTATAGCCCGGCCTACGGCGACATGGCGTTCACCGTGCCATTGTTTGATGAGTTCATGAAACGAGCCATTCCGGACTTCCACCGCAACGGCTGATGCGACATGGAATTCCACATCGCCGACACCTTCACCGACTCGGACTTCTCTTTGGTGCCAGGAAGGGAATCGAACAAGCGACTGCACGCTTTACAAATACTAGCCATACGCAAATTGCATTTTCGAGTTACCCCGAAAGTTACCCCGCTTTTTTCGACGCTGCCCCCCTGAACTGCCACCGCGCTACCAAGAACGCTGCCACCAGAAGATTCAATGGGGGGCGTTCGGCGGCCAGTATACCAAACGCACGCACCACCGAAGCGGTAGCGGGCGAGCGCATCAAGGAAGCGTCACGCTCAGCGCCGCTTGCTCCGCGCGGCCCCCTCTCGCGCCTCAGTGATGTAGGCCTCCAGCTTGGCCGCAATCCGCGGCAGGTCGGCGCGGAACTGCTCGGCGTCCACTTGGCTGGTGTCGATCGTCAGGACAACGGAGAAGGGCGCGCAAAGTTCGGCGCCAACGGTGTAGATGGAACTGGTTTGGATAGGGCTGCTGGCGCTCATTGCTGGCACCCTCCTTCCGCCGTAGCAAGGAATGCCGCCAGGGCAGCCGGTAGCTTGCTTGCGTCGCCGTGCAGAGCGTCCTGAACGTCGTACAGGTCTTCGAGCATGCGCCGGCATGCCACGGCCAGCTCGAGCGATAGCCGAGCCTCGTTGACGGCGAGGTGCGCCTTGTTGATGGCGTCGAGCAGGACCAGCCCGACGGCGGCCAGGGCGGTGATTCCACCGGGGGTGAAGCGCTTGAGACTTTGAAGCGTGCGGGATTGGCGCGCGTCGGCGCCGGGGATACTGGGCATGGTGAGACTCCAATTGAGCGGTTTGTTTTTCCGCCTTCCCCGACGCCAATCGAGGAGGGCCGACCGTGCGGGTTGGCGTACCGGCAATTGGCACCGGCGAGCCCGAAGGCTCCCCACACGGCCGCCCAAAACTTGGACACCATGCGCCAGACGAAAAAATACCGCTCAGGGCGGCTCGTCCGCCAATTGTCCGAGACGCCAATCTCGCATCGCTGATGTGCAGCGACCGGAAAAGCATACGCCGGGAACGGGCGGCCTGCAAATGGGGAATTGCCTGGGCGCTCAAGCGAGGTCGTTGATCATCGCCCGCTCAATCAACTGGAGCGCCAGCGCCGGCCGCCCAGTCGCTGACCCTGCACCGCTGGCTGATCTCCTTCAATCAGCTTGGCCGCGAACACGCCACGCCCATCGGCATGGGCGAGTCCATTGTCAAGTGGCACGAGCTGCCGGTGCTGATCCGGGATTCATGGTCGCAGGAAAGCCCCTTGTCCAGACCGTACACCCTCACGCCGTTCGTATATCCAAAAACCACGCTGGTGGTACGTTCCGAGAACATCGGCCACCTGAGCATGGCGCCAGTCATGGCTATGGCACGGGCGGGCATCACCCACGCCGACAAGGAGGTGCCGGAGAGCCTGCTGTCCCCAGAATGGCTTCAAAAACGCGCTTTACCAGTTCGCTCGTCGCGGTAGCGTCCCCAAGGGCGGTATGACGCAAGCGATCTGCCACGGTAATTCCGAAATACCTAAACGCACCGTCCGACGTAATCGCGTCCTCTGGAATCTTACCTTGCACGGTCAATAGGTAAAGCAGGGTGTGTGTGTCGATGGCTCGATGAGACAGTCCGTCAAGCTGCTCCCTTCCCCCAAGGAAAGCAAGTCGGCGAAGGAAGGCGAGATCGAAACCGACATTGTGGCCGATCGGAGTCGCGGTTCGCCCTCCGAATGTTTCTGCAAGATAGGCTTCGATAGCGTCGCAGGCTTCGTGCGGCACAAGCGCCCCAGCTTCCCATTCGGAAGAAAACCGTTCAAAGTTTTGCCTTGCGAAGTCGTTCCACTCAGTCGCTCCAGGGCGAACGTATACTAAAGCGGATGGTAGTTCTCTATTGAGGGGAACCAAACCCACGGCGAGGACATCGTGTCTAAAAGGGTTGGTCCCACTAGTTTCGACATCGATGGCGACAAGATCTCTGTTATTTAGATTGTTGAGCATCATTGGGACCGTAGATCACGGAATAAGCTTCGGTGATGATAGTATTTCCGAACATTTTCCAGTGGTAGGCGTAGCTATCTGAGAAGCCCCAGACCAGAACCAAGGCCAAGCACGCCAGCGTAATCAAAAGTCCCCAGCGCGGTGCAACACCGGCGAAATGCCCAGTGACAATTCCCACCATTGCTCCCACGACAGTGAGCCAGAATAGCAACGCTGCGGCTGCAGTTATCGAACGATGAAGGGTGTACTTGTTCTGGTACGTCGCGACCAACGAATAAGTCAGGTTCTTGGACAGGAAACTCTTAACAACCGGATAGAACTGTCGCCATGTCATCGTCGTGCCGTTGATCGAAAACTTTGCGTTGACTGCCTGGAAAAGCTCTTCCAAGTTCGAGTCATAGGAATCTTTAGGCCTCGGGATCTTGAACACAAGCGAGGTCCAAATTCTACGCGGCGCGCTCGTCTTGCCGCCGTCATCGGGCCTGCTCGCTCGGGAAATCCATAACACGATGTGTCCGACGAAATAGACAATCGCAAAACCGGAAACAGCGACGGAAACCTCACTCTGTACGCTCAGCCGCTCGAAAAATCGGGCCGCGTTTTGAGCTGATAGGTCAGGGAAAACCCCGAAGGAGCAAAATGACGGGAGGGGACCCAGCGCGCCCCACCCACACACCAAGAACAACACAGTGACGATCCCCGGCAAGACCACGCCGAAGAATTCGTACCCCAAATTCGTTAGTTTCGCAAGGAGTTGGTCCATGGAGAGAGCGCTTTGTCAACCTTTCTTGGACAGCGAGCCTTGCTCGGAAGAACATGAATGATATACGAACCGTGGATCCCCGGCGTAGCTCGAAATCTACGTTGAAGTCCGTAGCAGCGCCGTAGAGTTCGTCTGCGACGGAGCACTACGTTCCACATCCCGAGACTGTTCGGAATCCGCATTCCCAGGCCGACAGTGAGTCACGCGAGGCCCGCGCCCAGCGCCCAATGCGCTACTGCGCTCTGTTGCGTTGGCGCTGTCATACGCGAATGTGCGTGGCGGTGGCGATGCGGTTGGTGATCCAGTTGACCGCGCGCAGAGCGCGGATGCCGTCGGTGTAGACCGGCTGATCGTCGCTAATGCCTCGCATCGAGATCAGCACGATGGCGCGCTGCGGTTCCGGTTGGCGGGCTTCCCCGGCGCGGCGCAGCAATTCCAGATAGAGCCGGAAGTTGCAGCCCGCCTTGCCCTGGCGGAAGCGGGCTCGATATACCTTGACCGGCGACCACTTGAAGCCGTGGTCGATCATCGCCGCTTCGTAGAGATCCTGCTTGTCCGGGGTGTCGAGTGGCACGATGCCGTGATGCTTGATGACGCCATCAGCATCGGGATCGTAGCTGCCGAAATGCGCGTTGACGTTAGCGCGGATGTACTCGGCGCCGTGTCGCCCGTCGACCGGGGGCGCATAGGTCAGAGTCAAGATGATCTCGCCCTTGAAATGCGTGCCGCCGGGATGCAGGCAGACGGGAATGGGGAAGGGTGTTTTTTCCCAGAAAACTCCGTCGTACATTTCCGCATCGAACAGCAGGGTAAACGTGTCCGGGCGGCAGAACAGGGTTTCCATCACGGAATCTGGCACGCCGGTGCCATGGTAGTTGCGTTCGTCCGGCGTGAAGCGGGGTGAGTTCAATGCTGCGGCGTGAATCATCAATGCCTTCACCATGTCCGGGCGCACGGCGTGACCTTGCTGTTCCATGACTTGCCAGGCATTGGCCGCCAGCGTGGCAGCCAATGGCGTGGCGAAACTGGTGCCGATGGATTCGCCGATGCGGCCGTCGGGTAGCAGCGAGCGCACGCCCGCGCCGCCGAACTTGCCCGTGGAATCTTGGTTGCCGCCGCGATGGGTGATATCTGGCTTTGGCGTCTTTGCCGGACCCGGTCCGCGCCGCGAAAAAGGCGAAGGGCTGCCGGCCGTGACATGGGCATCCACGTGTGCCACCGAGCCGACGGTGAGGCCGCGCGCCGATTCCGCGGGCGGCGAGATGCGATCCTTGCCGTCGAAATCTGGCGGGTTGGGCCAGGCTCGTAACGGCGCGCCGTTGAAATTGCCAGCGGCGATCACGAACAGCACGCCGTGCTTGTCAGACAGCGCATCCAGCTCCCTTGCCAGTTGGCCGAATTCATCAGGGTCGCCGGGGTTGGGGCTGCCAAACGAGCAGTTCCATACCTTTACCTCCGGATGTTTCTTCAGGCTTTCGGTAATAGCGTTGATCATTTCGTCGGCGGTGGTGTTGCCGGTGGTGGCTAGCGCGGCGATGTCGAGAATGCGCGACTGGGCCGCCGGAAAATGCGTGTCGCCGCCGTTAATCGCGCGTGATCCTGCCACCAGTCCGGCCACGAAGCTGCCGTGCAGGTAGTCGGTATCGCGCGGCAGGACGTAGGTTTCGCGCCCGGCCAGCCAGGGATTCAAAAGCTTGTGTTTCGGATCGACCCCCGTATCGACTACGGCGACCACCGGCAGGTCAGCCGGTGGCGCCGGTAGCGTTCCGGCCGGCGCGGTGCCGACCGGAACGAACCACTGCGGTGTGATACGGATCGGCGAGAATTCTTCCGCTGGCGCCACGGAGCGAACCCCGGGGAAAGCGGCAATGGTCAAGGCGGCATCGAGCGACTTGATCTCGACGAATTGCGCCCGTCGCGACATCGCCGGTTGTTGCTTGCTGACGCGGCATTCGGTCTTGCGCAGAAGGGCCTGCAACTGCTCGTCGATCAGCGCGTCAATGCTTTCGTCGGTATTCGAAAAGCGTTCCAAAACGAAGGGTTTGCCGGCCTTAATCCAAGCCTTGACGTCACTTAGTTGGCGAAAGCGCTTGCCGATCTGCAGCGCCTGGTCGGCGCCGTAGGCGGTGAAGGATTCAATGGTGGAAATGTTGGCGCGGATGCCTTTGGCGTTGTTGTCGCTGATGACGCAGGCCAGCTGAGAGAGGCTGTGGGTAGTCGCAGGGAGTAGTAATTCCCCCAGGCCTTGGGTGCCGATTGGCAGCATGCCCACCCGGTCCAGCAATTGCATGGGACGGTTGGATTTGGCCATCGCCTCGGTGCGTAACCGCAGGGTAATGACGGTCGGGATCTCCGGATATTTGGCGTGCGTGCCGGCAACCGCTTGCCTCACCATGCCCAGTTGATCGATCAACCCGTCGCGGAGCGCGCTGTTGACTGGAACCAGCTCTTTGGGTTCGGTGAAGCCGCCGATGACTTTTTGTTTAAGGTCGTTTGCCCGTGGGGCGACGACCAGAATCGGGTGTTCCTTCTTGGCCTTCATGCTGCCCCCCGGATGCTGCTTTATTAGTCTGTCTTACAGAAATGCCATAGTAATCCGCCAGTTTCCGTAGTGCAAGCCACCGTGGCGCCCAGTTACGCAGAAATTCGATTTCCTTTTCGCGTGAATCGAGTTGTATGCCGTTGTGCATAGCGATCACCAGCCCGAGACGGCGCAACAGATCGATCGGCTGGATGGTGTCATTGCCGCGCAGGATAGCGGCGCGGATAGCATCATGCGCTGCATGCTCGATCGCCGCGCCGGAAAGTCCGGCCGAGAGCTCGGCGAGCGTCGCGCTGGATAAATCGGTATGAGCGTACTGACCAAGCTTCATTGCCCAGATGTGCGCACGGAGATTGACGTCAGGTAGTGACAGCTCAACACGCCAGGCAAAACGGCGCCAGACGGCGCGGTCCAGCAGTTCGGCGTGGTTGGTCGCGGCTAGCAGCAAAGTTTCGGGGGCGAGTGCATCAATGTTCTGCAGCAATGAAATCACGATGCGTTGCAGCTCGCCCACCTCGCGTTCGTCGCTGCGAGTCTTGGCCAGGGCATCGAACTCGTCGAGGAACAGCACGCAGGGCCGGTTTTCGGCGTGCTCGAAAACCCGGCGCAGGTTGCGACTGGTTTGGCCAAGCAGCGACGAAACCAGCGTATCGCAGCGCACGGTAAGCAACGGCAAGCCCAACTCTGCGGCGATCAAGCGCGCGGCCTGTGTCTTGCCGCAGCCCGGCGGGCCGGAAAACAGCAGGCGCGCCGGATGGCGGATGCCGGCGGCGGCCAGCTTCTCCGTGGCGCGGGTCGACTGTACGAATTCTTCGATGCGCTCGGCGGCATTCTCGGGCAGCACGAGGGCAATGTCGGCGCGCGCGGGCAGCTCTTCATCCAGCGTATGCAACTGGCTCTCCGAATCGACCGGCAGGGAATGTTGCAGCGAGACCGGCGCCAGCGTCTGGGCAGGCACGCGCGCGAGCTTCTGGCGCAGCATGCCGGCTTGGCGCATCTCGCCGTCGGATTCGAGTTTTTCCGCCAGCAAGCCGGCGTAGTCGGCGGCCTTGCGGACATTGTGCTGCAGCGCTCCTTCAAGAATCTTTAGCACTTCATTGAGATGATCCATTGTAATTCCCGGTGTGGAGCGCAAATCCTAGCATGCGTTCCGATTTTTGGCGGTTTTGTTTCAATTAAATGGCGATTTGTTCCGCTTCTTAAACTTTCCAGTCTCGATGCCGTCGATCACGCGGTTGAGAGCGGCCCAGTCCTCGGTGTGAGCGGGTAGGCCAAGGCGACTTGGTGGGCGAACCAGTGCGGCGATTACTGCCCCGACTGCCTCGTCGATTTTCGCCGGCCACCGTTTCGAACGCGCCAGCGTTCGGCTTCTCGGCAACCTCACGGCGCGACCGCGTGACCATCGGCCCACAGCCCGACATGCGTCGCCGGCGCCCGATCGGCGCAGACGTCACGCCGTAACCATCACACGCTGTCGTTCACTTTTTTGATGGCGCGCCAAAGATCATCCACACCGGCTGGCAGATCGTCCGGCTTCGGCTCCTCTCGTGTGTGGCGAAAGCCAGGTTTTGTCAAGCCTTACAGCTTCGGTTGCCACGGTCGCCACGCCGACGACTGAACCTTTGGGTCAACTTGGGGTGACCTTGCCGTTACCTTGCCCATCTATGACTTGGGATTTCTTTGTGGCCGCCGCCGAGTCAAACCTTCCCCCAACCTTCCCTTCTATCACTCTGGTTTCTGCTTTCTCGGCCGGCCGCCCTTCCTGCCATTGACGCGCGCTTGCTCTTTGCCTGCCTCGGTCTTCGGACCGGTCGAGCAGCCACCATGCCACTTGCACCGGCCCCCAAAGTACAGCGCCGTAATCTTGCAGGGTGTTCCGGCTCGCGTCTTCGCGCCGCAAGCCAGGCCAATCAGATCGGCGGGGAACGCTGGGCAAGGTGGCAGAGGATGCCGATAGCCACGCTCTTGCCATAGCCGATGAACAGCCGAGCACCGTTCGTGATACTCGCGCCAGCGCCGCCGCTTCTCCGGGGTCGATTCGCTCATGGCGCGTACCCGTCGCATCGTCGCGGCAGCTCCGGCGCCGCAGGCCTGTAACCCCGTGTCGCCGAGACAATGCCCCCCGGCTTGGCAACGATGCAGACGCCAGACCGCAGGTTGCAGCATTGGCGGCAGGCTCGCCGGTCGTCGAGGTCATCCGTTGCCGCGTGACGTGCTCGGCCAAGGTAGCACGCCCGCGCGTCGCTGTCGTTCCTGCACCTGGTCAATACCTCGTCGATGGTCGTCGCGTCGGTTTCGCCGATCTGCGCCAGCCATGCCCGAATGGCGGCGTCCTGGTCGCCGGCGATCGGTTCGGATTCACGCACGGCGATCGACTCGAACGGCTCGGCCGCCCGCGCATCCGGATAGCTGGCACGAACTTCAGCAGCGCTCGCCGCTGGCGCCTCCGACGGGTCGCGATCAGCCAACGGGACCGGCTGGCGATCGCAGGAATTGGCAATATGAATTTTTTCCAACACCCCGGATGACGAACCAAAAGAACCTAAACAACTCACTTTTCCAGGTTCTTTTGGTTTTTTAGGGCCGTCATCTGGCACATTGAGATTTTTTTTCAGCTCGGCAAGGTATCCCACGGTCAGCCCTTCGCCAGCGTTGCCGGATTGATCTGGTAAGAAATCGATGTTCTTCCGCCAGCAGTGCCGGTGCCGAATTTCTTTTCCGCCCGGCGGAGGTGCCCCAGGTCGCAAAGCATCCTCGCCGCCGCGTTGACGACTTCCGGCGTGCCCAGATACGACCAGCCCTTCAGGTACACGTCCGCCGCCTTGAACCCATTCACCACCGCGCCGGCCGTGATCTTCGCGAGCAGGGCGGTAGCGCCGTTCGTCTCTGGCCTGGTGCCTGCCGCGTAAGCCCTCGCCGCGTGCGTTTCCAGATATTCGGACCATGCCAGCGCCCGCAGCAGTGAATCCTTGCTGACCGCGCTCTCACCATCGGCCAGCGCACAGACCAGCGCAACAGCGGGGACCAGCTTCCGATACTTGGCAAGGTGTGATTCCATCGCCGGATGGTGATTGCCGGATCTCAAGGCGGGTTCAAACTCCCGCCGCCAGTCGTCGAATAGCACTTGAGCGTCGGCAGCGAAACGATAGACGGCGGGTACGGAATCTCCGCTCTCGGGATCGACGCCCGGCGGGAGGTCGTCAAGCCTCTGGAACGTCTCAAACGCCTTGTTCTTGGCGTCGCCGTTCGGGTATCTATCGACGTTGCGCCACTCGCCGTCTACGTCGGGCCAGACCAGCAAGCCAAAGCGTTGCAGCAAGCCGTCGTCGCCGGCACCGCCGCTCACGGCATCATGGATGTACGCCTGCAGCTTGCCCGGCTGGATACCGCCAAGCATGGCGATGCACACGGCGTCGATGTGCAGATTCCGGCCGCGCAGGATGCGGTCTGAGGTGTAGCCCTGGTTGCCGTCGTACGCTTGCAGGTAGAACGCCCGAGAGCCTTCCTGCCCTTCCTTGTCGAGACTGCGCAGGAGGCCGTTCAGCTCGTCGCGATAGGCCAGCGTTCCCCATGGGTTTTCCATCAGGATTTCCCCCAGGGCTTCGACGCTGGCGTCGGTGATCTTGTAGCGCCGCAGTACCGGCTTGCCTGCGGCTTCAGTGTCGGCCGATTCAATCAGCAGGCGCTCCGCGCCAGCGCGGTCGCCTTTGGCGATCATCTTTTGCGCCTTGCTGTCCACGGCCTTGGCGCTCATCCCTTCCAGCTTCAGCCCGATTTCATGCTCCCGCATTGCCGCTCTGTGCTGTTCGCCGGCAGTGGCCGCTAGCCGATCAAGCGGCTTCAGTACCTCAGCCAGCGCCGGGGATTTCATCACGCCAGGGCGCCCGACAATCGCCCCCCAAAGGTTGGGGACCACCAGCCAGTCGTCGTGCCGCTTCGGGCAGATGCACGCCTTCCTGCCGATTACCGACGATAGCGCCACCATGGCGCCGACAGCCGGGAAGTCAGGAGGGCACTGCATCCGCTCCGCGATGTCTTCCACCCATGCCCGCAGCGCGATCGGTAGCAGTTCCACGTCGAACGGCTCGACGGGCAGCAGCGCGGAAGGAATCGGCAGCGGGTCGCGCCAGGGCTCGGGCTCCACGGGCACTTTGGCGACGGCACGAAGCCATGCCCCGCTTGCAGAATCGGCCGCTGGCGTGCTTTCACCATCCGGCGGGCAGGCTGCCCTTGTCAGGCTCGTTGCGCCCGCTATGGCGCGCCTCACCGCTTCCGCTCCGCATAGCTGCGCCATGTCGTTGAAGTCGGTCGCGCCGAGCGGCCGCTCGGCGCCGAAGTCAGGGATTGCCAGCAGCCCGCCGACGGAGCTCGCCGCCTCGGTCGCCTTCGCAAGGCCCGGATTGCCCGCAGTGCGATAGTCATCGTCGGCACACAGGATCAACGGCAAAGTCGGGAATTTCGCACGCATGGCTTGCGCAGTGGCGAGCAGGTTGCCGGCATTGAATGCCACGGCCACCGGGTAGGCGGTCGCTTCGTGCACGCTCGCTCCGGTTGCGAAGCCTTCGGCGATGCACAGTTTCGCCGAGTCCTTCACGCTGCCAATACCGAAATAGCAGCCCGCCACCCGTCCGCCTGTCAGGAAGCGCTTGTCGCCGTCCGGGCCGATGAATTGAAGCGAACGCACCTTTCCGTCGGCCCGCATGGGAACGACTAGCCTGCCCTTGTGCAGCAGTGTGCCGTTCGCCTTGATGCGCTTGCGGATCAAATAGGCGTAGCCATCGGTCGCCAGCGTTGCCGACGTCAAGATCGCCGCCGCCGTCGTCTCTGCCTCGGTCCGCCGCCGCGCGTCATCGGCTTCACGCTCGAGACGCATGGCTTTGATCTTTGCCCGGTGTTCTGCTTCCTCTACCGGCGTCAGTGCGCGGCCAATATCGGCCCGCCAGGATTGCGTCAGGCCTGTGCGCCAGTCGCCGAAACTACCCGAGGGTATGCCGTCGCCGTATAACAGGTACCAGCCTGCGTCGTCATTGCGTCGGCCGTTGCTGGCGAAGCGTCGCAGTTTGCCATCTGCTTCGATCACTTCAGGGGGGACCAGCCCGCCTTGGTGGATCGCTTCGCGGAATTCCTGGATAGGGTCACTCATCGCGCGCGCCCCCCGCGATCAGCCCGGCCAGGGCGTCAACAATCTCCGGCAGGATTTCGAGCTTGAGCGAAACCCCCTTGCCTGGTCGTAGCTCGCCGGTATCGGCGTCGTCGAACCAGACGCGAACGTCGACCAGCTTGTAGCCCTTGAACGTGCGCCGCATGATGCGGTACACCTCGCGGCTGTTCTTGGGGATCTCGGCGATGATCTCGTCGCCGCTGCTGGTGCCCTTGAAGTGCCGAATGGCAGCCCCCGCCGGGACGCGTGAATTAGCGGTCATGGTGCAGCCCCCTTTACGCCGTAGCAATCAAGGCGCGGATGTCCTCGACTCGCCAGACGGTGACGCGGGGGCCAAGCTTCTTCGGCGCCGGGAAGCGTCCAGACTTGACGCCTGCCCACCAGCAGGACTTCTTGATGGGGATAAGTGCGGGAATCGGCGGAACGGCTTTGGGGTTGCCGATGATTTGCGACAGGCGAAGGAAGCCTGTTTCGGGGAGTGTGCTAGCCATGTTTCTCCGGTTACGGCCGTCGTTGGCCGTGTTGAACATGGCGAGCATTGGAGCTGTTCTGGCGCCGTCTGAATAGGACGGTGGGTTACGAAAACATGCTCAGAAAATCGGCTAATGGAGGGGTAGGTTCTCCCGGAACGAGGGGGTAGGTTGCACGCGGCGGACGATCAGAAAACCAGTATTTGCAAGGCTTTCAGGGGTGGGTGGGTTATGACTTTGGGGCGCCGCCGCCAAGTTGCCAGTTCGCCACCTTCGCAACTTCTTCGATTCCGGTTTCGTTGGGCTTGCCTTCGTCGTCAGACAGGCCGAATTCCGCCGCATGTTCTCGCAACCATTTTACCAGCGCCCGCTTCGGGCTTGTCTTGCCGGTATCGGTCACTGCTAGCCATGCCCGCACGGCCGCCGCCAGCTTTGGGGCGTAGCGTGGATCTCGTGCGTCAAGGTAGTCGGGGGTATCGGTCGCAGTCGGAAAAAAGAAGCCCGTGCGCAATCCACGGATTGTTAGCCATTCCCTCAGGTCGTCGACATTGATGCGTGTTCCCGTCGCACTAATTTCGTTCAACGGCTCCCAATGACCTTCTGACTCTTCGCCAACCATGCGGATGTGATGATATTTGCCGGTTGATGCTTTTTCCGACTTGATCGCTCCAGACAACACTGCGCCTCGCAGCGACGCTTCCGCCGGGTAATGGCGCGGCCAATCCTGATTGCTGGACAAATCATCATTCATCCACGCAATGTCCGCCGGGTCATACCCCGCAATCAATGCCGCCGCTTCTCGCACCGTCAAGGTGTCCGCAAGATGCCATAGTGGGTCGATCTCGTTTTCCATAGCGCCCCTTTCACGCTTCGCCCTTGAGACAGGATGCCGCGCCAGCCGGGCAAGGGTTCCCGGTTTTCTCCCCGTCGGGATAGGCGCGGCTTTGCTCAGTTTTGCTCAGTCGGTCACGCTGCCGTCGTGATGGCGATCACTTCCGCCCCGGCCTTTAGCTTGGTCAGATAGTCGGCCCACTGGTGCATCATGGCGCGCCGGTCCTTCAGGAACTTCGTCCGGTTGTAGGCGCCGCCCAGGGCGTCCGGTACGGCATGAGCAAGCTGATGCTCGATCACTTCGGGCTTGATGCCCAGCACCTCGTGCAGAATCGTTCGCGCCATCGCCCTAAAGCCGTGGCCCGTGATTTCGGTCTTGGTGTTGTACCCTATGCGCCGCAGCGCGGCGTTGACGGCGGCCTCGCTCATGGCCTTGTGGGGATCTCGCCCAGGGAAGACATACCGCCCGCTCCCGGTCAGCGGGTGCAGTTCGCGCAGGAGTGCCACGGCTTGCGGTGCCAGCGGTACTAGATGCCGTGTCTTCGTCTTGGTGACAAGGTAGCGCCATTCGCCTTTGTCCAAGTCGAAGCCGGTCCATTCCGCCTTCCGTAGTTCTCCAGGTCGGACGAACAGCAAGGGCGCGAGCAGTAGCGCACTCTTGACGACGAACGTACCTCGGAAGCCATCAATGGCGCGCAGCAGTTCGGCAACTTCGCTCGGTGTCGTGATAGATGCGAAGTGTTCAGCCTTGGGCGAAGGTATCGCGCCCTTCAGGTCGGGGCATGGATCGCGCTCGGCGCGTCCTGTGGCGATGGCATAGCGGAATGCTTGGCTGATCTCGCTGCGCACCCGGTGCGCCGTGTAGCGCGCGCCGCGCTCGTCGATCCGCCGCAGTACGGCGAGCACATCGGGTGCTGAAATCTCACTGATTGGCTTTGCCCCCAGCCAGGGAAAGACATCGTTCACCATCCGCGCCAGGGTCTTGACGTGCTGCGCCGGTTCGACAGTTCCCTTGCGCTGTTCCAGCCAATCCCGGCAGACGGTCTCAAAGCAGTTCTCGGTCAGCGCCGCCTGTGCTTCCTTCGCCGCCTTCCGATCTGCGCCAGAGTCAACCCCCTGAGCGATGAGCTTTCGCGCCACGCTGCGCGCCTCCCGCGCTTTCGCGAGGGGGGTATCAGGATAGGTTCCAAGAGAAAGCAGCTTTTCCTTGCCGTCGAAGGTGTACCGGAAGCGCCACCACTTGCCGCCGGCAGGCGTGACGATGAGAAACAGCCCCAAGCCATTGAACAGCTTGACCGGCTTGGCGAGTGGTTTCGCGTTGCGTACTGCGGTATCCGTGAGCGGCATAACGTCCTCCATGATCTGAATTCGGTTACGCGCCTGAAAGTTACCCCAGCCGAAACCGAAGTTACCCCGGAAGTTACCCCAGAAGGACGGGAAGTTACCCCGAAAGTTACCCCTACCAGAATCCGGATGCAATGGGACTAAGTTACCCCTCAGCGGACAAAAAGACAACAAAAAACCCGCACTTAGGCGGGTTCTCTGGAGTACTACGGACTACCTTGGATTGTTGTTTGGTGCCCAGGAAGGGAATCGAACCCCCACACCTTGCGGCGGCAGGACCTAAACCTGCTGCGTCTACCAATTTCGCCACCTGGGCGCTGCCAGCCACCAAGTCAAGCACCTCCACGAAGCTGCACCGCAGCACCGGCTTGGCGACCTGGCAAGCACACCGACGCGAAGCGCCAGCGCAAGTGCGGCATTCTAACCGCGACCAGCCAGCGCTGTCAGCATCCGCGTGCAAAACTGGCCGGTAGAGGAAGGCACGACCTGGCTCTGCCTCCTTCGCGCGTCCTCGCCTCATCACCCTGCCGATGAGCGGCCGACGGACTGGTTCATGGGCGTCATGGGCGGGCGTGCCGTGGTGAGCTGGCAAGAAGCTACCGATTCAGGCCTATAATTGCCGCCTTTTTTACGATTTCGAGTCCGCCCATGTGGTTCAAGAACCTTTATCTCTACCGCCTCCCCAAGAACTGGGCCATTGACGCCGCAGCCCTGGAAGAACAGCTTGCCCGGCTGACGCTGCAAGGCTGCAGTGCGACCGATCCGCGCAGCATGGGCTGGGTCGCGCCGCGCGACGGGGGTGCGCTGATCCATTCGGTCAACCAGCAATGGCTGTTTGCCCTTGGCGTCGAGGAGAAGCTGCTGCCGGCGTCGATCGTCAAGCGCTTCGCCAGCGACAAGGCGAAAGCCATCGAGGAAGCAGAAGGGCGCCGCATTGGCCGCAAGGAAATGCGTGAAATCCAGGAAGAGATGACCCTCGAACTGCTGCCGCGGGCCTTCGTTCGCCGACGCAGCACTTTCGCCTGGATAGACCGCAGCAACGGCTGGCTGGTAATCGACTCGGCGTCGCCGGCGAAAGCCGAGGAGTTCCTTGAACATCTGCGCAAGTCAGTCGACGGCGTGCCGGCCAAAGTGTTCAAGGTCATTCAGTCGCCATCGGCGGCGATGACCAGCTGGGTCGCCGGCGGCGAAGCGCCGACCGGCTTCACGCTCGACCAGGATCTCGAACTGCGCTCGGCCGAGAAGGCGACCGTGCGCTACGTCAAACACAGCCTGGAAGGCGAGGAAATCCGGCAGCATATCGAGGCCGGCAAGGTCGTCACGCGTCTGGCGATGACCTGGAACGACCGCATTTCCTTCGTTCTCGACGACAATCTGCAGATCAAACGACTGGCCTTCCTCGACATCCTCAAGGAGCAGGCGGACGGCCAGGCGGACAATGAAGACGAACGCTTCGACATCGACTTCAC
>ERZ761603.485-NODE-485-length-33347-cov-43.431695_pt1 | contig 33347 bp, 25 predicted proteins | sample MGYA00511879_ERZ761603 | MGnify/ENA primary metagenome ERZ761603 (study PRJEB28899, sample SAMN02850040) | bioreactor sludge metagenome | biome: EBPR Sludge; feature: EBPR Bioreactor; material: flocular biomat | place: Australia: Thorneside Wastwater Treatment... | reverse complement strand
TCAGCGACAGGATGATGAACATCATGTTCTTCTCGATCTGCACGGCACGGAAGAAGTTGGCATGGCTGCGCGTCCAGTCGCTGATGAAGGCATTGATTTCCAGCCTGCCGGCCAGCGCACGTGCCACCTGCGGCGCGACGAAAAGATCGTCCAGTTTCAGGCGTACGCCCGACACCCGGTCGTCCATGCGATAGAGACGCTGCGCATCGGCGAGGTGGATCAGTGCCAGGCTGTTGTCGTACTCGTACATGCCGACCTCGAACAGGCCGACGACGTTGAAGGTGCGCAGCCGCGGCACCACTCCGGCCGGTGTCACGACACCCTGCGGCGCAATCAGCGTCACCCGATCGCCAACGAAAACACCCAGGGCGCGTGCCAGTTCGGCACCGAGGATGATGTTGAAGCTGTCGGGCATCAGGGCGCCGAGCTGGCCGCTTTTCATGTGCGGCCGGAAATCCGCCACCTTGTCTTCCTGATCGGGCAGGATGCCGCGCACCAGCGCACCACGCACCGCTTCGCCGTAGGCCAGCATGCCCTGTGCCTGAACGAAGGGGGCGGCAGCGATCACGTGCGGCTGGTCGCTGACCATCGTCACCACCTTCTCCCACGCCGCCATTTCGCCGCCCGCCCCGCTGATCTGGACATGCGAGACGACCGCGAGAATGCGCGAGCGCAATTCGGTCTGAAATCCGTTCATCACCGAGAGGACGACGATCAGTGCCGCAACGCCGAGGGCGATACCGCACATCGAGATCAGCGAAATGAACGAAATAAAGTGGTTGTGCTTCTTGGCGCGCGTATAGCGCAGGCCGATCAGCAGCTCGTAGGGCATGGCCATCGTGGCTCGGCGATCATCTCTGCTTGGCGCTTGCGGCGCCGATCAGGCAAAAGCCGCTATGCTACACTCTTCCGCCAGGGCCTGTCCGGCCGGGCGGCCTTGCGCGGCAGGTCGCTGCCGCTCCGTCAACCCGCTTCGGCGATCGTTCGCCCGTTCCCACCCCATGCAGCTCACCCTGGTTGTTCCCGAACTCGTCTGGCCAGAGCCCGACGACCGCGATACGCTCGATACCCTCTCCAGTCCCGGGTTGAGCACCTTCCTGGCACGCAGCCGGCTCAGTCGCCGGCCGCCGCAGTCGTTCGAAGCGACCCTCTGCGATGCCTTCGGTCTGCCCGAAGGCGCCGCCTATGCGGCTTTCCGCGTGCTCGGCGAGGCGGCTGGCCCGCGCGACCGCGACGCCTGCTGGCTGTGCGCCGACCCCGTCCATCTGCGCCTGCACCAGGAGCGCCTGATTCTTGCCGATGGCGCCAGCCTGGCAATCGAACTCGACGAAGCTCGGGCGATCGTTGACGAGCTCAACCGATACTTCTCCGAGGTTGGCCGCTTCCACGTCGCTGCCGCCGAGCGCTGGTACCTGCAGCTTGCCGGTGGTAGCGAACTCGGCCAGTTCGACGTCCTGCCGCTGTCCGCAGTGGCCGGTCGCAGCGTCGACCGGCAGTTGCCGGAGACCTCCGAGGCGCGCTGGTTACGCCAATTGCTCAACGAGGCGCAGATGGTCTTGCACCAGCATCCCGCCAACGCCAGGCGCGAGGTCGACGGTCGCTCGACGATCAACAGCCTGTGGCTGTGGGGTGGCGGCCGGCTGCCGGCCAGAGTGGCCGGTGCGTATTCCGGCATCTGGAGCGGGCTTCCATTGGCGCGCGGCGTCGGGCAGGCGCACGACATCCCGGTGCATGACCTGCCGCCCGACGGCGCCGCCGAACTGCTGGCATCGGCGTCGCGCGGCAGTCGCCATCTGGTGGTGCTCGATGCGCTGCAATCGCCGGTCCAGTACGAGAACGGCGACGCCTATCGCAGCGAGCTGCTCGGGCTGGAAGAGCGCTGGTTCGCCCCGCTGCAGAAGGCGCTTGCCGGTGGCAGGCTTGAGCAGTTGCGGCTGGAGGCATCGACCGCCTACGCCACCCTTTCCTGGGCTGGTGATCGCCGCACTCAATGGAAGCTGTGGCAGCGCCCGCAAGCGCTGGCGGATACCGCGCGGGCGCTGGCCGGGAGTGAGCGATGACCCGGCTTCGCCGGCGGTCGGTGGCGCAGCGCGCTCAGTGGCAGCTCGAACAACAGGGTCTGCACCCCCTGCTGGCGCGCATCTACGCCGGGCGCGGAATTGTTGCGCGCAGCGAACTCGACTACGGGTTCGAGTCGCTGCTGCCCCCGGCCCGACTGAGCAATGCCAGCCAGGCTGCGGTCCTGCTGGCCGACAGCATCGCCGGCGGGCGGCAGATTCTGATCGTTGCCGACTACGACTGCGATGGGGCGACTGCCTGCGCGCTCGGCATCCGTGCCTTGCGCGCTTTCGGCGCCCGGGTGGATTATCTGGTGCCGAACCGCTTCACCTATGGCTATGGCCTGTCGCCCGACATCGTCGATCTCGCAGCCGGCCGCAGACCGGATCTGATCGTCACCGTAGACAATGGCATCGGCAGCGTCGAAGGGGTCGCCCGGGCGCGCCAGCTCGGCATTGCCACACTGATCACCGACCATCACCTGCCGGGTGACAAACTGCCCGCTGCCGACTGCATCGTCAACCCCAGTCTGCCCGGCTGCGACTTTCCGAGCAAGGCACTGGCGGGGGTCGGCGTGATGTTCTACGTCATGCTGGCGCTGCGCGCCGAGTTGCGCCAGCGCAACTGGTTTGCCGAAGGCACCGGACGCGGCGAACCCAGGCTTGCGGCACTGCTCGACCTCGTCGCGCTGGGCACCGTGGCCGACGTCGTGCGCCTCGACCACAACAACCGCGTGCTGGTCAGCCAGGGGCTGCAGCGCATCCGCCAGGGCAGGCTGAACCCCGGTCTGCGCGCCATCTTCCGGGCTGCCGGGCGCAATCCGGCACAGGCTTCGAGCGTCGAACTCGGTTTCATGATCGGCCCGCGCCTGAACGCCGCCGGCCGCCTGGCCGACATGTCGCTCGGCATCGAGTGCCTGATCACCGATGACGAGGGGCGTGCGATGAATATCGCGCAGCAGCTCGACGCGCTGAACCGCGAGCGGCGCGAGATCGAAGCGGGCATGCAGGAACAGGCGCTCATCCAACTCGCCGAAGCGGGTGCCGAACTGGCCGGCGAGACGACGGCAGCGGTGTCGCTGTTCGAAGCCGAATGGCACCAGGGAGTGGTTGGGATCGTTGCGGCGCGCATCAAGGAGAAACTGCATCGCCCGGTGTTTGCCTTTGCCCGCGGCGACAACGGTGAAATCAAGGGTTCGGGTCGTTCGATCGCCGGCCTGCATCTGCGCGATGCGCTCGATCTCGTCGCCAGACGCGCTCCCGGGCTGCTGCTGCGCTTCGGCGGGCATGCCATGGCCGCCGGCGTGAGCCTGCGCGAAAGCGACTTCGCGCACTTTCGCGAGCTGTTCGCCCAGGTGGCCGACGAGTTGCTCGCTCCCGCCGACCGCGCACGTACGCTGGAAACCGACGGCGGCCTCGAAGCCGCCTACTTCTCGCTCGCCACGGCACGCCTGCTCGAAGCCGAGGTCTGGGGGCAGGGCTTTCCGGCACCGCTGTTCGAGGACGAGTTTCTGGTCGAAAGCCAGCGCATTCTCAAGGACAAGCACCTCAAGCTGCGCCTGCGCAAAGGAATGCAGAGCCTCGACGCCATCCAGTTCAACTTCGACCAGGCGCCCGGCCGCAGCATTCGCGCCGCTTACCGGCTGGCGATCAACGATTACAACGGGGTGCAGACACCGCAGTTGATGATCGAGCACATCGAGCCAGCTGCTTTCTGAAAAGCTGCCCTGCGATGCGTGACGGCTTCAGCGCACCTTGATCTCGGTCCACATGCGCGACAGCAGGCGGCGGGTTTTCGGGTCGAAGTCGCGCAGCATTTCGAGTCGCTGCAGGTCGGCCGCCGGCGGAAAGATGCCGGGATTACCGGCAATCCCGGGCGCGATGTACGGCCTTGCGGCGGCATTCGGATTGCCGGCTCCGATCAGGTTGGACACGTCGGCGGCGTTGGCCCCGTCGAGCATGAAATTGATGAACTGGTGTGCGAGGTCCGGACGACGACCGGACTTGTGCAGCACGAAGCTATCGACCGCCAGCACCGCACCTTCCTTCGGCGTCCGGAAGGCAATGTTGAACGGGCGTCCGGCATCGCGCGCGTCCTGCTGTGCGCGGTACATGTCGCTCGAGTAACCATGGGCGACCCAGATGGTGCCGACTGCCAGATCCTTGATGTAGGTGCTGTTGGAGAAGGTCGCCCAATAGGGCTTGGTGCGCAGGATCAGGCGCTTGGCCTCGTCCCAGCGGGCCGGGTCGGTTTCCTGAACCGAGTAGCCCAGGTATTTCATTGCGGCGCCCATCAGTTCGCGCTGGCTGTTGAGCACCGTGACCTTGCCTTTCAGTTTGTCGAGATAACGTGGCTCGAAGATCAGTGCCCAGCTATCGGTCGGCAGACCGAGTTCGGACAGCCGCGTCGCGTTGTAACCGAGCACGGTGACGGTGGTGGCGTAAGGCACCGCGTAGCGCATGCCGGGGTCGTACCAGGGGTTGCGGAACTCGGCCTTGATGTTCCCGAGGTTGGGTAGTCTGTTTTTGTCGAGCGGCTGCAGGGCTTGTTGTCGCAGCAGGGTTTCCACGGCATTGCCGGTGGGAACGAGCAGGTCGTAACCGATTGCCCCGGCTTCCAGCTTGGCGAGCATTTCCTCGTTGTCGGAATAGAAATCCTGCTTCAGCCGGCAGCCGCATCGCGCTTCGAAGCGGGCCGCCGTTTCCTCCGACAGGTAGGTGTTCCAGATGTAGAGGTGGAGAACATCGGCCGCGTGGCTCCCACTTACCATGAGAGTGAGCGAGAGGACGATGAGCGTGGCGCGCCAGGCGTTCATGCGCGGGCCTTGAGGGCATCCGGTGCCAGCTTCGAGGCGAGCGCGATCAGGCTCAGTGTCAGCGCCATCAACAGGGTCGATACCGCATTGACTTCGGGCGTTACCGCCACCTTGATCATCGAGTAGATCTGCAACGGCAGGGTCGTGACACCGACGCCGGCGACGAAGAAGGTGATCACGAAATCGTCGATCGAGAGGGTGAAGCTCATCAGGAAGCCGGCCAGAATGGCTGGCCGGATCAGTGGCAGGGTGATGTGCCGAAAAGTCTGCCAGGGGCGCGCGCCGAGATCGCGCGCGGCGTCGAAGATGCTTTCGTCCAGACCCGCCAGGCGAACGCGTACGATGATCGCGACGAAGCCGATCGAAAACGTGACATGCGCGATCAGGATCGAGATCAGGCCGAGCGTCAGGTCGAGCACCTGGCGGAAGAAGAGCAGCAGCGAAACGCCGAGCAGGATCTCCGGCATCGCCACCGGTGCCAGGACCAGCAAGGGTAGGCAGCGCAATACGCCAACCGGCCAGCGCTGCATGGCAATGCCCGCCAGCGTGCCAAGCAGGGTGGCCAGTGCCGAGGCGATCAGGGCGATGAGCAAGGAGTTGGCGGCGGCGCCGAGCATGGCCTCGTCGTCGAACAGGAGCGCGTACCAGCGTGTCGTGAAGCCGATCCACTCGGCATTGAGCAGCGAATCGTTGAACGAGAAAAGTACGACGACGGCCAGTGGGACGTAGAGAAAGGCGTATACGGCCAGCGCCGCCGCCCACAGCCACAGCGATCGCTTGGTCCGGCGCATCAGGCTGTTCCTCCTCGCCACGGCCGCGCTGCCCGGGCGGCCAAGCCGGCCAGCAGCAGAACACCGACCGTCAGCAGGAGCGACAGGGTCGAGCCGAGCGGCCAGTCACGGTTGTCGAGGAACTGCTCCTTGATCAGGTTGCCGATCAGGATGTCGCGTGTCCCGCCAAGCAACTCCGGAATGGCGAACATGCCGAGGACGGGGATGAAGACCAGCGCCGACCCCGACCAGATTCCCGGCAGCGAGAGCGGCAGGGTAATTCGCCAGAAGCGGGTCGCGGCACCGGCGCCGAGATCCTGCGCTGCTTCGAGCAGGGCGGGGTCGTGCTGCTCCAGGTTGGTGTACAGCGGCAGAATCATGAACGGCAGGTGCACATAGACCATGCCGGTGATTACTGCCCAAGGTGTGTAGAGCAGGTCGAACGGGCCCAGCAGAATGATCCAGGCGTAGATGCGGATCAGGAAGTTGCTGGCGAAGGGCAGCAGCACGAGCAGCACGAGCAGGTCGCGATGACGCCGGTGGCTACGGGCGATCAGCCAGGCCAGCGGATAGGCAAGCAGCAGACAGAGCAGCGTCGTCGCCGCGGCGACGAGGAAGGAGCGAAGAAAGATCTCGGCATAGATCCAGTCGCTGAAAAAGAAACGGTAGGTGTCCAGGGACAGGGTCAGGCGGCCATTCTCGAGGGCGGGTACCAGGCCACCGAAATCACCCGGTTGCTGCAGGGAGGCGCCCACCATCAGAAGTGCCGGGGCGAGGAAGAAAGTCAGCAGGAACAGCGTCGGCGGCAGACTGACCAGCCATCTGGTCAGCGGTGCGCGCCGGGTCTGCGCAGGATCCCGCGGGCGGTTCGAGGGCTGGCTTTCAGTCACGCAGGTAGACTCCGGCTTGGCGTCGCCAGCCGACTTGGACCGGCTCGCCGCGTTCGAGGAAGCGCGCACGTCCGGGAGCGGCATTGGCGCGCATTGCCTCGAGCACGGCGCCGTTCGGGAGAGCGATCTTGTAAATCGTGACGTCACCAAGGTAGAGGTGGTCCTGCACCGTTCCCTTGAATTGATTGTCCAGTCGGGGTCGCTCGCCATCGGCGATGATGTCGAGTTGTTCGGGGCGGACGGCAAAGGCGCCGCGCTCGCCGGTCCTGGCCGCCGCCGGCATGCTGACGATCTCGCCGACGCCGGCGACGAGCAGTCGCAGGCGATCATTGCCTGCTTCCCGCACTTCGACGGGCAGCAGATTGACCGTGCCGATGAAGTCGGCAACGAAGCGATTGCGCGGGTAGCCATAAACCTGCTCCGGGGCATCGACCTGCTCGATGTGTCCGGCGTTCATCACCGCAATCCGGTGCGACACGGCGAGCGCTTCCTGCTGCGAATGGGTGACAAAGATGAAAGTGATGCCCACTTCGCGCTGCAAGGCAATCAGTTCGGCCGTGATCTGTTCGCGCAACTTGGCGTCGAGAGCGGCCAGCGGTTCGTCGAGCAACAACAGGCGCGGCTTGTTGATCAGTCCGCGCGCCAGGGCGACCCTTTGCTTCTGCCCGCCGGACAATTGATGTGGCAACTGGCGGGCCTTGTCGGCCAGATGGACCAGGTCCAGAGCATCCTGCAAGCGGTGTCGAATCTCGTCGGGCGACCTTCCCGCCATCTGCAGCGGGAAGGCAATGTTCTCAGCGACGGTCATGTGTGGAAACAATGCGTAGCTCTGAAACACCGTATGTACCGGTCTCTGCTCGGGCAGGACCCCGGCCAGCGTTTGCCCGTCGAGCAGCAATTCACCCGTATCGGGCTCTTCGAAACCGGCGATCAGGCGCAGCAGGGTCGTTTTGCCACAGCCCGAAGGGCCCACCAGGGTAAAGAACTCACCCGCTTCGATCGACAGGCAGACGTCGTCAACGGCCTTGAGGTCGCCGAAACGACGGCTGACGTGACGGATCTCGAGCAGTGCCATGGTCCCTATAGTCTAGCTCAGCAAGTCCCTTCCCGTGTAGTGGGGGATGGCCGAGTGCGACGCAGAATCGGCGCGGGGAATTGCCGCGGCGGGTTTGCATGTCGCCGCTGCGTTCGCCTAGAATTTCCTCGGGTGCCCTGACACTTACTCCGGAATGACGCAGGAGTTTTGCTCAGGGCTTGCTTCACAAGCCGGGAATGCCGGGAACCGATGACTGCTGAAGGGATGCACATGAAGGCCATGCTTCTGGATGTCCAAGGCCGGCCGCTGCGGCTGGCCGAACTGCCTCGACCGACGCCCGCGGCCGACCAGGTGCTGATCGAGGTACGCGCCTGCGGTGTTTGCCGAACCGATCTGCACGTCATGGACGGTGATCTCCGGCAGCCTCGCTTGCCGCTCATTCTCGGTCACGAGATTGTCGGCGTGGTGGCCGGAAGGGGGGCCGCCGTCGAGCGTTTTTCGCTTGGCCAGAGGGTCGGCGTACCTTGGCTCGGGCGGACCTGTGGTCATTGCCGTTATTGTGCGAGCGGGGCGGAAAACCTCTGCGCTGCGGCGGAGTTCACCGGCTATACGCTCGATGGCGGCTACGCCGAGTTCGCGCTGGCCGATCAGCGCTACTGTTTCGCCCTGCCGGAAGAATACGCCGACGCCGAGGTGGCGCCACTGCTCTGTGCCGGACTGATCGGTTATCGCTCACTGGTTGCCGCGGGCGATGCCCGGCGTCTCGGAATCTACGGCTTCGGCGCGGCCGCTCACATCATCGTGCAGGTCGCTCGCTGGCAGGGGCGCGAGATCTTCGCCTTCACCAAGCCGGGGGATGTCGATGGCCAGGCCTTTGCCCGCCAACTGGGCGCCACCTGGGCCGGCGGCGCCGACGAGTCGCCACCGGAAGAGATGGACGCGGCAATTCTCTTCGCGCCGGTCGGGGCTCTGGTGCCACAAGCCCTGCGTCACACGGCCAGGGGCGGTACGGTGGTGTGTGCCGGTATCCACATGAGCAACATTCCCGAGTTCCCCTATGCCGTTCTCTGGGGAGAGCGTTGTGTGCGTTCAGTGGCCAACCTGACACGACGCGACGGCGAGGAGTTTCTTGCCGTCGCACCGAAAGCGGGGGTCAGAACCGAGGTGGAAAGTTTCCCGCTGGCGTCAGCCAACGAAGCCCTGGAGCGTCTGCGCCAGGGGCTGGTCAGGGGGGCTGCCGTGCTCGTCTGCCCGGCGCGCTGAACGAGTCGATCAGAAACTGTAGCGCAGGTCGGTATACACCCGGTCCTTGGCGTCGTAGCGGCCAAAATAGCCGAGCGGCGGACCGTTGAACACATCGACACCAAACGCCAGTCGCCAGTTTTTCTCGAAGTTCCAGCTGATGCGCGGCCGGAGCAGCCAGTCGGTACGGTTCAGGCTGGAAATCCAGAGCACCTGGGCCTCGACCTTGTCGCCGAACTTGTGGTTGAGCAGCAGGCTGTAGCCGTTTTCATTGGTGGAGGGAATGATGTAGGGATTGTGGTCGAAGATGTGGTCCTGGAACAACTGGACGTTGATCCGGGTATCCGCGATCTCGGTATAGTCGAGGCCGACTACCCAGGAAAGCGAATTCTGGACAACCACGCCGTCCTGGTCGTTCAGGTCGGCGACTTCGTAGCCACGGCCGCGCGTATAGACTGCCTCGGCCTTGAGAAGCACGGAACCGAAATCCTTGGCCAGGGTACTGCCGAACTGGTTGATGCGGTCGTGTTGTGCCTGATAGATCACCGTTGGTTGCGGATCGCTGACAATCTGGCGGTAGAAGGTCGGCGCAACGCTCATGCTGCTGTAGGCAAACGCCGCCACATCCCAGCCGTCGCGCAGAACCGACAGCCGCAGGCCGTAGTTGGTGTTGGCGAGACTGCGCGAAGGAAATTTCTCGTTGAGGAAGGCCGTCCGGAAACCGGGTGGTGGCGGCAGCGTGTAATCATAGAACTCGGCGCCTGGCTTGCCGATGTCGTCGTAGGTGGCAACCGGGATCCAGAGGAACTCGGCATGGAAGTCGTCCTTGAAATACTCGGCCCGCGCTGCCCACTGGGGAATGCGCAGAATCTCGAACTCCGGCAGGATGAAGTGGCGCACATCCTTGGCAGAAACCACGTCGCCAAAAAACAGGCCGACCATTTCGCCCCAGATGACTTGCTGTCGCCCGAGCCGGAAATCCCAGTTGCCGGCGCCAATATCGAGATAGTTCTCGCGCAGCAGGAAGTTGAAGCGCTGATTGTTCTCGACCGCCTGTGGATAGAAATCGGTCAGCGAATAGACTGCGTCGTAGTCGATCCGCGCACCCAGCTTCCATTTGATGTTGCTGCTGATGCTGCCTTGTGCGCTGACGTCGAGGTGGGTCATCATTTCCGACCAGTGTGACGGCTTCGGCCAGGCATAGGCCATCACGTTCTCGACAAAGCCCTTGACCGTGGTTGCCGAGGGGGGAGACGACTCGCTGGCGGGCGCGGTGAGTGGTGGTGGCGGGTCCTTTTCTCCGAACAGGGACTCGCGACTGGCCGGCAGCTCTGCTGCGTCTGGCGGATCATCGGCGAACAGGGCTTCCCGGCTGCCGGACTGCCTTGGCGCGACTGGCTCGTCATCGGCGAACAGGGCATCCCTGCTCTTCGGCAGTGTGTCGGCCGCTTGTGCGGAGGGTATCGGCAAGCCGGCAAGCAGTAGTGCGAGACAGAGGGTGGACGGGCTAGTTCTGATCTGCATCGTTGGTTTCCTCGGCCGCAGCCGACTCCGTCGAGTTCTGGCTGGGCGCCTCGTTGTCACTGCTGCTGCCTTCCGCCGGCCGATGGCGGGCGACCGACCACCGGGTGTGCGTGCGCATACCAAGCAGGGCAATCTCGCCGTCCTCGACACGAACCAGGCGATCAGCCTTGGCAATCACCCGCTTGTCGTGGGTGGAGAAGATGAAGGTGGTCTTGAATTTCCGGTTGATTCGCTTCATCAGGAGAAGAATTTCCTCGCCCGTCCGGTGGTCGAGGTTGGCCGTTGGTTCGTCCGCCAGGACGATCGCCGGGCGAATCGCCAGCGCTCTGGCGATCGCCACGCGCTGACGTTGGCCGCCACTCAACTGATTCGGCCGATGGTCGGCGTATTTCGCAAGGCCGACGATATCGAGGAAGTATGCGACGCGTCGCTGCCGCTCTTCACGCGACAGATCCTTGCGGTGAAGCAGCGGATATTCGACGTTTTCGGCGGCCGAGAGCACGGGCAACAGATTGAACGTCTGGAAGATGAAGCCGATGGTTCGCGCGCGCAGGTCGGCCAGCTGGTCGGGCGTCCGTCCGCTGACATCCTGGTCGTTGATATAGATCTTGCCGCTGGTTGGCGTGTCAATGCAGCCGATCAGATTCAGCAAGGTGGTCTTGCCACTGCCCGACGGTCCGGCGATCGCCAGAAAAACCCCGGGATCGAAGGACAAGGTAATATCCTTCAGGGCTTGGACTTTCTGTTCGCCAAGCAGATAATCCTTGTATACGTGTTCTATGCGGACAACCTTCATGCGGTGGCGTTTCCTGCCAACCGCGTCTACGGTCAGCACATTGGGGTTAAAACTATGGAAATCATGACCATCCGTCATTGTGGTGTCAACTGTGCCCTGGTTGTTCTGACCGCGGCGATGCTGGCCGGCGCTGCACCCGGTCGGGCGGCAGAAGCCATCCAGCCAGCGTCTGGCGACGATGCCGAGGCCCGCATGATCGTCGAGAAGGCGGACCAGGTTCGTTTTCCGGCCGATGGCTTTCAGGTGGACGTCACGATCACCACCATCGACAGCGATCAGGGCGCCGATGTGCGCAAGTACCGTGTCCTTTCCAAGGGCAACACCAACAGCGTCGTGATGGTGACCGAACCGGCCTCCGAGCGCGGCCAGATTCTGCTCATGAAGGGCCGTGACCTGTGGGTCTTCATGCCCGATGTCTCGCAACCCATTCGCCTGGCGCTGTCGCAGCGGCTGACCGGTCAGGTTGCCAACGGCGATCTGGCGCGCGCCAACTTCGCCGGTGACTACAATCCAAGGCTGCTGCGCACGGAAAAGGTGGGCAACGACGAGCATTACGTGCTCGAACTGACCGGTGCAGACCGTGGCGTGACCTATCAGCGGGTGGTCTACTGGGTTCGCGAGAAGGACTACTGGCCGCACAAGGCCGAGTTCTACTCGCTCTCCAACCGGCTGCTGAAGACCTGTCGCTACGAGAACTTCAAGACCATGGAGGGCCGCAAGCGGCCGACCAGGCTGGTCATGGAAGACGCCCTGCGCGGTGGCGAACAGTCCGTGCTCGAGTACGCCGGCATGAAGCTGCGCGATCTGCCGGACAAGATCTTTACCAAGGACTACCTGAAGAAGCTGGAGTAAGTAAGGCCGAATGGGCCGGAAGAGTTCCGGCTGACCCACCACGTTGCCGGCGGCGCTGCTCAAGGCAACGGAATGCTGCTGGCCACGCGCCCATGTCGACCAACCGGACGCACTGACCCCACCCGGCCAGAATGCGGGCCCAAGTTCGTAGTACTATGCTCATCTTTGCGCTGGCCAGGGTCAGTGGGCAGGTGCTTGAATTGGGAGGTGGATGTTTCTTTCGAATCTGACGGAACTGACGATCAGCCAGGGTTATCGCCGGTTCTTCAAGGTGGTGCCTGCGCTGACCGACGAGCTGCGGGCCGAAAACTATCGCATCCGGCACGAGGTGTACTGCCGGGAACTGGGTTTCGAGCAAGCGCGCGCCGATGGTCTTGAAGCCGACCAGTTTGACGAACGCTCCTTGCACTGCCTGGTGCAATCGGTCTCTAGCGGACAATATGCTGGCTGTGCTCGCCTGGTACTGGTCGATCCGGGAAAACCGCAGGCCCCGCTGCCGATCGAGATCACCTGCGCAGCCAGCATCGACCGATCGATCATTGATTCGATGGCCCTTGACCGCAGCCGGATAGCCGAGTTCTCGCGTCTGGCCGTGGTCGGCAACTACCGGCGCCGGAAAGGCGAGCAGGACAAGCCGATTTCCTTCTCGGAAGAGGATTTCGGCACCGCTACACGACCACGCCAGCCCTATCTGGCACTTGCCGTCTATATGGGCCTGATTGCGCTGGCTCGCCACTATGGCATCACCACCCTCTTTGCGCTGACCGAGCACAAGCTGGCGATGAATCTTGTCCGGCTTGGCGTCAATCTGCGACAGATTGGCGAGGGGGTGGAACATCGTGGTATCCGGATTCCCTGGATCATGTCGGTAGACGAGATCATCGAAGGCATGAGCTTCCTGGCGCGGGCGCTCTTCGAGGTGATCTCGCGTGAAGTCGGGGAGGGCATCCGGGCAGCCGGGCAGAACGCGATTCGCGCCAGACACGCCCCACTTGGCTAGCTGTACCGGGTACGATGGCCACCCAATCCTACCCACCCGCCGCGGCAAGGGCCGGCTCAGGCCCTTGCCGACAAGACGATGTATAGACTGCCGGAACCGATCCGGCATGCCATGGAGGCTGGGCGCGCGCCGTCGCCGCCGCAGATTCTGCTACGCCTGCTGCAGTTGGTCGATGATGACTGCACGACCATGGGCGAACTCGCCCGCCTGGTCGAGCAGGACCCTGGGTTGTGCACGCGGGTTCTGACCGCCGCCAACTCGACGGCCATCCGGCGCGGCAATCAGTTGCGCAGCATCGAGGGCTGCCTGATCTCCCTTGGTACCCGATTGGTTCGCTCGATCGCCACCTGCCTGTCGGTGCAGAGTCTGTTTGACGAGCGCTCCGCGAAACCGGCGGTCGACCTGGCGGACTTCTGGACCCATTCGCTGCTGGTCGCCGAACTGTCGCGCGGACTTGCCACGGCAATCGACTATCCGCGTGTCGACGAAGCCTATCTGGCCGGACTGTTGCACGACGTGGGCGAGCTGATCATGCTCTCCGCACTCGGCGAGTCCTACGCCCAACTGCTCGCTGCCTGCGACAGCGAAGCCGCCTTGTCGGCGATGGAAGTGGAAAAGCTGGGTGTCCACCATGGCGAGATCGGTACCTGGCTGGCGGACCAGTGGCATCTCGACTCTTCCTTCGCCGACGGGATTCTCTTTCATCATCTACCGGCCGAGCAGATGGTAACCGCGGCACCACTGGTACAAGTGGTCTGGCTGGCGCACGCGCTGGCGGGTTGCGAGGAGGTGTCCGACAGCCTTCGGCAACTGGCCGATCATCTGTTTGGCCAGGGCAGCGGCAGTCGCCTGGCCGCGCTCTGCGCTCAGGCGGTGCAACGCACGTCGATGGTTGCCGACGCCATAGGCATTGCCACGCCCGCCGGCACCGAGCGTGGCAAGGCGATCGGTTTGCCGCACGTACTCGGTGTCAGAAGGCGCAGCGAACCGGATACGCAAGGTCAGATCGCCAGTCTGATTGGCAACAAGGCACTGTTGCAACCACTGCAGGATGATCTCTTTGCCCTCGAGACCGACGCCGAGGTCTGTCTTGCCCTACGTGAGTCGGCGCGCATTCTGTTTGATCTGAGTCACCTCGCATTCCTGCTCTGTGACCCGGCGGACGGCAAGCTGACCGGCCAGGGTATTGCCGGGCAGGCGGCAGTTTTTGGTCAGGTCCGCTTTCTTCCCGAAGGACAGCGCAGCCTCGCTGCGGTTGCGCTGCTGAGCAACCAGATCCGCTCGTCCTACGATCGCGATGTACCGCTGCCGAACTCGCTGCTCGACCTGCAGTTTGCCAGAGCACTGGCGAGCAATGGGCTGCTCTGCGTTCCGCTGGTGGGTCACGCGAGAACGGTCGGTGTACTGGTCGCCGGTCTGAGTGGTGACCAGCATGCAGTGCTCGCTCGTCGCCTGCCCTGCCTGGCCAACTTCGGACGAATCGCCGGCATCAGCCTCGACAACTGGTATCAGGCCCGCGACCTGCGGCGGCAGGTGCAAGAGGAAGCATCAGTGCGCTTCGCTCGCCAGTCGCGGCGTATGGTCCATGAAGCGGGCAACCCGCTGACGATCATCAAGGGCTACCTCCGAATACTGGACGGCAAGATCCCGGCGGAAGTCGGCGTGCGCCACGAACTGAAGATCCTGACCGAGGAAATAGAGCGCGTATCGAGCATCGTGCGGCGCATGAGCGAGTTCCCGGCAACGCCGACTGCGGAAAGAAGGGTAGATGTCGGCGACCTGATTCGCGAACTGCTGCTGCTTTACCGCGAACCGCTGTTCGATGCGCGAGGCCTCGTCGTCGAAACGCTTCTGGCGCCGCAAACCCTGCACGTTGACTGTGATCGTGACAGCATCAAGCAGATCCTGCTGAACCTCCTGAAGAACGCTTCCGAAGCCCTGTCGCCCGGACAACGCCTGAGGCTTTCTCTCACTGACCAAATCCTGCACCAGGGGCACCGTTTCGTCGAGCTGCGCATCGAAGACAATGGTCCAGGCATGAGCGAAGCGGCGATCAGCGCCCTCTATCGCCCGGCTGCCGAGCGCCTCGGGGGAGGTCGCGGGATTGGCCTGTCGATCGTCGGCGCGCTGGCGCAGCGCCTCGGAATTCAGATTACCTGCCGCAGCAGCCAGGTTGTCGGAACGATGATTTCCCTTCTCTTGCCAACCGGGGGTGAAGCAGAGGTGGCCAGCAGCAAGACCGGCAAATCACGTCAGAAGACCATCTCGTCGCCGGACATCCGTCAGGAGTAACGATGAAAGCCATCCCCAACGTCGACTTTTCGCCGCAGATTCCAGACATCCAGGAGGGTGTCAGCAGCATCCTGATCGTCGACGACGAGGAGCGCATCAGGGTTGCTTACCGGCAGTTGCTGGCTGGCGAAGGGCGCCGGATCGAGGGCTGCGGTAACGGCCGGGAAGCGCAGCGTCGCCTCGAACGACGCGACATCGACGTGCTGATCCTTGATCTCAATCTGCCCGATACCAATGGCCTTGAAATCATGCAATGGATGGTCGAGAAGCACGTGCCCACGGCAGTGGTCGTTTTCAGTGGCGACGAGTCAATCGACTCGGCGATCCGCGCCCTGCGTCATGGTGCCTTCGAGTTCATTCGCAAGCATGGTGATCCGCAGGAGCTGGTCGATACCGTGGACCGTGTGCTGCGTCGGCGTCGCCTCGAGCGCGAGCACGCCCTGATGACGGTGCGCCTCGAGCATTCCGAGCGCCTGCACCGTTTTCTCGTCGAACAATCACCGGACATCATCTATACGCTGGACAGGAACGGTTGTTTCATTTTTCTCAACGGTCGCGTCCAGGCCCTGCTGGGCTACTCGCGCGATGAACTCCTCGGTAAGCATTACTCGGTGATCGTTCATCCGGATGACCTGGAACATGCACGCTATGCTTTCAATGAGCGTCGCATCGGGGATCGCGCCAGCACCAACGTGGAAATCCGGCTGCAGACGAAGACGCAGCGGGTACGCCACTTCGAGAACCGCACGATAGTCACCATTCTCAGTTCCCAGGGTATTTACGCCGCGGCGGAAGGTCCGGCCAACCTGCACTTCATGGGCACTTCGGGCGTTGCGCGGGACATCACGGATCGCAAGAAAGCCGAGGAAACCATTGCGTTTCAGGCGTTTCACGATCTCCTGACCGGCCTCCCCAACCGTGTCCTCTTCAAGGACCGTCTGGGCGTGGCGCTGAAACAGGCGAGCAGGAAGAAAAAGCGGGTAGGGGTGATGTTCATCGACATTGATCGCTTCAAGATGGTCAATGACACTTACGGTCACCACGAGGGCGACGAGTTGCTCAAGTGCTTTGCGCAGCGCGCGCTCAGTTGCCTGCGCTCTGGCGATACCCTGGCGCGCCAGGGTGGTGACGAGTTTACCGTCATGTTGCCGGAGCTGGGTAGCGGCGACGATGCTGCGGTGATTGCCGCCAAGATGCTGGCCGAACTCAAGCGGCCATTCAAGGTCGCCGGTCTGGACTTCTTCACCACGGTCAGCATCGGAATAGCGCTCTACCCGGACAACGGCGGCACCCCGGATGTCCTTCTGCGCAATGCCGACATTGCGATGTACCAGATCAAGGGGCACGGCAAGAACGGCTATCTGCAATACACACCGGAAATGCATAGTGGTCACAGCATGCGGCTGACGCTGGAAGGCGATCTGCGTCATGCTCTCGAGAGCGGTGATCAGTTCGAGCTTCATTATCAGCCGCAGGTCAGCTTCAGCCAGCAGCGGACGATTGGTGTCGAGGCTCTGATTCGCTGGCACCATCCGCGACATGGCTTGATGACACCGGACCTCTTCATCCCCTTGGCCGAAGAGACGGGAATGATCCTCGCCCTGGGTGAGTGGGTGGTCGACCAGGCGTTTTGCCAGCTCGCCACCTGGCGCAACCAGGGATTGAACGGCCTGAAGCTGGCGATCAACCTGTCGCCGAAGGAATTCGAATGTAATGACTTGCTCGAACGTCTCCTGCAGCGTCTTGCCGCATACGCACTGCCGGCCGAGGCGATCGACATCGAAATTACCGAAAACCTGCTGATGAAAGACGCCGAGAGAAACATCAATATGGTCAAGCAACTGCGCAGCAGTGGCCTGGGGGTTTCGATCGACGATTTCGGCACTCGCTACTCGTCACTCAATTACCTGCGCCGCTTTCCCGTCAGCAGCATCAAGATCGACCAGTCGTTCGTGCGCGACCTGAACCCGAACAACGCGAGCTCCACTTCGATCATTCACGCCATCGCCTGTATTGCGCGCAGCTTTGGTCTGCACATTCTGGCCGAGGGCGTGGAGAACGAGGTACAGCGGCAGATGCTGAGTTACCTGGGCTGTGACGACATGCAAGGATTTCTGTTCAGTCGGCCACTCAGCGCAGCGCGGTTCGCAACGCAGATCTCGACCGGGGGTTTCCCGGTAGCTGACGCGCTGCGCGCTCGCTAGGATATCCGGTGCCTCGCTGCGTCCTGCCGGGTCACTCGCCGTCGGCCATGGTCAAGCCTGCCTCGCCCCGCCGCCACTATGTTTCGGTCATCTGGCGGGCCGTGGTGTTGACCGTGGGTTGCACCACTGTGTCGGCTGTCGATCAGGTGGAATGGTTTGGCCAGGGTGGCGCGACGCCTGCCGTGCAGCAGGCTATCGATCTTCTCGCGCAAGCTGCGGCAGACGGCCTGGACGCAAGCGATTACCGGGCCGAATGGTTGCGCGAAGCCGCCGGCAGTAACGACAGCCAATCATCAAACGACGAACGGACAGATCGGCTGAGTGCAGCCTTGACCGCGGCGGTGCGCCGCTATCTTGCCGACCTGCATTTCGGGCGAGTCGATCCGCGTCGGCTAGGAGCCGGCTACCGCCGGGCCAGCAACGGGCGATTCGATGTCGATGCCCTGCTCCGGTCGGCTGTTGCCGAGGAACGTCTGCCTGAGGCTGCGGCCAGCGTGGCCCCACGCTGGCCGCAGTACGCCAGCTTGCGGCAGGCACTTGCCCGCTACCGTGAGCTGGCCGACGATGCTGCTTGGCTGAAGAGCCTGCCAGCGCTGCCGGGTGGCAAACTCGGTCCCGGGGAACAATACACCGGCCTTGCGCTGCTTCAGCACAGGTTGGAGTTGCTCGGCGATCTGCCGCCAGGCAGCGCCACTGCACAGCGTTACACCGCCCCGTTGGTCGAGGCCGTCCGGTCATTTCAGTTGCGGCATGCCGAGACGCCGGACGGCGTCATCGGCAAGGCGACCTTCGACCTGCTCAACATCCCGCCGGCAGCACGTGTCCGCCAGCTCGAGCTGGCGCTGGAGCGCCTGCGCTGGACGCCCATGCCGGAGGGGCAGCGCCTGATCGTCGTCAATCTTCCGGAGTTCATGCTCGACACCTACGAAGTGCGCGGCGACAAGGTTGATAGCAAGATCGCCATGAAGGTGATTGTCGGCACTGCGGGCAAGACTCAGACGCCACTCTTTGACGCCGAAATGCGCTTCATCGAGTTCAGCCCCTACTGGAACGTTCCGCCATCGATTGCCAGAGGCGAGACGCTGCCCAGGTTGCGGCGCGACCCGGGCTACTTCGACCGTCAGGGGTTTGAATTCGTCGCTGGCAACGGCCGGGTCATCAACGGCTTTTCGGAAGAAGGCCTCGATGCCGTGCAGCGTGGCCAGTTGCGGATTCGCCAGCGCCCCGGGGCTGGCAACGCCCTGGGCGACATCAAGTTCGTTTTTCCCAACCAGGACAATATCTACCTTCATCACACGCCGACACCCCAGCTCTTCAGGCGTGCCCGGCGCGACTTCAGCCACGGCTGTATTCGAGTCGAGGAGCCGGTAGCGCTGGCCAGGTTCGTCCTTGCAGGTGAGCCCGAGTGGACCGAGGAGCGGATCGTTCAGGCGATGCGCAAGGGGAAGTCGACCACCATTCGCCTGCAGGAAGAATTGCCGGTGATCATTGCCTACCATACGGCGGTCGTCCGCGCCGGGCGCGTCCACTTCCTGCCGGATATTTATGCTCTGGACAAGCCGCTTGAGCAGGCACTTGGCAAGCGTTCGCAAAGCGTCCAGGCCGAGGCTTCCCAGGCGGGCGAACTTGCGGCACAATCGCCGGCTCCGCGTTGAGATGGACCCCAAGTAATGCTGCAGCCAGAACAGAACTCGCGCCGGCTTTTCCTCGGGAACGCTGTCCGGCTGATCGTCGCCAGTACCGGCCTAGCGAGCGGCACACCGGCACTGGCATCCCTGCCGAACAGCCGCCACCTCGCTTTCGATCACACGCATACCGGTGAACGTCTGTCCCTCGTTTTTGCGGTCGGCGATCGCTACATCCCGGCCGCGCTGGCCCGACTCAACCTTTTCCTGCGTGATCATTACTCCGGTGAAGTCGGCAACATCGACCCGCAACTCTTCGATCTGCTTTTCACGATTCGGCAGGAACTCGGCTGCGAGCAAGCCTTCCAGGTGATCTCCGCTTATCGCTGCGCCGCTACCAACAACAAGCTGCGCGGACGTCGCGGCGCTGGCGTGGCGAAGCAAAGTCTGCACATGGAGGGCAAGGCGATCGATATCCGCCTCGGCGGCGTTTCTCTGGCCGACCTGCGTGATGCGGCAATGTCGCTCAGTGCAGGCGGCGTCGGTTTCTACGCGGTTTCCGACTTCGTTCATGTCGACACTGGGCGAGTGCGCTCCTGGTAGCTTGGCCTGGCTGGTCCGGATCCGGACTGTCCACATGATGCCGAGATTCTTCGCCGCAGGATAGAATCGGCTGACCGAACGGACGCGCGCGGCTCGACCGTCGACGGCTGACAGCAGCTGCAACGACAGTTACCGGTGCGCGGCAGGAATCGTCGTCCAGGGTTGCGCAGCGCCTATACTTAAGGGCCTGGACCAAGACCGATGCGGACGTAGCAAAGGATGTCGCCGATGCGATCACGTGACCGAAGCTTCTGGATGTGGGCTGAAGCGCTGGATCTTCTGCAGGGAGCAGAGCAACTGCAGCGCCGTTTCTTTACCCTGGATACTCCGCAGTCGGTTCCCTGTTGGGAGCCGGCGGTCGATCTCTACCAGCATGCTGACGAGGTCAGCCTGCTGGTCGCTCTGCCCGGCGTGAGCGCCGGACAGATCGAGGTCGTCCTCGATCAGGGCGACTTGCTCGTACGTGGTGAAAGGCCGATGCCGCCAGCACTGCACCGGGCCGCCATTCACCGCCTGGAGATTCCCTATGGACGGTTCGAGCGCCGCATCGCCCTGCCGCCCGGAAACTATCGTGTGACCCAGCAGTTGATCGAGAACGGCTGTCTGGTGCTGGTCCTGCGTCACTTGTAGACAAAGAGGGAAGCATGCGAAGCGATCGGAGCGAATTGCCTCGCGAGGGGCGTGGGGGTAGCAGTGGCATCTTCGTGATCCCCGACGACGCGATGGTCATCGTACCGATCCGCAACGTCGTGCTGTTTCCGGGGATGATTCTGCCGCTGACCATTGGTCGCGAGCAGTCGATACTCGCAGCGCAACAGGCGGTGAAGACCGAACGGCCGGTGGGCATCCTCCTGCAACGCGACGCCGAAGTCGAGGTGCCGGGTCCGGATGATCTGTGTCTGGTTGGTACGGTGGCCAACATTCTGCGTTACGTGACCATGCCGGACAACACGCATGTCATTGTCTGCCAGGGATTGCAGCGCTTTCGCGTGGCCGAGTACCTGACGGGTTATCCGTTCCCGGTGGCGCGCATCGGCCGGATCGATGAACCGGAGCTTGCCGACAGCCAGATCGAAGCACGCATGATCCAGCTCCGCGAGCGTGCCCTCGAGGTTCTGCAGTATCTGCCGCAGACCTCGCAGGAACTGGTCGGCGCGGTCAAGAGCATCGCCCAGGCGGGGGCGTTGGCCGATCTCGTGGCCAGTGTCAGCGAACTCAAGCTGCCCGACCGGCAGCGGGTGCTCGAAACCGTCGACCTGACCCGGCGACTCGATTTCGTACTCGATTGCCTGCTGGGCCGACTCGAGGTGCTGCGCTTGTCGCGCGAACTCGACGAGCGTACCAAGGCGAGCATCGATCACCGCCAGCGCGAATACCTCCTGCGCGAGCAGATGAAGTCGATCCAGAAGGAACTGGGGGAGGGGGAAGCCGGCAACAGCATCGAGGTCGAGGCGTTGCGCAAGGCAATCGCCGATGCACAGATGCCTGACGAGGTAGCGGCGCAGGCCAACAAGGAACTCAAGCGACTGGAACGGATGGCGGACGGTTCGGCGGAGTACTCGATGGTGCGTGCCTATCTCGACTGGCTGGTCGAACTGCCCTGGAAGGAGCCCGAGCCGGACCGCATCGAGATTGCCGAGGCGCGTCGCATTCTGGATGCAGATCACTTCGGTCTGGCTCAGGTCAAGAAGCGGATCGTCGAGTTCCTCGCCGTACGCAAGCTCAATCCGGGTGGTCACGGGCCCATTCTGTGCTTCGTCGGGCCCCCGGGAGTTGGCAAAACGTCGCTTGGCCAGTCGATTGCGCGGGCGTTGGGGCGCAAGTTCGTGCGTGCATCGCTCGGCGGTTGTCACGACGAGGCCGAAATCCGCGGCCACCGGCGCACCTACATTGGCGCTTTGCCGGGCAACATCATCCAGGCCATTCGCAAGGCCGGATCGCGCGGCTGCGTGATGATGCTCGACGAGATCGACAAGCTGGGCGCGAGCATCCAGGGTGACCCCTCGGCCGCACTGCTCGAAGTGCTCGATCCGGAGCAGAACGACAGCTTCCGCGACAACTATCTTGCCCTGCCCTATGACCTGTCACGGATGTTGTTCATAACCACTGCGAACGTACTGGACAACATTCCCGGACCACTGCGTGACCGCATGGAGATCATCCAGCTGCCCGGCTACACGCAGGAGGAGAAGCTGGAGATCGCGCGCCGTTATCTGGTCAAACGTCAGATCAGCCAGAATGGTCTCCACGATGGGCAGATCGAGTTCTCGTCAGCCGCGCTGCAGGCGATCATCCGCGATTACACGCGCGAGGCCGGCGTGCGTTCGCTCGAACGGGAGATCGGCGCGGTCTGCCGTCGTGTCGCGGTGGAGATTGCCGAGGGAACCAGACAGGTGATGCAGGTCGACGAGGTCGATCTGGCCGCCATCCTTGGTCCGGGCAAGTACGATAACGAAGTCGCTCTGCGCACCGGTCTGGCCGGTGTGGCCACCGGATTGGCGTGGACGCCGGTCGGCGGCGACATCCTGTTCGTTGAAGCCAGCCGCACGGGCGGTGATGGCAGGCTGATCCTTACCGGTCAGCTTGGCGATGTCATGAAGGAATCGGCGCAGGCGGCGCTGACCCTGGTCAAGACGCGCGCGGCAAGTCTCGGCATCGATGCCGGCAGTTTCGAGAAGAGCAATGTGCATGTGCATGTGCCGGCGGGAGCGATTCCGAAGGATGGTCCGAGTGCAGGAGTGGCCATCTTCGTCGCGCTGGCTTCACTTTTCGTCGACCGCCCGGTGCGTAACGATACCGCGATGACTGGCGAAATCAGCCTGCGGGGACTTGTCCTGCCGGTGGGGGGAATCAAGGACAAGGTGCTCGCCGCGATGCGGGCCGGCATTGCGCGTGTCCTGTTGCCGGCGCGGAACCGCAGAGACCTTGAGGAAGTACCGCGAGAGGCAAGGGAAAGGCTCGAGTTCATTTTTCTCGAGAACGTTGATGACGCGGTGTGTCAGGCCATGCGCCAGCAGGGCGAAGCTTAGCGGATTGCGGAAAGGGTCAGCCGACGTGAGGAGAGAAGAGATGAGCGGCGTTCCGAAATTGGTGTGGTGTTTTTTTGCGGCGGCTATTTTGCGCAGCCCGGGTCTTCCGGCGGTCGAGGGGGCAGCCATGCTCGAGGTGGCGCATGCCAGTGCGCGGATCGGCGACGATGATCCGCTCGAGATCGAGACACTGCGCAGGACACACAACCTGGAGCTGGTGTTTGCCTTGCAGGGGAGCGGCGCCTACCTGGCGGACGTCCGGGTGAGCATCCGTACCGCTGCGGGGCAGACGGTGCTGGCGGCGGTCTCCAGCGGACCATTCTTTTTCGCCCGGCTACCAACTGGGCAGTACCGTATCGAAGCCGAATTCAACGGCAAGCTGCACAGCAAGTCGGTCAACGTGACCTCGGGTGGACGCAGGGATGTGCACTTCTACTGGGAGAGTGAGTAGGTGCTCTCCCGCCTGGCAGGCACGCACGGCGAACGTGTCGTGGTCCACTGCGGATTGGCCCCAGCCATCACGGCCTGACGGCGTTGCGGGAGGGGTCGGCGGCCGGCCGGTCGTGGCACGCAGCCGGGCCGGGGCGGGGGAGAGACTGATGATGGATGCGCCTCGTTGCGCTGGCGAATGAGCATGGTCGGGCACCGGGTTCACATCGATTTTCCGGGTCGTTTCGTGATCGTCGGTTTCGGCTGCATCGGGCAGGGACTGCTGCCACTGCTGCGACGACATATCGGGATGGCACCAGACAGGATCACCATCCTTGCGGCCGACGATAGTGGTCGGGAGGTGGCCGCGGCGTACGGGGTACGCATGATCAGCAAGCCGCTGTTGCCCGAGAACCACCGGCAGATCCTCGATCCGCTGCTTGGTCGCGGCGACTTTCTGCTCAATGTTTCGGTTGACGTCGCCTCGCGGGCGCTGATCAGCCATGCCCGGGCGAAGGGCGCACTGTATCTCGATACCTGTATCGAGCCTTGGCCGGGCGGTTATGCCGATCCGACGGTCCCGCTGGCCGAACGTACGAACTACGTCCTGCGCGAGCAGGTACTGGCGCTGCGTGACGGTCAGTCAGGCTGGCCGACCGCCGTGCTGACGCACGGTGCCAATCCCGGGCTGGTGTCGCATTTCGTCAAGCGTGCCTTGCTCAACATCGCCACCGATACCGGTCTGGCCGTCACGTCGCCCGGCAGCCGCCTCGCCTGGGCCGATCTCGCCTGCACCCTTGGCATAAGGACGATTCACATTGCCGAGCGGGATACCCAGGTCTCGCCGGTACGCAAGCAGGTGAACGAGTTCGTCAACACCTGGTCGGTCGATGGATTTGTCAGCGAGGCGCAGCAACCATGCGAGCTGGGTTGGGGGTCGCATGAGCGCTGCTTTCCCAGCGATGGCAGCCGCCATCGCAGCGGCTCGCAGGCAGCAATCTATCTGCGTCAGGCCGGGTGCGCGACGCGCGTGCGCAGCTGGGCGCCAGGCACCGGGCCATTTCACGGGTTTGCCATCACCCACGGCGAGTCAATCTCGATTGCCGACTACCTGACGGTTCGTCAGGGCGGCGAAACCAGCTATAGGCCGACGGTGCACTACGCTTACCACCCGTGCGACGACGCGCTGTTGTCACTGCACGAATTCTGCGGCCGGAATTTCGTGCCGCAGGAGCAGAAGCGCATCCTGATGGACGATATCGCGCCGGGGGGAATCGATGAGTTGGGCGTGCTCCTCGCGGGACACAGGCGGAATGCTTACTGGTATGGCTCTCGGCTCAGTATCGACGAAGCCAGACAGCTCGCACCACACAATAGCGCGACCACCCTGCAGGTATGTGCGGCGGCGCTGGCCGGGGTCATCTGGGCGATAGAAAACCCCTGCCGGGGCGTCATCGAGCCTGAAGAAATGGATTTCGAGCGCGTGCTCGAAATCGCTGTGCCCTACCTGGGATCGGTCGTCGGTACCTATACCACCTGGACGCCGCTGGCCGGGCGTGGCTCGCTGTTCCCCGAGGAGCTTGACGAGGCGGACGCCTGGCAGTTCAGCAACGTCCGCGTGACCTAGTAATGGCACGACGGCGTGTCGGGGCCAGGCAAAGGACCCGGATCGGCCGCGCTTACGATTACCCGCCGGGGGGCTGCACGCGAAGTCGACGTGGTTGCCGATTCAACTCATCGAGGGAGCGTGGTCTCCCTCACGGTGCGTGGCCAGTGCTCACTTCCCGGCAGAGTGCCGGCCGGCAGGTCCTTGTCCGTGGTTTTCTCGGGCAAGCCTCTTGCGCGTTCATTGGGCGCGCTGAGCGGCTCTGCTGAGTGGCGTCGGCGCTTTTCCTGCTGGGCACCCAGCAGCACGTGCCGTTCGAACCGGCAGGCAAGACCACCGATGCCTTCATCGCCCCCCGACCGGTGCTCAGAAACGCGTGTCGAGGCCGTGTTCCGCCAGTTCGGCAGCGCGCAGCACGGCGCGCGCCTTGTTCTGCGTTTCCTGCCACTCCGAGGCCGGATCCGAATCGGCAACGATCCCGGCACCGGCCTGTACATGCAACTGGCCATCCTTGACGATGGCCGTACGAATGGCGATCGCCAGGTCCATGTCGCCGTTGAAACCGAGATAACCCACGGCACCGGCGTAGAGGCCACGCTTGACCGGTTCGAGTTCGTCGATGATCTCCATGGCGCGCACTTTCGGCGCGCCCGAGACGGTTCCGGCCGGGAAGGTGGCCTTGAGTACGTCCAGGGCGTTCAGCCCCGGTCGCAGCCGGGCCTCGACATTCGAGACGATGTGCATTACGTGCGAGTAGCGTTCGACGATCATGTTTTCGGTGATCCTGATCGTCCCGACGCGGGCCACGCGACCGGCATCGTTGCGGCCGAGATCGAGCAACTGGAGATGCTCGGCGCGCTCCTTCTCGTCCGCCAGCAGCTCGTTGGCGAGGACCTGGTCCTCCTCGAACGAGACGCCGCGCCGGCGGGTGCCGGCGATCGGTCTGACGGTGATCGTATCGCCTTCGAGCCGAACGAGGATCTCCGGTGAGGCACCCACCACGTGGAAGTCCTCGAAATCGAAATAGAACATGTAGGGCGACGGATTCAGCGAACGCAGTGAGCGGTACAAGGCCATCGGGCTGGCGGCGAGCGGCTTGCTCATGCGCTGCGAGAGGACTACCTGCATGATCTCGCCCTCGGTGATAGAGCTCTTCGCCTTGACCACCGCCCGCCTGAATTGCGATTCGCCGAACATCGACGTGGCGGGCTGCGAGGATTGCGGGATCTCGGGGGGAATGCCGATCGGCTCGCGCAGCCGGAGCAGCAGTTCCCGGAGTCTGGTTTGCGCTTTCTGATAGGCACCGGGAACCCCGGGCTCGGCGTAGACCACCAGCGTCAGCTTGCCCGAGAGATTATCGACCACCGCAATTTCCTCGGAGAGCAGCAGGACGATGTCGGGAATTCCCAGGTCGTCCGCTTTCTGGGAGCGCGTCAGCCGGGTTTCGATATAGCGCACGGTATCGTAACCGAAACAGCCGACCAGCCCGCCGCAGAAGCGCGGCAGCCCGGTGCTCGGAGCGGCGCGAAAGCGCTTCATGTACTTGCCGATGAAATCGAGCGGGTTGGTATCGTCCTCGCGTTCGGAGATGCGATTGCCGTTCAGTACCAGTACCTGATGGGCATTGACCACGAGGCGCGTCGGACTGGCAAGGCCGATGATCGAATAGCGGCCGAAGCGCTCGCCGCCCTGCACCGACTCCAGCAGGTAGCTGTAGGGGGCATTGGCCAGCTTGAGGTAGATCGACAGCGGGGTGTCAAGATCGGCGAAGGTCTCGAGCGTTACCGGGATGCGGTTGTAGCCTTCGGCAGCCAGGCGGTTGAAATAGGCTTCGGTCATCGGAACTCCACAAGGAATCAGGGCAATAACGGGTCAATCCCCGGTCGGGGCAAGCCCGCGACCAGGCAGCGACGAGGTCGCCTTTATCGGCGCCGGCTTTGCCAGCGCCCTGCTCCGACCCGTTCGGCCAGCAGCTCGGGCAGTGTGTGGTGGATTGCCCTCATGCGTGGATGACGCGCTGTGCCGCTTCGGCGAGGGTCGAGACTATACCATCACAGGCCAGATCACGAACATCACGGCCTTCGTTGTAGCCGTAAGGTACCAGGAAGACATGGCAGCCAGCGGCCCTCCCGGCGTGAAAGTCGTGCACCGAATCGCCAATCATCAGCACGTCCACCGGGGAGACCGCGAGGCGGCCGCTCGCCCACAGCAGGGGCATCGGATCAGGCTTCGGGCGTGGCAGCACGTCACCGCTGACGATCACGTCGAAATACGGGAACAGCCCGGTGCGCTGCAGCAGTGGCAGGGTGAAGGCATCGGCCTTGTTGGTGATTACGCCGAGCGGCAGGTTGAGGTCCTTGAACGAATCGAGTCCCTCACGGACGCCAGGGAACAGTGCCGCATGACGGCCATTTTCGCTGCTGTAGTGCAGCTTGAAGCTGGCCAGAGCCTCGGGTGGCGGTGGTGTGGCGTCATCGGAGGCAGCCATTGATCCGGCGAGAACGCGTTTGACCAGGTTGGGAATGCCCCGTCCGACATAGCTGCGAATCGATTCGACCGAGATTGCGGGGCGACCCAGGTCGCGCAGCATGGCGCTGGCCGCGGCGTGCAGATCGAGTACGGTATCGAGCAGCGTGCCGTCAAGGTCGAGCAGCACGGCACGTATGGCAAGCGGTGTCGCCATCATGGATTTTCCAGTTGCGCGCGCAGCGCGGCGACGATGCTGTCGTAACGGTTGGGGTCGCTATCCCTGCCGGCACCATAGACCGCTGAACCGGCAACGAAAGCGTCAGCTCCGGCGCGCGCGATGGCGGCTATGTTGTCGACCTTGACTCCGCCGTCGACCTCGAGGCGGATACGACGTCCGCTGTCGCGCTGGTAGGTATCTATCCGGGCACGCACGGCCTGCAGTTTGGTCAGCGTCGAGGGAATGAACTGCTGCCCGCCAAACCCCGGGTTGACACTCATCAGCAGGATGAGATCGAGCTTGTCCATGATGTAGTCGAGGTGATCGAGCGGTGTCGCCGGGTTGAAAACGAGCCCGGCCCGGCAGCCATTTTCGCGGATCAGTGCCAGCGTCCGGTCGACGTGCTCGGATGCTTCGGGATGAAAGGTGATGATATTCGCACCAGCCCTGGCGAAATCGGGCACGATGCGATCGACCGGCTTGACCATCAGATGCACGTCGATCGGCGCTTCGGTCAGCGGACGAATCGCTTCGCAGACGAGCGGGCCGATGGTCAGGTTGGGGACGTAATGGTTGTCCATCACGTCGAAGTGAATCCAGTCTGCGCCAGCGGCGATGACGTTGACGACTTCTTCGCCAAGCCGGGCAAAATTGGCGGAAAGGATGCTGGGAGCAAGCACGTACATGGCGGGAACTCCTCGGGAAATTGCACTCGATTCTAGCGCGAAATAGTGCTCCTTCTCAGAGGGAAACCCGGGTTTGTCAACAGGCTTGTCAGCGCCGCAACTTTGGTGTGCAATGCCGATTTCCAACGTTCCGACGCAGGGCAGACATGGCTGAGAGCAAGAAATACGAGATCGCGGTCAGCGCGCTCCCGCAATACATCGCCGAGCAGTCGGATCCGGCACGCGAAAACTACGTTTTTGCGTATACGATTACCATCGAAAACGTGGGTACCGTGCCAGCACAGCTGATTTCCCGGCACTGGGTGATCACCGATGCCGCCGGCGAGGTGCAGGAGGTGCGCGGTCTGGGTGTGGTTGGCCGGCAGCCGCTTCTGCAGCCCGGGGAAAAGTTCGTCTATACCAGTGGGTGCCAACTCGACACGCCGGTCGGCACGATGCGCGGCAGTTACCAGTTGACGGCGGTGGATGGGCGGCAGTTCGAGGCGGAGATTCCGACATTCACGTTGGCGGTGCCGCACGTCCTGCATTGAGCCGCCCTTGAGTCTCAGGCACAGCTATACGCTGATTGCCCCATTCTACGATGCGCTCTTGGATGCGGTGACCCGCGCCCCGCGCGCGCGCAGTGTGGGGGACCTGCCGGCCAGTCCGGCACACGTCCTCGTCAGCGGCGTCGGCACCGGTCTGGACCTGCCACTGTTGCCCAGCCAGCATCGCTACACGGGGATCGACCTGACGCACGCCATGCTGCGGCGCGCCACCCGGCGCGCGGCGCAACTCGATTTCTGCTGTGTTCAGGGCGATGCACAGAACCTGCCGTTTGCCGACCACAGCTTTGACCACGCCATCCTGCACCTGATCCTTGCCGTGCTGCCCAACCCGATTGCCTGTCTGCGCGAAACGGTGCGCGTGCTGGCACCCGGTGGAACAGTGCTGATCTTCGACAAGTTCCTCCAGGCAGGGCAGCGGGCTCCGCTCCGACGGCTGGCCAATCCGCTCGTTCGACGGGTCGCAACGCGCCTCGACGTGGTTTTCGAAGAGGTGCTCCAGAAGACGCCGCAGCTGGTGCTCGAGAGCGATCTGCCGGCAATGGCGGCGGGCTGGTTTCGGCTGATTCGCCTGCGGCGTGTCTAGCTGCGATAGTCCGCGTTGATCTTGACGTAGTCGTAGGAGAGGTCGCAGGTGTAGACGGCAGCCTTGGCGACTCCACGACCCAGGTCGATACGGATGGTGATCTCCGCTTGCCGCATGATGGCGGCACCATCCTCTTCGCGGTAGGACGCAGCCCGTCCACCCCGTTCGGCCACCAGGATTTCGCAACCGGCGCTGTTCAGCCACACGGTTAGCCGCTGGACGTCGATCCGGTCTACGTCGGCATAGCCAATAGCGGCCAGAATTCGCCCGAGGTTGGGATCGGAAGCGAAAAACGCCGTCTTTACCAGCGGTGAATGCGCCACAGCGTAGCCGACAGAGCGGCACTCCGCGCGGTCGTGGCCTCCTTCGACGACCACCGTGATGAACTTGCTGGCGCCTTCTCCGTCGCGCACGATCGCCTGCGCGAGTTCAGTTGCGACGGCGATCACGGTTTCGCGCAGCGTCTGGTAGCCCGGTGCCGCCGGATCCGCAAAGTCGACACCCGCCTGACCGGTGGCGATCAGGATGAAAGAGTCATTGGTCGAGGTATCGCCATCGACGGTGATGCAATTGAATGACTGATCGGCGGTTTCGCGCAACAGATCCTGCAGCAGAGGGGTGGCGATGCCTGCGTCGGTGGCCACGAAAGCCAGCATGGTCGCCATGTTTGGCCGGATCATGCCGGCGCCCTTGCTGATGCCGGTGATGGTCACCATCCTGCCGTCGATCTCGATCCGCCGCGAGGCCGCCTTGGCGACTGTGTCGGTGGTCATGATGGCGTGTGCAGCGGCATGCCAGTTGTCGGCCTGGAGCCCACTGACGCAGGCCGGCAGAGCAGCGAGCAGACGATCGAGCGGCAGCGGTTCGAGAATCACTCCGGTGGAAAATGGCAGCACCTGCCGGTCGTCGACCGCCAGCAGTCGGCCCACGGCGGCACAGGTTTCTACCGCTGCCTGCCAGCCCTGTTCACCGGTGCCGGCGTTGGCCACCCCGGTATTGATCACCAGGGCTCGCATGTCGCTGCCTAGTTCGAGGTGGCGGCGGCAGACCTGCACCGGGGCGGCGCAGAAACGGTTGGCGGTAAATACCCCAGCCACTCGCGTGCCCTCGGTCAGTGCCAGGATGGTCAGGTCGTAACGGTCGGGCTTGCGAATCCCGGCCTCGGCAACACCGAGCCGAACACCTCTGACCGGAAGCAGTTCTGCAGCGCACGGAGTGCGGTAATTGACGGGCATTGCAACCTCGCGAGCCAAGACGAAAAGGCGATGCGCAAGCAGTCCGACCGGTGGCGGTTGGCAGCCGATCGCCCAGCGGGCACGGCGAACCTCTGGCGCAGCCGGGGGGGTGACTAGGACAGTTTGCCGTGACAGTACTTGTATTTCTTGCCCGAGCCGCAGGGGCAGGGTTCGTTTCGGCCGACCTTGTGCGCGGCGTGCAGGGGTTTCTGGGCTTCGGCCTCGGTGTGTTCTCCCGCCTGGCCGAGTGCCTGGTCATAATCGGCGTGATGGTAGCGGACGTTCTGCACCTCGGCGTGCGGTGCCGTCTCCTCGACATCCTGGGCGCGAATCTGCACGGTCACCAGCAGACGTGTAACGTCCGCCCGCACGCTGTCGAGCATGCGCTGGAACAGCTCGAAAGCTTCGCGCTTGTATTCCTGTTTCGGGTTCTTCTGTGCGTAACCGCGCAGGTGGATACCCTGTCGCAGGTGATCCAGTGCAGCCAGGTGTTCGCGCCAATGAGTGTCGAGACTCTGCAGCATGACGTTGCGCTCGAACTGGTGGAACATCTCGGCGCCTACCAGCTCGACCTTTTCTGCGTAGGCGGCAGCCGCTGCGTCGATGACCCGTCGCAAGAGGTCTTCGTCACGTAGCTCGGGTTCATCGCGTGCCCAGTCGACGACGGGCGGTGTCAGTTGGAGATCTGCGGCGAGTGTCCGTTCCAGTCCGGGCAGATCCCATTGTTCCTCGACGCTGTCCGCCGGCACATGCAGCCGGAAAGTGTCGTGCAATACGCCCTCGCGCATCGCATTTATGGTTTCCGAGATGTCTTCTGTCTCGAGCAGCTCGTTGCGTTGCGCGTAAATGACCTTTCTCTGGTCGTTGGCCACGTCATCGTACTCGAGCAATTGCTTGCGCATGTCGAAGTTGCGTGCCTCGACCTTGCGTTGCGCCGATTCGAGCGAACGCGAAACCAGCGGATGTTCGATCGGTTCGCCGTCGGGCATCTTGAGACGTTCCATGATCGCTTTCAGACGATCGCCGGCAAAGATGCGCAACAGGGAATCATCGAGGGCCAGGAAGAAGCGTGACGACCCGGGATCGCCCTGGCGACCCGAACGGCCACGCAACTGGTTGTCGATGCGCCGTGACTCGTGTCGTTCGGAACCGATGATGTGCAGGCCGCCCGCCACCACGACCTGATCGTGCAGCTTCTGCCATTGCGTGCGGATTTCGGTGATACGTGCCTCGCGCTCGGCAGGAGTCAGCGTTTCGTCATCACGCACCTGCGCGATCTGCTTCTCGATACTGCCGCCGAGCACGATGTCGGTTCCGCGGCCGGCCATGTTGGTGGCGATGGTGATCATTCCCGGTCGGCCGGCCTCACGGACGATTTCGGCTTCGCGCGCATGCTGTTTGGCGTTGAGCACCTGGTGCGGCAGTTTTTCGTGATCGAGCAGTGCCGAGAGCAGCTCGGAGTTCTCGATCGAGGTCGTCCCGACCAGTACCGGCTGTCCCCGCTCGCGACAGCTGCGAATGTCGGCGACGATTGCACCGTGCTTCTCCTTCGCGGTACGGAAGACCTGGTCGTTGTTGTCGGTTCGGCGCATCGGCTGGTTGGTCGGGATGACCACCGTTTCCAGACCATAGATCTGCTGAAACTCGTAGGCTTCGGTATCTGCCGTACCGGTCATCCCGGACAGCTTGCCATACATCCGGAAGTAGTTCTGAAAAGTGATCGAGGCCAGGGTCTGGTTCTCGTTCTGGATGCGGACGCCTTCCTTGGCTTCGACTGCCTGGTGCAGGCCATCCGACCACCGGCGGCCGGACATCAGGCGGCCGGTGAACTCGTCGACGATGATCACTTCGCCGTTCTGCACTACATATTGCTGATCCCTGAGGAACAGATTGTGGGCTCGCAGGGCCGCGTAGAGATGGTGAATCATCAGGATGTTGGAGGCATCGTAGAGGCTGCCGCCGTCGGGCAACATGCCGGCATTGGCGAGCAACTGTTCGGCATGCTCGTGGCCCTCCTCGGTCATCAGGATCTGATGGCCTTTTTCATCTACCCAGTAATCACCCGGGCCGTTCTCCTCGGCGCAGCGCGCGAGCAGCGGGGCGACCTTGTTCATCCGGATGTAGAGGTCGGTATGGTCCTCCGCCTGCCCCGAAATGATCAGGGGGGTGCGTGCTTCATCGATCAAGATCGAATCGACTTCGTCGACGATCGCAAAACTCAGCTTGCGCTGCACCCGCTCACTTGCCGAGTAGACCATGTTGTCGCGCAGGTAGTCGAAGCCGAACTCGTTGTTCGTGCCGTAGGTAACGTCAGCGGCGTAGGCTGCCTGTTTCTCGGCATGCGGCATTTGCGACAGGTTTACCCCGACCGTCAGGCCGAGAAAACGGTGCAACCGCCCCATCCAGTCAGCATCCCGGCTGGCCAGATAGTCGTTGACCGTCACGACATGCACCCCGTTGCCGGTCAGGGCATTGAGGTACGCGGCCAGCGTTGCAACCAGCGTTTTGCCCTCGCCGGTTCGCATTTCGGCGATCTTTCCGTCGTGCAATACCATGCCGCCGATCAGCTGGACGTCAAAATGGCGCATGCCCAGCGTTCGCTTGCCGGCCTCGCGGACGACTGCGAAAGCTTCCGGCAACAATGCGTCGAGCGTTTCGCCATTGGCGACACGAGTCTTCAATTCGGCGGTCTTGCCGCGCAACGCATCGTCGGACAACGCGCTGATTTCCGCTTCCAGAGCGTTGATCTTGCGGACAACCTGGGTGTATTGTTTGATCAGCCGATCATTGCGGCTGCCGAAAATCTTCTTGAGTAGGCCGGAAATCATTCTGGGAACG
>ERZ761603.479-NODE-479-length-33550-cov-84.310285_pt1 | contig 33550 bp, 30 predicted proteins | sample MGYA00511879_ERZ761603 | MGnify/ENA primary metagenome ERZ761603 (study PRJEB28899, sample SAMN02850040) | bioreactor sludge metagenome | biome: EBPR Sludge; feature: EBPR Bioreactor; material: flocular biomat | place: Australia: Thorneside Wastwater Treatment... | reverse complement strand
CAGGACCTCAGTTTGTAACCACTTCTGAGCAACGCCAGCGTTGCCGCGGAGACCAGCAGAAAACTGGTGAGAACGACTGCCAGACTTACTTCGGGCGGCACGTCGGAAACGCCGAAAAAGCCGTAGCGGAAACCGTCGATCATGTAGAACACCGGATTGAAGCGCGAAACGTTCTGCCAGAAGGCGGGCAGCGAGTGTATCGAATAGAAGACGCCCGAGAGCATCGTCAGCGGCATGATCAGGAAGTTCTGGAAAGCCGCCAGTTGATCGAACTTGTCGGCCCAGATTCCGGCGACCATTCCCAGCGCTCCCATGATGCCGCCACCGAGAACGACGAAGACGAGAATCCATAAGGGCGAGGCGAAATCGGGAACGGCAAACCATAGGGTCACCAGGAGAACGCCGATGCCGACCAGCAGGCCGCGCAGGATGGCGGCGACGACGTAGGCAAGGAAGAATTCGCCATAGGAAATCGGCGGCAACAGAACGAACACGACGCTGCCGGTGACCTTCGACTGGATCAGACTCGATGAGGTGTTGGCAAAGGCGTTCTGCAGCGCCGACATCATGACCAGACCGGGAATCAGGAAAGCCGTGTAGGGTACGCCGTGAACCTCGACGTGCCGGTCGAGGACATGCGAAAAAATCAGCAGGTAGAGCAAAGCGGTGAGCACCGGCGCGGCAACGGTCTGGAAACTGACTTTCCAGAAGCGCAAGACCTCCTTGTAGAGCAGTGTGCGGAAACCGATCATCATGCTGCGCGCGCCCCGCCACTGTCGCTACTGCTTTGCATGACGCCGAGAAAGACGTCTTCGAGATCGGCCTGGCTCAGCCGCAGGTCGTCGATCAGGCAGCCGGATTGGCGCAACGTCGCCAAAACCGGCTCAATCTCGCCCAGGCGGCTGAGGTGGAAGCTCCAGCTCCCCTCGCCGCCAGTCGCCCGCGCGTGCAGTTCGGGCGGCAGCGGCGTCGCACCAGCCAGGCGTACCGTCAGCGTCTGCCCGGCAAAACGGGCCAGCAGGTTGCTCGTCGTGTCGAGCGCAACGATGCGCCCCTGCTTCAGCATGGCGATCCGACTGCACAGCGCTTCCGCTTCCTCGAGGTAGTGCGTCGTCAGGATGACCGTGTGCCCATCGCGATTGAGCCGACGAATGAACTGCCACAGACCCTGGCGCAACTCGACGTCCACGCCCGCCGTCGGCTCGTCGAGGACGATCACCGGCGGCTTGTGGACCAGCGCCTGGGCGACCAGAACGCGACGCTTCATGCCGCCCGAAAGGCGGCGCATGTTGACTTCGGCTTTGCCGGTCAGGTCGAGGTTGGCGAGAATCTCGTCGATCCAGTCGTCGTTGCGCCGAATGCCGAAGTAGCCCGACTGGATGCGCAAGGTTTCGCGCACCGAGAAGAAGGGGTCGAAAACCAATTCCTGCGGCACGACGCCAAGCAGCCGGCGGGCAGCGCGGTAGTCGCTGACGACATCATGGCCGAGAACCTCGAGTCGGCCGACGTCGGGACGGACGAGACCGGCCAGACAGGAAATCAGCGTCGTCTTGCCGGCGCCATTCGGCCCCAGCAGACCGAAGAACTCACCTTCGCCAATCTGCAGCGAGACGCCGGCCAGCGCCTGCAACGAAGAGAAGCGCTTCTCGACCCGATCAATCGATACGGCAACGTTCATGCCTGGGGAGTCGACGGAGCCACCTGGCGCCATCAGGCGAGCGGCAGGAGTTCGGACACTCCGTAGAGTTCGGCCAGGCTGAGCATGCTGGCTGGCGGGTTGACCAGGCGCACGCCGACGCCCTGCCGGGCGGCCGTGCGCAACCAGGCGAAAACAACGCTCAGGGCTGACGAATCGACCTCCTGCACCTGACCGAGGTCGATCAGCACGCGTTCGCTCGGCGGCACAGAACGCAGGCTGTCACGGCCGGCGGCGAGCAGGTCCGCCGCGTTGCCGATGAGCATCGGGGCGCTGACGCGCAGCGTGTCGTTGTCGCGAGCAATCATTTCTTTCCGGATTCAAGCTGCTTGTTCCGGTTGACCAGCATCTGGATCAGGCCGTCGATTCCGTTGTTGCGCACCTCCTGGCCAAAGGTGTCACGGTAGTTGGTCACCAGGCTGACGCCGGCGACGATGACATCGTAGACCTTCCATGTATTTCCCTGCTTTTCCAGAGCATAGTCGAGTTGCACCGGCTTGCTGCCAGGCTGCAGGATTTCGGTCTTGATCAGGACGTCGCTCTCACCCGCCTGCAGCTTGCTCGGCTTGTAGGCAACGGTCTGGTTCTTGTACGAGGTCAGCGCGTTCGAGTAGGTCCGCACGAGCAGCGTCTTGAACTCGTCGGCGAGGCGCTTCTTCTGTTCCGGCGTTGCCTTGTTCCAGTCGCGCCCGACGGCAAGCGCGGTCATGCGCTGAAAGTTGAAATACGGCAAGACCTTGCTGTCAACCAGGTCGATCGCCTTGCGCGTGTTGCCCCCCTGAATGTCCTTGTCCTGGCGAACGATGCTCAGCACATCGTCAGTCACCTGACGGACCAGTGCATCGGGTGACACCTCCTGCGCCAGGGCGACAGACAGGCTGAGAAAAAGGGCGACAAGGAGCGAGCAGAACGATTTCATGAGATGGTTCCCAACCAGAAAGGCTAGTGGCTTAACGCAGCATCGCCGTGACGGACGACGACAACGATCACTCCTCCGGGCGCAACCGCGGCGGGTTGCCGTCGTAAATCTCGCTGCGCCGATGCTGCAGATAGGCGTCCCTGATGTAGTTGTACTTGTCGAAGGCGGCCTCCTCGACCACCTTGTCGGTCGGCAGCAAGCCCGCCCGCACATCGATGATGCGCGTTCCCATCAGGCTGTTGCGCAGGGGAACGCGCTCGATGCGCGCCACCGGATCGTAGAAGATGTCGACACCCCAGCCGAGCGTATCACGCGTCGTCCGCGGACCGATGATCGGCCAATAGAAGTAAGGGCCGTCGGGCACTCCCCAGCGCCCGAGCGTCTGACCAAACTCCTCGTTGTGCTTGGCCAGCCCCATTTCGCTGGCGACGTCGAAAGCGCCGCCGATGCCGACTGTCGAGTTGATCAGCACGCGCCCGACATCGGAAACCGCCTGCTCCGGCTTGCCCTGCAACAGGTTGTTGACCGCTGTCCAGCCGTCCCAGATGTTGCCGAAGAAGTTGCCGATGACCACCTTGAGCGGCAAGGGAGCGGCCGCATCGTAGCCTTGCGCGACCGGCTTGACGACGACATCGATCCCCTCATTGACGGCAAACATCGCTCGATTGAACGATTCGAAGGGGTCTTTCGGGTTATTCGCAGTCGTTGCGCAACCGCCGCAAGACAAAGCGAGCACCATCACGACAGCGGCAAGTGGAGTTGACTGGCCTTGTTTCACTGGATTCCCTCCCTCCTTCAGTTGCCGCCAGGCCCTTCGGACGCCTTGTTGAACATGAACTGGCTGATCAGCTTTTCGAGCACCACGGCCGACTGTGTCTTGGCAATGGCGTCACCGGCTGCGAGCATCTTCTCATCGCCGCCGGGATCGAGGCCGATATACTGTTCGCCCAGCAGTCCGGCGGTGAGAATCAAGGCAAACGTATCCTTGGGAAAACGATAGCTGCCATCGATCTGCATGGTCACCACGGCTTCATAGCTCTGTGCGTCGAAGCGGATGTCGGTGACACGCCCGACGACGACGCCGGCACTCTTCACCGGGGCGCGCACCTTGAGACCGCCGATGTTAGCAAACTTGGCGGTAAGCGCATACGTTTCGGCGAAATTTGCCCCCGACAGATTGCCCACCTTGAGCGCCAGCACGAGCAGGGCAGCCATTCCCAGGGCGACGAAAAAACCGACCCAGAGGTCGAGTACCTTGCGACTCATCAGGCCTCCCGGAACATGAATGAGGTCAACACGAAGTCCAGCGCCAGGATGGCGAGCGCCGACTTGACGACAGTGCTCTTGATCGAGCCAGAAACGCCTTCCGCCGTCGGTACGGCGTCGTAGCCCTCAAAAACGGCGATCAGCGAGACGGCAATGCCGAAGACGAAGCTCTTCACGATGCCACTCCAGACGTCGAAGCGAAAGTCGACCGAGGCCTGCATCTGCGACCAGAAAGCACCCTCGTCTACGCCGATGAAGACGACGCCGATCAGATAGCCGCCGAAGACGCCGGTGCTCGAGAAGATCGCGGCGAGCAGCGGCATCGACAGCACGCCGCCCCAGAAGCGTGGGGCAACGACGCGGGCGATCGGGTTGACCGCCATCATGTCCATCGCCGTGAGCTGCTCGGTTGCCTTCATCAGTCCGATCTCGGCAGTGATCGAAGACCCGGCGCGCGAAGCGAAAAGCAGTGCAGCGACCACCGGACCGAGTTCGCGGACGAGCGACAAGGCGACGAGAACGCCGAGCGCCTCGGCCGAGCCATAGCGCTGCAGCGTTTCGTAGCCCTGCATGCCGAGCACCATGCCGATGAACAGGCCGGAGACCATGATGATCAGGAGCGACTGGAAGCCCGAGAAGTAGATCTCGCGCAGCGTCAGGTGCAAGCGCCGGAACGACTGCCCGGAGCAGAACAGCAGCATGACGAAGAAGCGGCTGGCGAAACCCAGTCGCTGCAGCGCGTTGTTGACCGCTCGGCCAAGGCCGCCGATGATCGCCGGCAATGACCAGGGCTGACGCGGCGGCTGGTTCATGCGCGACCGTCCGCCAGCAGTTCGGCGGCCAGCGGAGTGGCCGGATAGTGAAAGGGAACCGGCCCGTCCGCTTCGGCGAAGACGAACTGATGCACGAACGGATGGCGGGAGGCCCGGATCTCGTCGGGCGTGCCGAGGGCGACGACCTTGCCGTCCGACATGAAGTAGATGAAATCGACGATCAGCAGCGATTCCTGAATGTCATGAGTGACCATGATCGTGGTCGCGCCGAGCGCGTCGTTCAGCTTGCGGATCAGTTGGCCGATGACGCCGAGCGAAATCGGGTCGAGGCCGGCGAAGGGTTCGTCGTACATGATCAGCATCGGATCGAGCGAAATCGCCCGCGCCAGCGCGACGCGGCGCGCCATGCCTCCGGACAGTTCGGCCGGCATCAAGCCATGCGCCCCGCGCAGGCCGACCGCGTTGAGCTTCATCAGAACCATGTCGCGAATCAGTTCTTCCGGCAGCGTGGTATGTTCGCGCATCTGATAGGCGACGTTGTCGAAAACCGAAATGTCGGTGAACAGGGCACCAAACTGGAAGAGCATGCCCATTCGCCGCCGCAAGGCATAGAGATCGGCACTGCTCAGCGCCGGAACCGACAGGCCGTCGACCCGAATCTCGCCGCGGCTGGGTCTGAGCTGGCCGCCGATCAGTCTGAGCAGCGTCGTCTTGCCACAGCCTGAGCCGCCCATGATGGCCACCACCTTGCCACGCGGAATCGCCAGGCTGATTCCGTTCAGGATGACCCGGTCGTCGTAAGCAAAATCAAGGTTCTCGATCTCGACGAGGTTGTCGGCAGGCACTGCGCATTTCCGGCAAAAAGGACCGTGCATTATACCTGAGCGCATTCATCGTCGACGTGAATTACTTGGCGCTAATATAATTGTGGAATAATGCACATTTATCGTTTTCTCCTGTGCGGACAGGCATTACATGCGCTCACTGCCGAATCACTCAAGCCTCGACAAGCCTCTCCTGCTGCTGGTCGATGACGATCCGCTGATTTGCGACGGCTTGAGTCTGACCCTGAGCGGACGCTTCGAGGTCGTCACCAGCCAGGCGCGTTCACCCTGCCTGCAGTTGCTCCGGCAGTTACGCAGAGCACCCGATCTGGCCCTGATCGACCTTGGCCTGCCGCCGCTGCCACATCGCCCGGACGAGGGCTTTGCGCTGATCGCCGAACTGCTCAGGCTGTCGCCCGGGATGCGCATCGTCGTCCTTTCCGGACAAAGCGACGAGGGCAACGCGCGCCACGCGCGCACGCTCGGCGCAGCGGAATTCGTCGGCAAGCCATGTCATCCGACAGAACTGCAACAGGTGCTCGAACGCGCGCTCGCCTTCCACTCGGTTACCGGCGCCAGCGGTGCGAGCAGTGCTGGTGACGCGGGGTCACCGCTGATCGGCAGCAGTCCGGCCATCCAGAAGCTGTGGGTCCAGTTGCGCCAGTACGCCGAGCTGCCTTTCCCGGTGCTGATCGAAGGCGAGTCGGGCAGTGGCAAGGAGATCATCGCGGCGCGCTGCCTGCATCACGATACGCGCCGACGCAATCGACCGTTCCTGGCGCTCAATTGCGCCGCAATTTCACCCAACCTCGTCGAAGCGACCCTGTTCGGCTACGCCCGCGGTGCCTTTACCGGCGCCATCGCAAGCAAACCGGGCTACTTCGAAGACGCCGGCGAAGGCACGCTGTTTCTCGACGAAATCGGTGAACTGCCGCTTGAAGTCCAGGCGAAGCTGCTGCGTGTGCTGGAAAACGGTGACTACCAGCGTCTGGGCGAAACCCAGCGGCGCGTCAGCCAGGCCCGCATCATCGCAGCGACCAATCGGGATCTGCGCCAGGAGGTGAAGTCGGGCGCCTTTCGGGCCGACCTCTACCACCGCCTGTCGGTCTGTTCGATCAGCGCACCACCCTTGCGCGAAATGGGCAACGACAAGATCGTCCTGCTCGACCACTTCCGCCGGATCTACGCCGAACAGGCGCAGCAGGCCGCCTTTACCCTGAACGATCAGGCGACCGCTCGCTGGCTCGCCTATGATTTCCCGGGCAACGTTCGCGAACTGCGCAACATCGTCATCCGCCTGACGACCAAGCATGCCGGACAGGTGGTTGATCTGGCCCGCCTGGAAAGCGAACTCGATCTGCCCGACGAACCACTGGCGAGTGCGGCGCCGAACGGCGCAAGCGGCGGCGAAACGACGAGCGAGGCGATCGTCGCTGCCGCCACGCGGCGCCTGCGCCAACGCGAACCGTTCAGCCTTGACCGTCTGCTCGCAGCGACTGAACGCGGCTACATCGAAGCTGCGCTCAAGCTGGCGCACGGCAACGTCAGTCAGGCTGCCCGACTGCTCGGCCTGCACCGGACGACGCTCTACAATCGGATGGAATCCTCAGCGCGGGAGGACTGATGTATCTCGATCACTTTGGTCTGCGCGAACCCCCGTTCCGCATCACGCCGCACACCGAGTTCTTCTTTTCGGGTGCCAACCGCGGCGCCACACTCGACGCACTGCTCTACGCCATTACGCACGACGAAGGTATCGTCAAGGTCAGCGGCGAGGTCGGCAGCGGCAAGACGATGCTCTGCCGAATGCTGCTCGAAAGGCTGCCGGCGAACGTCGAAACGGTCTACCTGGCCAACCCGATGCTGACGCGCGACGAGATTCCTTTGGCGCTTGCCGCCGAACTCGCTCTTCCCTTGCCGCTGGAGCGCGGCCAACTCCTGCTCGGCGCTCTGCACGATCGTCTGCTGGAGATTTACGCCGGAGGACGACAGGTCGTCGTTCTGGTCGACGAGGCACAGGCCATGCCGCCGGACGCGCTCGAAGAAATCCGCCTGCTGTCGAACCTCGAATCGAAACAGCACAAGCTGCTGCAGATCGTCCTCTTCGGCCAGCCCGAACTCGATCAGCGCCTGAGCGCGACGGACCTGCGCCAGCTCAACGAACGCATCACGCACCGTTTCCGCCTCGCCGCGCTGTCGCGCGACGATGTCGGCGTTTACCTGGACTTTCGCCTGCGCGCCGCCGGCTACCACGGTCCCGCCCCGTTCACGCCCGCCGCGGTCCGCTTGATCAGCCAGGCTTCCGAGGGATTGACGCGAAGAATCAATATCCTCGCCGACAAGGCGCTGCTCGCGGCGTATTCCGAGGGGAAGCACGAGATCGGCCGGCGAGAGGCCATGGCGGCGATCCAGGACGCCGAGTTTCGGCCGCTTGGCGGTCGCCGCACCTCCCGCCTGATCCGGGTGGGTGGAGCAACAGTCGCCACCATCATCGGCCTGGGCGCACTGATCGCGGCGCAGAGCGAACTGCGTCACCTGCTCCCGGCGTCGACCGACACGGGGTCGGCGACCCGCGTGCCGTCCGCAGCAGCCGGCAATCTCGAGGCGTCTGCCTCCCCCCGGCCGACGATGTCGCTCGCCGAGCGCATTGCGGCGACCGACGAGTGGCTGCAGAAGACGCCCGACAGTCACTCGTTCATCCAGTTGCTGCTCACCGACGCCGACAACGAGCGCGAAGTGGACAGCTTTATCGGCCGCCAGGCCGGCGTTCTCGATGCCCGCCAGATTCGCGTCTATCGCGCGACCATGGGAGGACGAAATCGCCTGGGCGTGATCTATGGCGATTACCCGACGCGGAGCGCGGCCAACGCCGTACTTGCGGCGCTGTCGGAAAACCTGCCAAGCGGCAAGCCTTACGTCCGCTCGGTCGGCAAGCTGCGCCAGCCACTCCGCGAAGACTCCCGGAAGTGAGTTTCAAGCGCTAAAAATCATGAACTTGTGCGCGCGCCTGAGCGTGGTATCATCACCCCATCGTCTACCCGGAGGTGAGTCGAGCGTGTTCGCGCCATTTTTAGGCGTCGTCCTGTCCCTGCTTCTGCTGGCAGCGTGCACGCCGACGACACTGAGCGGTGGGCCGTCGCGCGGCCATCTGCAGGATTCGGCAACCAGCGCCCGCCCCAGCGGACCGATCCCGCAGCCTGTCCAACAAAGCGTATCGCTGCCCCGGCCGCGCGCCGTCGGCAGGACCGAGACTTATAGCGTCGTGGTCAACAACGTCAACGTGCATGACCTGCTGTTTGCCCTGGCGCGCGATGCGCGGCTGAACGTCGACATTCATCCGGGTCTGACCGGCGAGGTGACGCTGAACGCGATCGACCAGACGCTGCAGCAATTGCTCGTGCGCATCGCCAAGCAGATCGACATGCGCTTCGAACTCGACGGGCCGAACCTGGTCGTCATGCCCGACACGCCGTACCTGAAGAACTACACGGTCGATTACGTCAACATCGCGCGCGACGTGACCGGCACGATCTCGACCAACACGCAGATCTCGACCAGCGCGCTGGCCACCGGAGGCGGCGGCGCGGCGAATGCGAATACGTCCCGCCTGCAGATCGAAAACAAGTCGAAGAACCGCTTCTGGGAGTCGCTGGAAAAGAACCTGAAGGACTTGCTGCACGAGACCGACAAGGTATTTCCGGAGGGCTCGACCGAGACGGTCACCGAGCAGGCGGCGACGCAGAGCACCACCGGTACCGGCGCCCCGGCACCAGTCGTCAGAGCGCCACGCGGCAGCCCGGTGCAGCCGACGCTGGCGGCCAGTCCCAATCCCGCGACCTTGCAGAACAGCGGGGCGACGGTGGTCAAGCGCCTGACCTTCCGCGAAGCCGCGTCGGTCATCGCCAACCCGGAAGGTGGCGTGATCACCGTGCGGGCGACCAGCCGACAACACGAAAAGGTCCAGGAGTTCCTCGATCGGGTGATGGGCAGCGCCCGCCGCCAGGTGCTGATCGAAGCAACGATCATCGAGGTGACGCTGAGCGACGGCTACCAGCAGGGAATCGAATGGAGTCGCCTGCGCAGCGACAACAGCGGTTTCACGGTCAACAAGCCGGTGCTGACGACCAATGTACCAAGCGCCGTAACGCCCTACATCATCAAGTACGGCAACACGAATCCGCTCAATCTGATGACCACGGTCGAGTTGCTGCGCACCTTCGGCACGGTCAAGGTGCTGTCCAGCCCCAAGCTGGCGGTGCTCAACAATCAGACGGCGACGCTCAAGGTGTCCGAGGACTTCGTTTACTTCAGTGTCAAACAGGACATCGTCCCCGGCAATACCAATACCAATGCAACGGTGACGACCACGACCACGCCGCAATCGGTTTCGATCGGCTTCTTCATGAGCCTGACGGCGCAGATCAGCGATAGCGGAACGGTCACCCTGAACGTTCGTCCGTCGATCTCGAGCATTGCCGAGCTGAAGCAGGATCCCAATCCCGACCTGGCCAAGAACAACATCAAGAATCTGGTGCCGCAAATCCGCACGCGCGAAATCGAGTCGGTGTTGCGCATCGAGAGCGGCGACATCGCCGTCCTCGGCGGATTGATGGAAGACCGCCTGGACAACCGCACCGGACGAGTGCCGGGTCTCGGCGACCTGCCGTTCATCGGCGAAGTCCTGAACAATCGCGCCAACTCCGCGGCGAAATCGGAACTCGTCGTCCTGCTGCGCCCGACGGTGATCAGGGACGCCTCGCTGGAAGGCGATTTCAGCAATTTCCGGGACATCCTTCCGAAAAAGGATTTCTTCCGCAGCAACCCGGTCTTCCAGCCCTTCTCGCTGCCTGAAACGACGCCGGAGCCGCTGCAGTGAGCCTGTTGATGGATGCCCTGCGGCGAGCTGAAGAAGCCAAGCGGCAGATCGGCTCGACTCCCCGGCCGGCGACCGCCGAGGCACCGCCGGAACTCAGCCTGGACCCGCTGGAGCCAACCGCGCCTGAACCCGAACCAAGGCTGCCGCCGCTGGCTCGCCACCTGGAATCGGTCGACGCCGATCTGGCGGCCGCCGCCGAGTCGCAGAGCAAACGTCCGCCGGCGGCGGAAATCAGGACGCCCAGCCGGCCAACTCAGGGCGCCGAGGCGAGCGACCCGCGCGCAACGGCACGCAAGGTATTCGCTGCCAAGCAGTCAGTCCGCACACGTCCGGCGCTATGGCCGATTCTCGGCCTGCTCGCAGCGTTCGCGCTGATCATCGGCGGCTATTTCTGGTGGCAACTGCAGACGCTTGACGGCAAGCCGCCGATACCCGCGCCGCTTCCGCCAACCGCCGTCCCGGCGATGCCCGGCACAACCGCCAGCGAACCGCCACCGGCGCTACCGGCAACACCAGCCGTTCCCGCTGGCGCGCCGCCTGCGGCAGAAGCAAGTGTGCCCAACACGAGCGCAGCCGCGCTGCCGACGGCCGAGACCGTGGCGCCGCGCGTACGCCCGTCGTCAACAGCCGCGCCGACAAGCACCGCCCGGCTCGATGCGGCTGACCGGGAGATGAGTCCCTCAGTGCCGCACGCCGCCCGCGTACACCTGCGCCCAAGTGCAGCGCGGCCACCCGAGCCCGCCGAGACGATGCTCGCGCTGGCCTACGAAGCCTGGCTGGCCGATCGCCTGGACGACGCACAACGCGCCTACGAGCAGGTCCTGCGCGCAGACCCGAAGAACGCCGACGCGCTGCGCGGCCTGGCGGCGATCGCTCTCCGCCGCGGTCAGAACGAACGCGCGCACCAACTCTACCTGCGCGTGCTCGAGTCCGACCCAAGCGATGCGACCGCGCAAGCCGCCCTGGTCAATCTGCGTGGAGCCGGCGACAGCGGCCAGACGGAAAGCCGCCTGAAGACCCTGCTCGCCAGCCAGCCCGAGGCGGCGGCGCTGCACTTCGCCCTGGGCAACCATTACGCGCGTAGCGGCCGCTGGGGCGAAGCGCAGCAAGCGTATTTCGACGCCTGCCGGCTGGAGCCCGAGAACGCTGACCATCTTTACAACCTGGCGGTCAGCCTCGACCACTTGCGCCAGACGAAGCTTGCGGCGCAGTACTACGGCATGGCGCTGGTTGCTGCCGACAAGCAACCGAGCGCTTTCGACAAGAGCCTTGCCGCCCGGCGAATCCAGGAGCTACAGCCGTGAGCCCCGCGTACGCCCTGCCCTCACCGACGCTGACCAGCGGCTGATCCGCGCATGAAGCCCTCCCCGACGCAGAGCCACGCGAAGCCGCTCGGCCAGGTCCTGATCAACAAGGGCATCCTGAGCGAAGACCAACTGCGCATTTCGCTGCTCGAGCAGATGAAATCGAACCAGCCGATCGGCAAGCTGCTGGTCTCGCTGGGTTTCGTCTCCGAAGCAACGCTGCGCGACGCGCTTTCGGAAAGCCTGGGCAAACAGAGCATCGACCTGAGCAACGCGATCGTGGACGCTTCCGGTCTCAAGCTCATCCCGCGCGAACTGGCCAAGCGCCACCATCTGCTGCCGCTCGATTACGATCCGGACGGTCGACGGCTGACGATCGCCATTGCCGACATCAACGACATCGTCGCGCTCGACAAGCTGCGCGGACTGGCTGGCGACGAGATCGAGATCGACACGCTGCTCGCTGGCGAGACGGAAATCGATCGTGCGATCGATCAGTCGTACGGGCACGAGTTGTCGATCGACGGGATTCTGCATGAGATCGAAACCGGAGAAATCGACTTTCGCGGCCTGCAATCGTCCGCCGATGAATACAGCCAGCCGGTCGTTCGCCTGATCGACTCCATCCTCACCGACGCGGTCAAGCGCGACTCATCGGACATCCATTTCGAGCCGGAAGCGGGTTTTCTGCGCATTCGCTACCGTATCGACGGAATGCTGCGCCAGATTCGTTCGCTGCACAAGACCTACTGGCCGGCCATGGCAGTGCGCATCAAGGTGCTGTCGGGAATGAACATTGCCGAAACGCGCGCACCGCAGGATGGTCGCATCTCGCTCAACATGCGTGGCCGTCCGGTTGATTTCCGCGTTTCCGTGCAGCCGACGATCCACGGTGAAAACATCGTCCTGCGCATTCTCGACCGGCAGAAGGGCATCGTGCCGCTCGACGGGCTGGGTCTCGCCGATCGGCAACTCGATCAGCTCAAGCTGATGATCGCCCGGCCAGAGGGGATCGTCTTCGTCACCGGGCCGACCGGCAGCGGCAAGACGACGACGCTCTACTCGATACTCAACCACATCAACTCCGAGGGGGTAAACATCATGACCCTCGAAGACCCGGTCGAGTACCCGATGACGCTGGTCCGCCAGACTTCAGCAAGCGAGTCGCTGAAGCTCGACTTCGCCAGCGGCATCCGCTCGATCATGCGCCAGGATCCGGACATCATCCTGGTCGGCGAGGTTCGCGACGCGGACACTGCGGCGATGGCTCTGCGGGCAGCGATGACCGGACATCAGGTCTACTCGACGCTGCACACCAATTCGGCGATCGGCGCCATTCCGCGGCTGCTCGACATCGGCGTCCTGCCCGACATCATGGCCGGCAACATCATAGGCATCATCGCGCAGCGTCTGATCCGCCGCCTGTGCCTACGCTGCAAGGTCCCCTACCAGGCGGAAGCGCACGAAGCACACCTGCTGGGCAGCCTGACCGACGGCGCGCGGCCGATCATCTACCGACCGAGCGGCTGCGAGCGCTGCGACTTTCAGGGCTATCGCGGCCGCATGGCCATCATGGAATTGCTGCGCGTCAATGGCGACATGGACGAGCTGATCGCGCGCCGCAGCACGGTGCGCGAAATGCGCCAGCTCGCCATTCGCCAGGGTTTCGCGACACTCGCCGACGACGGGCTGCGCCGCGTGCTCGACGGATCAACCTCGCTCGAAGAGGTCGGCCGGGTCGTCGACCTGACCGACCGGATGTAGGTCGATGCCACTGTACAGCTACAAGGCGGTCAACCCCGACGGACGTACCGTTCTCGGACGGATCGACGCAGTCAACCTGGTCGATCTCGACATGCGCCTGCGACGAATGGAGCTCGACCTGGTGCGCGGCGCGCCCGTCGGCAACCGCCGCCTGTTTGCCGGCGACCGTGTGCCACGCCAGGAACTGATCCACTTCTGCTTTCACCTCCAGCAACTGGTGCGCGCCGGCGTTCCCGTGCTCGAAGGGCTGTCGGACTTGCGCGACAGCGTCGACCAGCCGCGCTTTCGTGAAGTCGTCGCCAGCCTGATCGAGGCGATCGAGGGCGGCCAGACGCTCTCGCAGGCAATGGAAGCGCATCAGCGCGTCTTCGACGGCATTTTCGTCAGCCTCGTACGCGCCGGCGAGACCAGCGGCCGGCTGCCCGAAGTCCTCAAGAGTCTGCACGAATCGCTGCGCTGGGAGGACGAGCTCGCCGCCCAGACGAAGAAGATGATTGCTTACCCGGCTTTCGTCGGGACGGTTGTCCTCGCCGCTACGGCGTTCCTGATGATCTACATGGTTCCCCAGCTCAAGTTGTTCGTCAAGAACATGGGGCAGACCCTGCCGGCACAGACACAGGTCCTTTTTTTTGTTTCGGATCTGCTCGCCGGCTACTGGTACGCCTTGCTGCTCGTCCTCGCCCTTGCCATTCTCGCCTTGCGCCTCGTCCTGCAAAAGAACCCGCACGCGCGCTACCACTTCGACCACATCCTGCTCGAACTGCCCCTGGTTGGTCAAATCCAGCGCAAGATCATCCTCTCGCGCTTTGCGAACACCTTCGCCCTGCTCTTTGCTTCCGGCATACCGATCATCGAATCGATCCGCGCCACGCAGGGCGTCGTCGGCAACCTCGTCATCCGGAAAGGCCTCGAGCGCGTCGAGCAGTTGATCGGCGAAGGAAACAATGTGACCGGAGCGTTTCAGCAGATCGGCTTCTTTCCACCGCTGGTCATCCGCATGCTGCGCGTCGGCGAGAATACCGGCGCACTCGACGAGGCACTGGCCAACGTCAGCTACTTCTACACGCGCGACGTGCACGAGTCGGTTCAGAGGATTCAGCAACTGATCGAGCCGATGCTCACCGTCGTCATGGGCTGTCTGCTCGGCTGGATCATGCTTTCGGTGCTTGGCCCGGTATACGAGGTCATCAGCCGGATCAGGCCCTGAGCACACCATGCCCAGTCGCCGCCTGATCTACCTCACTGCACACCAGGCCGTCGTCTTCGCCTGGCAAGGCGGCCGACTGGGCGAAGTACAATCGTTCCCGGCGAGCGACAGCGGACATGCGCAGTTTGCCGATCATCTCGCCGACCACGCGCGGAGCATTTACCTGTTGCTGGTCAACGTCGCCGAAGAGGGCTTTCAGACTGAAACGATTCCGCTCCTGCGCCAGGCTGATCGCCGGGCGATCGTCGAGCGCAAGCTTGGCCAGATCTTCTTCAACGCGCCACTGACGACTTCGCTGTCGCTCGGCTACGCCAAGGCTCGGCGCAAGGACGAGCGAGTCCTGCTTGCCGCGCTCACCGACCACGCCTTCCTTGCCCCGTGGCTGGCCAGGATAGCTGCCGCCGGCGCACCCCTCGCTGGCATCCATTCGCTGCCGCTGCTCGGACCACTACTGTTGCGCGCGCTGGCCATCGGCGACGAACGCTGCCTCCTGCTGAGCATTCAGGATCAGAGCATCCGCCAAAGCTATCTGGAGAACGGACGTCTGCACTTCAGCCGACTGACGCCGCTGCACGGCAATGATGTCGAGGAGGTCGCGCAAAGCTTTGCCAGCGAAACGCTCAAGCTGCAGCAGTATCTGGTCAGTCAGCGCCTGTTGACGCGGCAGCAGCCGATCACCGCCTATCTGCTCGCGCACGCCGACGCGCGCCGAGCAATCGAGCGCCGTTGTATCGACACCGGCTCGCTGTCGTTCGTCATCCTCGATAGCGACGAAACGGCCCGCAAGTGCAAGCTCAAGACGGCACCACCGGACAGCCGCTGCGAAACGATCTTCCTCGGCCTGCTGGCGAACGCGCCACCGCGCGAACAATTTGCCAACGATGAACAGCGGCACGACTACCACCTCTGGCTGCTACGCTCGATCCTGCGCAGCGCCGGCGCCGCTGCCCTGGCCGGCTGCCTGCTTCTCGCCAGCACCGAGGTGCTCGACACTTACTCCTTGCACGACCAGATGCGCAGCTTGCAGGAAGAGACGGAAGCAGCGCGCCGGCGCCACGACGAGATCGTCAGAACCTTCCCCCCGATTCCCACGACCACCGACAACCTGCGCGCGGTGGTCGAGCGCTACACCGAGCTCGAACGCCACAGCCCGCTGCCCGAGGCGGCATACCGGATGATCAGCCGCGCGCTGGCGCTCGCCGGCCCGGTCGAGCTGGAAGCGATCGAATGGAAGATGGGTGGAGCACCAGCATCGGCGGAAGGCGTCAGCGAGGGGCTCGAAGAGCGCGGCCGAGAGCCTGGCGGCGAGCGCGAGACAGTCGTCGTGCACGGCCGAATAGGCGCGGACGAGGCGAGCAATCCACGTCAGGTGCTGCAGGTGCTGCATACGTTTGTCAACGCGCTGCGCGGCAACTCCGGGCTGGATGTGGTCGTCCTCAGGCAACCCTTCGATGTCGCCTCGGGCAAGTCACTGAAGAGCAGCAGCGCCGACCTCGATGACCGCCAGCCACGCGGCTTCAGCGTCCGGCTCAGTCGGGCAGCCGGTGCATGAAACTCGGCCGCGCTGATTTCCCGAAGCTTCGCTTCAGCCTGATGGCAGCGGCACTGATGCTGGCGGCCGGCACGGTCGCCGTCTATCTCTCGCATACCAACCGGGAGGCGGCCCAGGCAGCCAGGGATGCCGCCATCGCGGAACGCAACGAGGCAGAAGGTAAACTGCAGCAGGTACGCCAGGAAGAGGCCGACATCAGGCAACGTTCGCTCGTCTTCAAGGCCCTGGAGGCGCGCGGGGTGATCGGCGACGAGCAGCGCCTGGAATGGGTCGAACTCCTCAAGGACCTGCGCGGCAAGTACCGCTTGGCCGACCTGCAGTATGAAATAATGCCCCAGCGTCAGCTCGAGGGCAATCCGGCGGGCGGCTTCATCTTCTACGCCAGCCCGATGAAACTGCACGCCAAGCTGTTGCACGAAGAAGATCTGACCCGCCTGATCGGCGACCTGCGCAGGGATGCCAGAGCGCTGATACGGGTCCGCATCTGCAATCTGGCACGGCTGTCCGCGGAAACCGAAGAACGCAGCAAGGGCTTGGCCAATTTGTCAGCCGACTGCGAAATCGACTGGTTGACGCTACGCGACAGTGCAGCGAGATAGGCGCGCGCGATGAACCAAGCAGGCCGATGGCAACGCGCTATTGCCCGTGACGGGCAGAAGCAGCACCCGTTTGACCGAGGCCTTCCGATGAGCCGAGGTGGGCGCTGGCTCGCCCTCGCCCTGGCGCTTGCAGCAGGCTCGCCCGACGCAGCGGCTGAACCGCTTGGGCGCCTGTTCTTCAGCGCCGAGCAACGACAGCAGTTGGACCGCCGGCGAGAGATGAATATCCTCGAGCAGAAGGAAGTCGCCGCCGAACCCAGCCTGACGATCGACGGCGTAGTGCTGCGCAGCAGCGGTCGGCGGACGACCTGGGTCAATGGGATCGCGCAAGACGAGCGGCAAGCTGGGAGCAAGGTGACAATCCGGCCGCAGGCGACCGATCCGGGCAGGGTAGTCGTCCGCACGAGCGATGCACGCACCGTCGGCGCACGCGTCGGCGACACCCTCAACCGGCAGACGGGCGAGGTGACGGATGGCCTGAACGGCGGGCGAATCAGCGCCCGACCAGGCGCTGCGCGCTAGATGGGGCACGCTTGCCCGAAACAGCCGTGCCACCCGGCGCACGGCCGCGAACACGGAGCGGCTCTCCTGCTCCTGATGTTGCTCGCCTTTCTCGCTGCCTCTAGCTGGGTGATCCAGCAGCGCGGCGGCGAATCGGCGACCAGCGCGCGTGGCGCCGTCGACCGCACGACGCGCACCGCTCTTGCTCAGGCGAAAGAAGCGCTCCTCGGGCGCGCTGCCAGCGATGACAATCGACCCGGCAGCCTGCCTTGTCCGGACACCGACAACGACGGCGACAGCGAGATGTTCGCTGGTGTGCAGTGCCGCGCCTACGTCGGCCGCCTGCCGTGGAAGACGCTGGACATTCCCGAAGCGCTGGACGGCAACGGCGAACGTCTGTGGTACGCGCTCTCCGCCAACCTGCGTGACCACCCGAGCGCGCAGCCGATAAACGCGCAGCAGACGGCGCAACTCTCGCTCGACGGCAGGCCGAATATTGCGGCCATCATCTTCGCTGCCGGAGGTTCGCTCGCCGGCCAGAGCGGGCGGCCGAGCAATGCCCTGGCCGATTATCTCGACGGCACAAACGCCGACGGCGACACTGCCTACGCCTCAGCTCGCGCGTCGCCGACGTTCAACGATGTCGCCCTGGCGATCACCCAGGAGGACCTTTTCCGCCCGGTCAAGCGGCGGGTTCTCGCCGAGGTTCGCGGTTCGCCGACGACCGCGGGCCTGCGCCGCTACCGCGCCGAGCAAGGGGCGTTCCCCTGGGCGGACAGCGGCGGCGACGGTTTTGCCGACAATGGCGAGGCGAACGGCAGCTTGCCCTACCGCGAGCTGAACATGATGCCGGCGCAGGCCTGGCTGAGCGACAACGCCTGGTTGCCGCTGATCGCCTATCAGCGCGTGAACGCCGACCTCGTGCGCATCGCCATCGGCAACGCCACGCTGGACGTCGTCCCATGAAGTCGCCGCCCGGCCTGATGATCGCTCGCCGCGGCCAGGCACACGCGCGGCGGCTCGCGCAGGGTTTCTCGCTGGTCGAGATGGCCGTCGTCCTGGTCATCGTCGGGCTGCTGCTCGGTAGCGTGATCGTGCCGCTGTCGGCCCACCTCGAGCAGCGCCAGTACAACGAAACGCAGCAGCAGATCAACGACGTGCGCGAGGCGCTGTACGGCTTCGCGATGCTCAACGGCCGCTTGCCGCGTCCGGCGACAAGCGCCGCCGATGGCCTCGAAAACCCTGCCCCTTGTGCAAACGACGCGGCGTGCACGGGATTCATCCCGTGGACGACCTTGGGCGTCAAGAAGAGCGACGCGTGGAACAAGATCATTCGTTACAGCGTCACGCCGGCCTACGCCAACGCGGCGTTCACGCTGACGACGGCGGGCAACAAGAGGGTGCAGACACGCGACGCAGCCGGCAACACCAGTTTCCTGATCGGCAGCGCCGGGGGCTGCTCGCCGTGCGCGCCGGCCGTCGTCTTCTCGCATGGCCGGAACAACTGGGGTACGCGCGAGGATGGGACTCCCCTGGCTGACGGCTCGGCAACCAATCTCGACGAGGACGTCAACGCAGCCACACCGCCGACCAACAATTTCTTCGCCCGTCTGCCTTCGAGCAATCCAGCGGGCGGCGGTGAGTTCGACGATATTCTGGTCTGGATTTCTCCGTTCATTCTGATCAACCGGATGGTCTCGGCCGGCAGGCTGCCGTGAGCCACCGCATGCGCCACCGCCGCCAGCCCTGACAGCAAACCGGCGGCGCTCGCTCGCATTGACGCCGGCGAGGATTCTGGAGTCCAATAGCCCGATGCCCTGCTCCGCCACCCGTTGACGATGTAATGAGTCCGCAATCGACCTTCCTGGCCCGGCTGCGCAGCGCTGGCACGACTCCGGAAGACTCCGATGACCTGCGGCTGCAGAAGTCCCTGCTGTTCTTCGCCACCGGCTTGATCACACTGGCTTCGATGGTCTGGCTGCTGATCTATCGACTGATCGGGCCGCAGTATTCCTCCAACCTCCCGTTTGGCGTTCAGTTGCTGCTCGTCGGCAACCTGCTCATCTACGTCCACACGCTCAACTTTCGCGTTTTCCGGGCGACCCAGCTTGGCCTCTTCCTGATCATCCCCTTCGTCGCGCAATGGAGCATCGGCAGCTTCACCGACGCCAGCGGGATCAGCCTGTGGGCACTGCTCGCCCCGATCGGTGCGGTCATTTTCGTCGGGCCACGCCAGTCGGTCGTCTGGTTCCTCGCCTATGTCGCCTTGACAGTCGCCTCGGGTGGAGTGGAGTACTACCTGATCGACGCCTGGGCAACGGACACGGAAAGCGTTCCGGCGCAGACCAGCACGTTCTTCTTTGCCCTGAACTTCGGCGCCATGTCGGCCATCATCTATCTCCTGCTGCGCCACTCCGACAGCGAAAAGCACCGCGTGCAGGAGCGCCTGCGCGAAGCGCATCGCCTGTTGCAGTGTGAGCAGGAGCGTTCGCAGCGACTGCTCCTCAACGTTCTGCCGGGGGCGATTGCCGAACGTCTGAAGAACAGCGATCAGCCGATCGCCGACGGCTTCCCGGAGGTCTCGGTGATGTTTGCCGACATCGTGGACTTCACCCGGGTCGCCGAAGGACTCACACCCCAGCAGGTATTCGCCATGCTGAACAAGATCTTTTCCTGTTTCGATGAACTGGCCGAGCGCTTCGGTCTGGAGAAAATCAAGACGATTGGTGACGCGTACATGGTTGCCGGCGGCCTTGACGGAAGCGGCAATTGCCTTGCCGCACTGGCCGACATGGCGCTCGCCATCTGCTCGGTCCTGCAGCACGACTTCAGCATCAACGACCGGCGCCTGGCGGTGCGCATAGGCATCGCCAGCGGCCCGGTGGTTGCCGGCGTCGTGGGTAAGAAGAAGTTCATCTATGACCTGTGGGGAGATACGGTCAACATCGCCAGCCGAGTGACCAGCGAAGCAATTCCGGGTATCGTTCAGGTCGACGCGCGCAGCTATCAGTGTCTGCACCAGGACTTCGCCTTTCACGAACCGCGCGCGATTCAGGTCAAGGGCAAGGGAAACATGGTTGTTTACGGCCTGATCGGTCGCCGCACGCCGGCCGACGATCAGGGCTGAGCAATGGTGCAGCAATCATCGCCAACGGGCCTGGATGCGCGGCGCAGCTCGAAACAGACGCGACCGCGAACGTTGCTCGCCAAGCGCAGACAAAAACCGCAGCTGGCCGCTTCCTGCGCCGACTGATAAAGACCGATTCCCAGACCGCCGGCCGAGGCTACCGGCGCCTGCAGCAGATCAGCCAGCACTTCGTCACCGATCGGTTCACCGTTGTCGCAGACGCTAAGCAGCGACGCGTCCGCGGTAAGCACGACGCGAACGTGCAGATCGCCGCCGGGGCTCGCTTTGCCGAGCGCATTGTGCAGCAGGTTGTCGAGCACCGCGTCGAAGAGCACGGCCGGCACCAGAGCATCGCGGGCGAAGTCGACTGCCGTGAAGCCGACCGGCGAATGCGCGTAGCGCTGCTGCTGAATCCGCCACCATAGTTCTGCCGACAGCAGACCGCCGGGCTCGCTGTGCGGCTGGCGCAGCTTGTTCAGCGCATGCTGCAGGCGCTGCGTGATCTGCGGCAGTTGCCGTTGCAGGATAAGGTCGCAGCGTTCGCCGTCGTCCCGGCTCGCCTGCACCAGGTAACACAGATTGTTGAGCGACTGCAGCAGATTCTTCACGTCGTGCGTCAGCCGCGCACCCGTTTCGTGAATCGCCCGCATGTAGCCAAGCTGTTGCAGTTCGCGTGCGCGCAACTTCGCCACATAGTGCTCATTGGCCAGACGAGCGAGCAGGTGAAAATGCCAGACGAGCGCCGGGCTGAGGCGGTGCCGCGTGTACAGACTCAAATGCAGGGGCTGGCTGGCGAAATCATGACTGAAGCGGGACGAACTGCCGAAGGTCCCGCGGCGCGCCCCGGCACTCCATGCGCCACCTGCCACCCAGGGCAGATCGAGCATCTCAGCCAGCGCCTGCGCGAGAAACTTATCGGGATCGATCTCCTGCGCGGCCAGCGTAGTCAGACGATGGAGCCAGTTTTCCAACGGCAGGCCAATGCTCAGCAAGTAGCGTGAAAAGAAGACGCCGATGCCGGTAAAGCCCGGTCGGGTGTTCCAGGCCCAGCCGATGAGGAACAGGACGGCGGCCATGGCGAGCAGCGTATCGACCACTGCCGCCAGGTAGCTGATCCCTTCGAAGAGCATGAAAGCCAGACTGCCGAGGACCAGAACAGCGATCAACAGAAAGATGAAAAGGCTGTAGAACAGGTCGATCATGCCACCGCTGCACCGGTCGCTGACGCCGGAAAACGGCAGCAGGGTCATCAGCAGCAGAACCACCGGCATCCCCCAGGCGAACTCTCGATCGAGCGACGGCCCCAATTGCGTGCTCTCGGGCACGGCGCGCGGGACCAGTTCGAAAAGCAGAGCAGCCAACAGGTAGGCAAAGGCGGCGAGATAGAAGACGCGCGTTGGTCGATGATCGATGAACATCACACGTCCACCGACCAGGGCGGCGAGCATGACCACCCAGACGATCAGCAGCCAGTCGCCATACCAGATGATGCCGCCACCAAGGACGAGTGCCATCACCGTCAGCCCACCCAGATCGATCTTGCGCTCGGCATAGACGAAGGGCTGCCAGAGAATGAACAGCCCGACGTCGACCAACCAGCACAACAGGCTGATCGCAGCATCGGCACGGCTGACCAGGGCCAAGTGGAGCAGCGCGAGCAAGGCCGTGACGAGCCAGCGCTGGCGTTCGTGCAGGGCCGTCCCCAACTGCTGCAGAGCGGTCACGCGCGGCGCCCGGTACGACCCGAATGTGACATAGTGCACACGGCGAAGGCAGTCGGACTCTCGACACGAGTGTCGGAATATGGACAAATGCCGCTTCTTGCGGGGCTCAATCTGCCTGCCAAGGCTGGCATGGAACATGCTCCTTTGTGCGGGTCACGATGTCTCGAAACAATACGGAGAAGAAGATGAACCAGTTGCGCAAACAGCAGTCGGGCTTCACCCTGGTCGAAATTGCCATTGTACTCGTCATCATCGGCCTGCTTCTGGGCGGGGTCCTGAAGGGCCAGGAGCTGATCAACAGCGCCAAAGTCAAGAACATGGTGAATGATTTCCGCACCGTCTCGAGTCTGGTCTATGCCTACCAGGATCGTTTCAAGGCCTTCCCGGGCGACCAGACGGCGGCGCAGCTCACCGACGCGTTCGGCGCCGCTGCCGCGGCCACCCCGTGCGCACCCGCCGCAGCCGGTCTGTGCGCGCAGAACAACGGCCGCATCGACGGCAACTGGAACGCGGGCGGCGCCACCGGAACCGGAGTCGCCACCGAGGAAAGCTCTCTCTTCTGGCAACACGTACGCCTGGCCAATCTGGCCAGCGGTCCGACCGTCCTGACCGATGTCGGCTACCGGATGCGTAACGCCGATGGCGGCTTCGTCGGTATCGAGAGCGGCGTCAACGCAGCCGGTGCCGCGGCTCCCTGGATCCAGGCCATGCGCGGCTCGTTCTTCGTCTGCTCGCGCGGAATTCTCGGGCGCTACGTCAAACAGATCGATTCGACGATGGATGACGGCAACACGGCAACCGGCTCGGTGCGCGCCGTTCTCGACACGGCAGCCCGTGGCACTGCGGCGGTCGCCACCGCGGCCATCGTCGATGGCTCGTCGTACACGGTCTGCGCCGGGTTCTGACGCGGGACACGATGCGCCAGCCCTAAACCAGCCCTAAGCCAACCGTAACCGTCTGCGCCGACTCGCGTTGCGCACGCGAGTCAGGCTTGCCCCGCACGAGCTGCTGCCCCACCGGTGCAGCAGCTTTTCTTTGCGCGCTCGACCGAGCACACCGGGCATCACGGCAGGACGGGCTCGGGATCAGGCAGCCAGAGGCTTCTGCTATACTCGTCGGATGACACGCGCCGCACGCTCATGAGTCAACCCTTGCCGTCAGCCAAGGCACTCGACCTTGCCCGCCAGGTTCTGCGCATCGAAGCAGCGGCCGTACTGGCGCTGAGCGAGCGGCTCGACGGAGCATTCCTCGACGCGCTGGCGCTCATCCTGAACTGCCGCGGACGGGTCGTCGTCAGCGGCATCGGCAAGTCGGGCCACATCGGCCGCAAGCTGGCCTCGACGCTGGCCAGCACCGGAACTCCGGCGTATTTTGTCCACCCGGCGGAAGCCAGTCATGGCGACCTCGGAATGATCACGCGCGATGACGTGCTGATCGCCCTGTCGAACTCCGGTGAGAGCGCCGAACTGCTGACCATCGTACCGATCGTCAAGCGCCAGGGCGGCAAGCTGATCAGCATGACCGGCAACGACCGATCGTCGCTGGCGCTCGCCGCCGATGTTCATCTCGACGCAGCCGTCGCGCAGGAAGCTTGCCCATTCAACCTGGCACCGACCGCGAGCACGACCGCAGCGCTCGCAATGGGTGACGCGCTGGCCGTTGCGCTGCTTGATGCGCGCGGCTTCGGGCGCGAGGATTTCGCCCGTTCGCACCCCGGCGGCTCGCTCGGCCGGCGCCTGCTGACGCATGTACGCGATGTCATGCGCAGCGGCCCGGCTACACCGCACGTATATCCGGAAACGCCGCTGTCGGCAGCCATCCTTGAAATGTCGCGTGGCGGCATCGGCATGACGACAGTCGTCGATGAGCAGCAACGGGTGATCGGCATCGTGACCGACGGTGACTTGCGCCGCGCCTTTGCGCGCAACCTGGATCTGCGCACCTTGTCCGCTGCCGACATCATGGGCCGGCGGCCGTACACGATTGGCCCGGACAAACTGGCTGTGGAGGCAGTGGAGATGATGGAGCAATTCAAGATCAACCAGTTGCCCGTCGTCGACGGCAGCGGCCGGCTGCTCGGCGCGCTCAACATGCATGATCTCTTCCAGGCCAAGGTGATCTAGATGAGGCAGGTCGCGAGACACACGCACGCGGTCGATTGCGCGCGCCGCGTGCGATTGATGGCCTTTGACGTCGACGGCGTGCTGACCGACGGTTCGCTCATCTACAGCGACGAGGGAATCGAACTGAAAGCCTTCAATACGCTTGACGGGCTGGGCCTCAAACTGTTGCAGCAGGCGGGAATCGGCGTTGCCATCATCACCGGCAGACGCGCGCCTTGCGTCGAGCTGCGTGCGCGGGATCTTGCCATCCCGTATCTGTTTCAAGGCGTTCACGACAAGCTGGAAGTCATGCGCGCACTGCTCGACGAAGTCGGCCTCGGCCTGGCCGAAGCCGGTTACATGGGCGACGACCTGATCGACCTGCCGGTGATGAGCGCCTGTGCCTTCTCGGCAACGCCGAGTGACGGACAGGCCATCGTCAGGCAGCATGCGCGACTGACCACGGCACGCGCTGGCGGCCGCGGCGCCGTACGCGAAGCATGCGAATTCATCCTCGCGGCGCAGGACAAGCTGGCCGCCGCCTGGGCCCCGTTTCTGCCGAAGGACCGCCAGTGAAACAATGGAGTACGGCAGTCCTGCCGCTGAGCATCCTGCTCACGCTGGCCGCGCTGACTTTCTGGTTACGCTACGCCACCGAATTCCCGGATACCCATTCCGACGGCAAGCACCGTCACGACCCGGACTATATCGTCAGCGAGGTCACGGTACGCAAGCTTGACAAGACGGGAATGCTGCGCCACACGCTGTTTGCCGAGGAACTGCGCCATTATCCGGACGACGACTCGACCGAGTTGATCAAACCAACGCTGGTCCACGTGCAGCCCGGAAGGCCGCGACTGACCGTCAAAGCGGCGCATGGCCGTCTCACCTCGCAAGCCGAGCGCGTCGACCTGCGTGAGGATGTCGAAGTCCACCGCGAGGCTGACGGCAAGCATGAGGCCTTGTTGGTCAGCACCACCGAACTGACCGTCCTGCCCGACGAGGAAAAGGCTTTTACCAAGAAGAAAGTGGTGATCACTCAGGGAAAATCGTCGATTCAGGGAGTCGGGATGCAGGTCGACAACAAGCTGCGAACCTTCGTCCTCGAAGCGCAGGTCAACGGGCTGATCGACAGCCATAGGGTCAAGTGAGAAACATCAACATGAAAATCAACTACTGTGCCAGCCTCGCCTCGTGTCTCTTGCTCGCCCTTGCCTTGCCAGCGCACGCCGAGCGCGCCGATCGCGATAAGCCGATCCACCTGGAAGCGGACCGGATGAGCATAGACGACATCAAGAAGGTCCAGGTCCTCGAAGGACGGGTCGTCCTGATTCAGGGAACGATCGAGATCCGGACCAACCACCTGGTCGTCACGCAGGATGCTGATGGCTTCCAGAAAGGAACGGCAACGGGCGGGTCAAACGGGCTGGCGCGATTTCGGCAGAAGCGCGACGGTCGCGACGAATACATCGAAGGCGAAGCCGAGCGCATCGAGTACGATGCACGCAGCGAAAAGGCCGAGTTCTTCAATCGTGCCTGGGTACGCAGCGGGCTCGACGAAGTGCGTGGCCAGTATATCTCCTACGATGGGCTGAACGAATCCTATCTGGCAACGACCGGTGGTGCAGCAAAGAGCACCGGCGGAGGCAGTCCAGCCCGCGTGCGGGCAGTCATTCAGCCAAAGAGCAAGGGAAAGGCGGAGGCGGCCCCTGGCACCCAGAAGGCTGAGCCCTTGCTCCTCAAGCCTGCCACGAACGTAGCGCCCAGAAGCGATTAGACCGACGCGGGCCGCCAGGCGGCCGGTATTGTCGCGCAGCAACATCCCGCTCTGCCGCAATAAAAAGTCCGGACAAGGACAGGATAGTCCTTTTTATTAACCGCATACCCTTTTTTGTGCGGCGCACAAAAAAGGCTTGACAAGCGGCAGAAGAGGTCTATAATCGCCGTCATGGTGCAGTGCAGCAAAGAACTTGGCCCCTGATTCGGGCATCGGCAAACGAGACCTGCCGTTGTTGTGTTGTGCCTCTTTTCTTAAGGAGATTGACCATGTTCACCACCCCCGAGCAATTCGCCGCCGCCAACAAGGCTTCCGTTGACGCCATGCTGACCCTTGCCAATACCGCCCTGGCAAGCGCTGAGCGTATCGCCGCGCTGAACCTCAACACCGCCCGCTCGATGCTGGAAGACGGCGTTGCCAATGCGAAAGCGATGCTCGGCGCCAAGGATGCGCAGGAATTCTTCGCCGTGCAGGCTTCTCTTGCCCAACCCAGCCTGGAAAAGGCGGTCGCCTACACGCGCAGTGTCTACGAGATTTCCGCGCAGTCGAAGGAAGAAATGTCGAAACTGCTCGAAGCGCAGTTCGCCGAGTTCCAGAAGCAAACGCTGGCGCTGCTCGAGAAGGCAACGAAGAACGCGCCGGCCGGCTCCGATGTCGCCGTTTCAGCGGTCAAGTCGGCCATTTCGGCCGCCACTTCAGCTTTCGACAGCATGAACAAAGCGGCCAAGCAGGTTGCCGAAATCGCCGAAGCGAACGTCGCCGCGGCGACCAACGCAACGGTCAAGGCAGTCGGTGCAACGGCTGCCAGCGTCAAGAAGTAAGTCCGGTCACGCTTGTCATTCACGGAGAGACTCATGAGCAATATCGATCTCGAACAACTGGCTCAGAGCCAGAAAGCCAACGCCCAGGTCATGATGACGCTGGTTCGCACCGCTTTTCATGGCCTGGAGCAGTTGTCGGCGCTCAACCTCGCGGCCAGTCGCGAGCTGTTCAATTCCAGCACCAGCGGCGCTCAGCAATTGCTGAACGTCAGAAGCCCGGAAGATCTGAAGGATGTTGCCGCATCGGTTGCCCGGCCGAACGTCGACAAGCTGCTCGAGTACTCGCGCAACCTGTACGAACTGGCGGCCAACATGCAGCGCGAAATCACCACGGTGATGGAAGAACAGTACAACAACGTGCGCCATAACGCTTCCGGCCTGATCGAGAAGACGGGCCTTGCCAGCCCGGTCGGCGGCGAAGTTTTCGGCGCCGCAATGAAGCAGATGATGAACGCCTCGACCACCGCTTTCGAGAATATCTCGCAGATGGCCAAGCAGATGACCGACATCGTCGACACCAATGTCAAGGCAGCGACGAGCGCAACTGCCCAAGCCGCGGCAGCGCTGACGCCCAAGAAATAGGCCGTTCGCGCAGCGCGTCACGCCTGACCAACCCCGGCACTCGCCGGGGTTTTTGCTTGGCCGGCCGGCGCACGGTCAAGCGCGCCACTGCCAGACAATCTGCCGCCGTTCCACTTCCTGCCGAATGCTGTCCATCGCCCGATCGACCAGCGCCGGCTCACCTTCGACGCCCAGCTCGAGATGCCGCCGCTGGCCATCGTCGCCCATCGACGGCAGGCTGAACAGCCGCAGGCTCGGGTAGTCGGCGACGATACTCTGCATCAGGTCGAGCAGCGCACTTTCGTAGGCATTGGCGCCGGTCAACAGAAACGCTTTCTCGACCTTTGGCTGGCGAGGAAACAGGTCGGCATGGAAGCTGTCCAGCGCCCACTCCGCCATCGGATGCGCCATCTGCGGAAAACCCGGTAGGAAGTAGTGTTGGCGCACGTGGAAGCCGGGAATCCGGTTGAACGGATTGGGCACAATGTCGACGCCGCGCGGGAAGGTGCCGAGAAGCAGGCGAACGGCGGTCGTTTCGTCGCCGAAACGGGCGCGGATTTCGCGCTCGGCATCCGGATGCACGACGAGGTCGACGGCCAGTGCCTCCGCCGCTGCCTGCCGCGTGTGATCGTCGGGTGTGTTGCCGATGCCGCCGAAGCTGAAAACGATGTCCCCCGCCGCGAAACTGCGGCGCAGCGTAGCCGCAATGCGCGCGCGCTCGTCGCCCAGATACTCGACCCACGACAGGCGCAGGCCACGCGCCGCCAGCAGTTCTGCGATGGCGGAGAAGTGGCGATCAGGCCGCTTGCCCGAGAGGATCTCGTCGCCAATGATCAGGGCTCCGAAGGTCATCGAATTTCCTTTCTCGTGGGTGGGAAGGGTCGCGCTCACAGCGTCTCCCACATCTTCTGCAAACGCTTGCTCGAAACGGGTACCGGCGTGCGTAGTTCCTGGGCAAAGAGCTGCACGCGCAACTCCTCGAGCAGCCAGCGAAATTGTTCGAGTTGCGGCTCGCGGACGCCCTGTTTGGCGCGCAGCGTCGCGCGCCGCTGGTAGTTGGCCCAGAGCGGCGCATACTCGGCCAACAAGCGAGCGTCGCGCGCAGCGCCCGGCGCGCCGGCCGCCTTCAGCTTGTCGAGGCGCAGCGCGATGGCCTGCAGATAGCGCGGGTAGTGCTGCAGACGGACGAACGGCGTGTCGGCGATGAAGCGCTTGCCGATCAGTCGCCCGAGTTGCTCTTCGACATCCTGCAGCACGCTGCGGTAAGCCCGACACGCGGGCAGCCTTTTCTGCACCATTTGCCATTCGCCGAGGATTTGCCCGACCAGCCGACAGATCTCCTGCGCCAGCAAGGCAAGGCGTGGCTTCGCCTCGCTGCAGCGCCGGCGAAAAGCGGCCTCGTCGGTCGGCCACGGCTCGCCCAGGCAGGCGCGGGAAAAAGTGACTTCGATCAACTGCCGGCGCAGATCGTCGAGCGTTCCCAGCACCATGAACTGCATCGCCATCTGGGTCAAGCCCGGCAGGTTCTTTTCGAGATAGCGCACCTGGTCGCGCAACTGCAGCATGCAGAGTCGGCGCAAGCCGCCCGGGTGCTGGCCTTGCGCTTCTTCCAGCGAATCGAAAACGACCAGTGAAACGCTGTCGCCCTCGTCGACCAGCGCCGGATAGCCGACCGTCGGCTGGCCGCCGCTGCCGACCGTCTCGGCCATTTCCGGCAGTTCGCCGAAGACCCAATCGGCCATCCGGCGGTACTCGCCCGGGGTTTCGTGCAGTTGGCAAAACTCGTCCTTCGCCGCCCGGCCCCACTCGCTGCGCAACTCGGCCAGCTTGCGGCTCATGCCGATCTGTCGCCCGCCGTCGTCGACCAGGCGGAAATTGAGTTGCAGGTGGGCGGGCAAGGCATCCGGACGAAAGGCGTCGGGGGTAATCTCCCAGCCACGCGCGTTCAGCCCGCGCGTCTGCAGAATGAAGCCGATCAGCGCGCTGAGCAGAGGTTTGTCAGCCGGCTCGACCTGGGCGACGAACTCGCCGGCAAAGGCGGGCAGCGGCACCAGCTTGGCGCGAATCCGTTGCGGCAAGGTCTTCAACAGAAGCTCGACCTTTTGTGCCAGCAAGCCCGGCACCAGCCACTCGCAGCGCGCCGCCGGAAGCTGATTGAGCTGGGCGAGCGGCAGCGTCAGCGTGACGCCATCGCGTGGACTGCCGGGCTCGAAGTGATAGCAGAGCTCGTACTCGTTGCCGGCGATGCGCAACGCGTGCGGGAAAGTTTCGGTCGTGACCCCGGCCGCTTCGTGCCGCATCAGGTCGGCGCGCTGCAGGTAGAGCAACTGCGGGTGTTCGCGCTCGGCGTCCCGTCGCCAGTCGTCGAAGCTCGCACCGTTGTAGACGCCGACGGGCAGCAGGCGATCGTAGAAGGCAACGATCAGTTCATCGTCCACCAGGACATCGGGCCGGCGCGACTTGTGTTCAAGCATCTCGATGTCGAGGACGAGTTGCTGGTTGTGCGTGAAGAAGCCCCAGCGCCGTGCGTATTCGGGACTGACCTCGCCGGCGACGAGCGCCTGGCGGATGAAGATGTCGCGCGCCGCCGCCGAGTCGAGCGGACCGAAATGCACCCGCCGGCGCGGCTCGACGACGATCCCGTAGAGCGTGACGCGTTCGAAAGCGACCACCTGCATGGCCGACTTTTCCCAATGCGGGTCGAACCAGCTCCGCTTCAGCAGATGCGCACCGACGCGTTCAAGCCACTCGGCTTCGATGCGCGCGACACAACGGGCATAAAGTCGCGTCGTGTCGCTGATCTCCGCGGCGACGATCCACTTGCCGGCCTTCTTCTGCAATGCCGAAGCGGGATGAATCGCGAAGCGGATTCCACGCGCGCCCAGATAGAGCGCAGAATCTTCCGACTTGCAGCCAATATTGCCCAGCAGACCGGCAAGCAGCGCCCGATGGATCGCCTCGTAGGTCGCCGGCAACTGGTTTTCCCGCCATTGCTGCTCGGCGGCAAAGGCGTGCAGCTGCGCGTGGATGTCGCGCCATTCGCGCATGCGCAGCGGCGACAGGAAGCGTTCGCGGCAGGCGGCGTGCAGCTTGCGTTGCGACTTCCGATGTTCGATCTCGTTGTCATACCAGTCCCAGAGCTTGAGCCAGGAGAGAAACTCGGAGCGCTCGTCGGCCAGTTGCCGGTGCGCCGCATCGGCGCTTCCCTGGCGCTCCTGCGGCCGCTCGCGCGGGTCCTGGACGCTCAGCGCGGCGGCGATGATCAGCACCTCGCGCAGGCAGCCTTCGTCGCGTGCCGCCACGACCATCCTCGCCAGACGCGGATCGAGCGGAATCTTCGCCAATGCCTGACCGATCGGCGTCAACGCGTACTCGCTATTCACTGCTCCGAGCTCGAGCAGCAACTGGTAAGCGTCGGCCACCGCCTTGCGCGGTGGTGGATCGAGAAAGGGAAACTCCTCGATGGCGCCCAGACGCAAGGCCTTCATGCGCAGGATGACGCCGGCGAGCGACGAACGCAGGATTTCGGGCTCGGCGTAGAGCGCTCGGGCCAGGTACTCGGGCTCGTCGTAGAGGCGGATGCAGACTCCAGCGGCGACCCGCCCGCAGCGTCCCGCGCGCTGGTTCGCCGACGCCTGCGCGATCTTCTCGATGTGCAGTTGCTCGACCTTGTAGCGATACGAGTAGCGCTTGACGCGCGCCAGGCCGCTGTCGACGACATAGCGAATCCCCGGCACGGTGAGCGAAGTCTCCGCGACGTTCGTCGCCAGCACGATGCGCGAGCCCACGTGCGGCTTGAAGATGCGTCCCTGCTCCTCGGCCGACAACCGGGCAAAAAGCGGCAAGATTTCGGTATGCGGCGGATGCTGCTTGCGCAGCACTTCGGCCGCTTCGCGAATCTCGCGTTCGCCGGGAAGGAAGACGAGAATGTCGCCCGGTCCGCCGCGATGCAGCTCGCTGCACGCCTCAGCGATCGCCTGGTAAAGGTCGCGCTCCTCGTCGTTGCCTGCGTTCGCCTCGCCCGTGTTGCTCGTATCCAGCGGTCGATAGCGCAACTCGACCGGATGCAGCCGCCCCGAAACCTCGATCACCGGAGCGCCGGAGAAATGGCGGGAAAAGCGCTCCGCGTCGATCGTTGCCGAGGTGACGATCAGCTTCAGATCGGGCCGCCGCGGCAACAACTGCTTGAGGTAGCCGAGCAGAAAATCGATGTTCAGGCTGCGTTCGTGCGCCTCGTCGATGATCAGCGTGTCGTACTGCTCCAGCCAGGGATCGCTTTGCGTTTCCGCCAGCAGAATCCCGTCCGTCATCAGCTTGAGGTAGGCCTCGGGCGCGCTGCGGTCGCTGAAACGCACCTTGTAGCCGACCAGCCGGCCGAGTTCGCTATGCAGTTCGTGGGCGATCCGCGCCGCGGTGCTGCGCGCGGCGATCCGGCGCGGCTGAGTATGCCCGATCAGCCCACTCACCCCGCGCCCAAGTGCAAGACAAATCTTGGGGATCTGCGTCGTCTTGCCGGAACCGGTCTCGCCGCAGACGATGACCACCTGCTGCTGGGCGATCAGTGCGGCGATCTCGTCACGCCGGGCATTGACCGGCAGATCATCGCAAAATTCCGGCTTCGGCAAACGCGCGCGACGCTCGGCAAAGGCACTGCGCGAGCGCGCGAGGAGAGTCTCGCGCTCGGCCAGCAAGGTCTCCCGGCGGACCCCGAAAACGTGCCGAAGATCGCGCGCCAGCGCGCCCAACCGACGCCGATCGCTGACCAGGCAATCGCCGAAGGCCGGCGTCTGACCGGCCGCGCCGCGCCGCCGGGGCGCCTCCCTGCCCTCGGCGGGCTGCGGATCGCTGGCTTCAGGCGGCATGGGCGAAGGCACCGACAACCAGCGGCGTAACTGCCGCGCAGACCGACACGGCAGGCAAGCGCCAGCACAGCTCGGCTTGGCAAGCCGGAACCATGGCACGAGGCAGCGAACGAACGCCAGGGACTGGCGGGCCGCTGATCAGCGCGCGCACCAGCGACGCGCTCACGCCGCGCCCTTGCAGCCAGGCGTTGGCACACATTTCAGCCCCGCGGAACGTATCGATTGCTCATCGAGCCATGGTAACGACTGTGCGCGGATCACGGCAAGAGCCTGGCGTGATCGCCGGCAGGAATTGGCAAACCAGCGGCCGCGCGCCAAACCGCGAAACAGAACGAATTCGCTGACCCGGCAGGCGAGCACGCGGTGCGCGATGATCGACGGCGAGACCCCGAACGCCCGCCCCTTGACGACCTGAAGCCCTTCCTTTATAAGGAGAAAACAGCGTGCGCAATGGACGCGACGTTGTTCACCATCGCTTGACGCAGCGAAACCCTTGAGGGGCAGAATATGAAACCACAGCCGCAGAAACCCACGGCAGCATTCATCGGTGCCTCCTGGCTGGCCTTGCTGGTTGGCGCATCCGGGTTCATTTCCGGGCTCTGGAATGCAGAGATGCCGGTATATGAAAAGGGCTACTACTTTACCGTTCTGATGTTCGGGCTATTCGCCGCCGTCTCGCTGCAGAAGGCGGTGCGCGACCGCCTGGAAGGGATTCCGGTAACCAACCTCTATTTCGGCCTCGCCTGGCTGGCGGTCGGCATGGCGATTCTCCTGCTCACCGCCGGTCTGTGGAATGCGACGCTGGCAATGAGCGAGAAAGGCTTCTACGCGATGGCCTTCCTGCTCAGCCTGTTTGCCTCAGTCGCCGTTCAGAAGAACGTGCGCGACATGGCACTGTTCAAGGACGAAGGCCCACTGGCGGATGAGAATGGCAACAACTCATTGGAAACACTGAACCGATAGCGCGCCCCGAGGCGACGACGGTATCCGGCGCGCGCGGACGTACCGATAGCCAGCCGCTATCTGACGAATTACCAGAATCAATTGGAACAATTATCGCAACTCGACTACGATGCGTTCCGTCGCATGACGATTCGTTTCCTTCACTGAACTCAAAGGAGAGCTCACGATGTCCTTGATCAATACCGAAATCAAGCCCTTCAAGGCAACCGCGTTCCACAATGGAAAGTTTGCTCCGGTGTCCGACGCTGACCTGAAAGGCAAGTGGTCGGTCGTCGTCTTCTACCCGGCTGACTTCACCTTCGTCTGCCCGACCGAACTGGGCGACCTGGCCG